>ENA-OOXJ01001132-OOXJ01001132.1-human-gut-metagenome-genome-assembly--contig:-NODE-1132-length-18511-cov-2.955028_pt1 | contig 18511 bp, 14 predicted proteins | sample MGYA00241587_ERZ501343 | MGnify/ENA primary metagenome ERZ501343 (study PRJEB25962, sample SAMEA2042918) | human gut metagenome | biome: human gut; feature: human-associated habitat; material: faeces... | reverse complement strand
ACAAGGTCAAAAACGAGCGCAGCCACGAGCCGGAATACGGCCTGATGGCCTCCTCTCGCGCCAGAAAAATCGCCACGATACGCAGTTTTTATAAATATCTGACGGTCAAGACCAAACAGCTGGACGTAAACCCCGTCGAGGGCCTGGATACGCCGAAAACGACAAAATCCCTCCCCCGCTACCTGACGCTCGACGAATCCCGACGCCTGCTGGACGCCGTGGACGGCGTGAACCGCGAGCGCGACTACTGCATCATCTGCCTCTTCCTAAACTGCGGTCTGCGTATATCGGAGATCGTGGGCCTGAACATAGGCGACGTGCGCGGGGACTCCCTCCGCGTGCTCGGCAAGGGCAACAAGGAGCGCATCGTGTATCTGAACGATGCCTGCCAGGCCGCTATCGAGGCCTACAAGCCCGTGCGTTCGCAGATGGTCGGCAGCTCGGTCAGCGCCCTTTTCGTCTCGAACCGCCGCCAGCGCATGGGCAGAGAGGCTGTGCACGCCATGGTCAAAAAGACCCTGCTCAAGGCCGGGCTGGACCCGGACAAGTATTCATCGCACAAGCTGCGGCACACGGCGGCGACGCTCATGCTGCAAAACGGCGTGGACGTGCGCACCTTGCAGGAGGTCCTGGGCCACGAGCACCTGAACACGACGCAGATATACACGCACGTTGACAACTCCGAGCTCCGTGTTGCGGCGCAGGCCAATCCCCTGGCAGAGTACGTTTCCGAGAAAAATGACACCTCGGATAAATAATTTGCTCTTTTGTACAAAATTTTCAGGCGAATTTTGAGAACATTTCCGGCTCATTTTCGTCTTTGAGCATTGCGTGACCAATACTAAGACATAGGAGAGAAAAAGATGAAAATCACCAGACGCATAACCGCGCTTGCGCTTGCGCTGCTGATGATCGCCGCCCTTGCGGCCTGCGGCAGCAGCTCCGACGATCCCACCTCACCGAGCGACGAGGTCATAGGCGACGTGGCCTCCAGCGCCGCACCCAGCGAGAGCCCAGAGCCCTCGGACGAGCCCGAGGAAACTGCGCAGCCCACCCCTACTCCCACTCCCACTCCGATCCCGGCGCCCACGGCGCAGCCTACTCCGGCTCCGACGCCCACGCCCTCCGCTCAGCCCTCTGATAAGCCCGTGGAGCCCAGCGATGCGCCCGTTTCGCCCTCCACTCAGCCGAGCGAGGAGCCTTCCTCCGGCAGCGTCGACCTCAGCGCGTTTTTCAGCACCGTGACCTCGACCTACGAGTTTGCGTCCCTCTCTGACCTCGACAGCACGATGCTCGACAACTACTACCCCGGCCTGGCAGCGATCTCCACCCTTCAGCTCATTGCCAAGATGCCCATGATAAGCGCCTCCGGCCATGAGATAATCCTCATCCAGTGCGAGAATTCCGACGACGTTGCGACCGTGCAGAGCATACTCGAGGCCCGCAAGCAGGCCCAGGTCGACGGCGGCGCCTGGTATCCCGAGACCACCGCACTCTGGGAGAAAGCCGAGATCTGCGTCTCCGGCAACTATCTGATGCTCGTCTCGCACGAGAACGCCGCTGACATAGCCGCCAGCTTCTACGCACTCTTTGCCTGATAAAATCTGACAGCCCGGAGGGACGCCGCCGATGGTCTTTTCCAGCATACTGTTCATGTTCATATATCTGCCCGTGGTGCTGTTTCTGTATTACATCTCCCCGGTCAGATGGCGCAATCCCATACTCTTCGTCGCAAACCTCGTTTTTTACGGCTGGGGCGAGCCTGTTTTCATCGTCCTCATGCTGTTTTCCATCACGATAAACTACATCAACGGCCTGCTCATAGGCCGCTGGAGGCTCACGCAGCAGAAGAAGGCCAAGACCGTCCTCGTCATCAACGTGGTCATCAACCTGGCCCTGCTCGGCTTTTTCAAGTACTACGACCTCATCGCCGAGACGCTTAGCCTCCTGCCGTTTATCGACATCAAGCCGCTGGGCATAGCCCTGCCGATAGGCATCTCGTTCTACACCTTCCAGACGATGTCCTACCCGATAGACGTCTACCGCGGCGACGCGGACGTGCAGCGCAACTATGTCAGCTTCGGCACCTTTGTCGCGCTCTTCCCGCAGCTCATCGCGGGCCCCATCGTGCGCTACAAGGACGTTGCGGACCAGCTCGGCTTCCGTGCCAGCAGCATTGACCAGTTCTCCTCCGGCGTCGAGCGCTTCATGGTCGGCGTGGCGAAGAAGGTGCTCATCGCAAACAGCCTCGGCAAGCTCTGGGACTACTACGCCGCCATCCCCGACGGCGGGCTCACCGTTCTCGGCTCCTGGCTGGGCATCATAGCCTTTACGCTGCAAATCTACTTCGACTTCTCCGGTTACTCGGACATGGCCATCGGCCTCGGCCGCATGATAGGCTTTGAGTTCAAGGAGAACTTCAATTACCCCTACATTTCCAGGAGCGTCACGGAGTTCTGGCGGCGCTGGCACATGTCGCTCGGCACCTGGTTCCGCGACTATGTCTACATCCCCCTCGGCGGCAACCGCTGCGGACGTGCGAGGCAGCTGCTGAACATCCTCATCGTCTGGGCGCTCACCGGCATCTGGCACGGCGCGAACTGGACCTTCCTGCTCTGGGGACTCTATTATGCGGTGTTTTTGATGATTGAGAAGGTGTTTTTGCTCAAAAGGCTCGAAAAACTGCCGGTTTTGGGCCATATCTACACCATTATCATTGTCATGTTCGGCTGGGTCATGTTCCAGCTCGACAGCCTGGCCGCCATCGGCAACTACACCAGCGCGATGCTCGGCTTCGGCGCGTCCGGGCTGGCGGAGTCCACGGACCTCTACTATCTCGGCAGCTATGCCGTGACCTTTGTCATAGCCATCGTCGCCTCCACGCCCCTGGGCAGCCGGCTCTTTGCAAAGCTCCCGGGCAAGGTCAGGCGTTTTGCAGCTCCGGCGCTTATCGTGCTTGCACTGGTGCTGTGCACCGCGTATCTGGTGGACGCGACGTACAATCCGTTCATCTACTTCAACTTCTAAGGAGGGCCCGGCATGAACAAAAAAGCACTGTGGGCCGAAGCCCTCATCTTCCTCGCCTTCATCGGAGCGTTCTTTATCCTGAACCTCGTACTGCCCGACCGCCAGTTCTCCGAGCAGGAGAACCGCTATCTCCAGATGCGGCCCGAGTTCAGCTTCAAGAGCCTCTTCAGCGGCGACTATACGTCCAAATTTGAGACCTACACCACCGACCAGTTCACCTTCCGCGACGAGTGGATAACCCTCAAGGCCGCCAGCGAGCTGGCCCTCGGCAAGCAGGAGAACAACGACGTGCACCTCTGCGAGAACGGCACGCTCATCGAGGGCTTCAAGCGGCCCGAGAACTCCGTGCTCGACTCCAACATGTCGGCGCTCAACTCGCTGGTCGGGAACACGGACGCAAAGGTCTACTTCGCACTCATCCCCGACAAATCCGACCTCTACTCCTCCCTCCTGCCGAAAAATGCGCCGAATGACAGCGAAAAAGAGGTCATCGACTACTGCTACGGCCAGTCCAACGCCACCAACGTGGACATGTACTCGGCGCTCAGCGCGCACAAGGATGAGTACATCTTCTACCGCACCGACCACCACTGGACCAGCCTCGGCGCGTACTACGGCCTCTCCGCACTGGCCGAGAGCATGGGCCTCCCCTGCCCCGCGCTGGACTCCTACACCGACCGCCACGTCGTCTCCGAGGGGTTTTACGGCACGACCTGGTCGTCCTCCGGCTTCTCCTGGGTGGACCCGGACACGATGGAGATCTTCGTGAACGCGCCCGAGGGCCTCAAGGTCACGAGCTATCCTCAGGGCAGCCCGGTCGAGGGCAAGCTCTACGACTTCAGCTTCCTTGAGAAGAAGGACAAATACTCCATGTTCATGGGCGGCAACTGCCCGATGCACGTCATCGAGACCGGCAACGAGGACAAGCCCAGCCTGCTCATCCTCCGCGACAGCTACACGGACAGCCTCATCCCCTTCCTGCTCGACGACTTCTCCGAGATCCACGTCCTTGACCTGCGCTACTACCGCGCCAGCCTGAAGGCGTATATAGAGCAGAACAATTTTGACAACGTACTCGTCTGCTACAGCGTCTCGAATTTCTGCTCGGACTCGAATATATTCCTCTTGGGTATGTGATTACTCGCTGACAGTGAAAGTAAATGATAAAAAAGCAGCCGTCCAAACGGACGGCTGCTTTGCTTTTATTCGGTTCAGCGCGCCTCGTGCTTACCCTTGGGCTGCCTTATCTCGCCGTTGTAGGCGAGGATGGAGACGAGGGCCGCGCCGACGGTGGCGATGCAGTCTATAAAGACCGAGAACCACAGCGTGGAGAAGCCGAAGCCGGCGAGCAGCATCAGCACCACCTTCACAATGGCGGAGCCGCCTATGACAGCGGTGGAGAGCATCTTCGCATAGCGCGAAACGGCAATGGCGAGGGAGATCTTGTCCACCCTGCCGCCGAAGACGGTGACATCCGTGCCGACGGGCATGGTCAGCGCTTCGACGCCGGTCATGGCGATGTCGATATCCGCCGCGGTGTGCGAGCCGCCGAAGGTCTCGCCGCTGCCCACAAAGGTGAGCTCGCGTCCAGGGACGCAGCCGTCCTTGACCTCGGCCAGCGTGGAGCGCATCTTCTCACGGTCACACTCGGAGTAGTACTCGGGGATGCCGAGCGCCGAGGCGGCACGGGCTGCGGCGTCGCGGCTCTCGTCCGTGAACATGATCACGCTGTCAATGCCGCAGGCCTTGAGCTCCTTGACACCGTCGGCGGCGTCGGCACGGAGCTGGTCGGTCATGACGATGCGTCCGGCGTACTCGTCGCCGATGGAGATATAATAGGAGAAATCGTCCGAGATGTCCGCATCCGGGACAGAGACGCCCTTCACCATCATCAGGTCTCGGCTGCCGACGCAGATGCGGATGCCGTCGACCTTGACCTCCACCCCGCTGCCGGGGATCTCGACAAAGTTCTCAATGAGGTCGATATAGATGGTGTCGCCATAGCAGGCGATGACGGAGCGCGCCTGAGGCGTGTTGGAATACGCCAGAGCGTGGGCCGCAATCTTGAGCAGGACGTCCGGCTCCATGCGCTCGGACTTGATGGCCACGACCTTGGGGCTGCCCTCGCTGAGGGTTCCGGCCTTGTCGAAGGCCACCGTGCCGGTGTCTGCAACGGTGTCCATGGCGTTGCAGCCGTCAAAGAGCACGCCGCTCTTGGCCGCGCCGGACATGGCGCACAGCCGGATAAGCGGCAGAGCGACGTTCAGCACGCTGGGGCTGGCGAGCACCAGCAGCATGGCCGCGCGGCGCACGGATTCCTGGATGGTGATGTCGAATATCAGCGGCAGCAGCACCAGGACGAGAATGGCGACGACCGTGACTATCGGCGTGAGGTAGGTCTGTATCCAGACGAAGGACTTGGGGACCACCTCTCCCCTCTTGGCGCCGTTCTCGACGGCGGCAAAGAGCGCCGCGGCGGCGGAATCCGCGGAAGTCGAGGTGACCTCGCAGCGGAGCTCGCCGTTCTGGTTTATGCAGCCGGAGAGTATCTCGTCGCCCTCCTTCACAAGCACGGCACCGGAGTAGTCGCCGAGCGGAGAGCGGTCGAGGCTCGACGTGCCCTCGAGTACGATGCAGTCGCAGGGCACCCGCTCGCCGGGGCGGATGACTATCGTTTCGCCATTCTCAACTGTGTCGGCTGGGACGGTCTCCTCCTCACCGTCGCGCACGACGTGCGCGTCGTCCGGCTCGCAGTAGATCTGGTCGAGCACGGAGCGGTAGGTGCGTATGTAGGCGTATTCGACGAACAGGCAGCCGATCTGATACAGCAGCACCAGCGCCGTGCCCTCAACGGCAAAGCCGAAGATGAGCGCGAGGATGACCGACAGCGTGATCAGCACCGTCTTGTCGAGATACCGGCCGCGCAGCACGCTCAGCACCGCGCCGGCTGCGATATCCCAGCCGGCGACGAGCACCGAGACGATAAGCAAAACAACGGGCCAGGGCTCCGGTATGGAGCGCACGAGCAGGGCCACCGCAAACGCGGCGCAGGAGACGATGAGCCTTACTATAAAGACGATGTCCAGCTCAAGCTCGTCCGAACCGCCGGGGCCGCCGCTGGCGCCGGAACAGACGCCGGAGCAGCTGTAACGCCTCCCGACGGACTTTTCGAGGATTTCGGTAAAGTTCATCGAACCCCCTCCTTAAAACTTGGGATCAGCGCCGGGCAGAGCTTAGTCGGCCTTGCCGTCGCAGCCGAGGACGTCGACGATCTTGTGGGCGACCATTTCCTTGATGGCGGCGCGGGCGGGCTTCAGGTACTGACGGGGATCGAAGTCGGCCGGATGCTCGGCGAAGTACTTGCGGATGGTGGCGGTCATGGCAAGACGCAGGTCGGAGTCGATGTTGATCTTGCAGACGGCGCTGCGGGCGGCCTGACGGAGCTGATCCTCGGGCACGCCGATGGCACCGGGCATGTTGCCGCCGTACTTGTTGATCTCATCGACGAACTGCTGAGGTACGGAGGAGGCGCCGTGCAGGACTATCGGGAAGCCGGGCAGGTTCTTCTCAACGGCCTCGAGCACGTCGAAGCGGAGCTGCGGCTTGGTGCCGGGCTTGAACTTGTAGGCGCCGTGGCTGGTGCCGATGGCGATGGCCAGGGAGTCGCAGCCGGTGCGGGAGACGAACTCCTGGACCTCTTCGGGGCGGGTGTAGGAGGCGTGGCCTTCCTCGACCTTGACCTCGTCCTCGATGCCGGCCAGAGTGCCCAGCTCGGCCTCGACAACGACGCCGTGGTCGTGGGCGTACTCGACGACCTGCTTGGTGATGGCGATGTTCTCCTCGAAGGGCTTGGAGCTGGCGTCTATCATGACGGAGGTGAAACCGCCGTCTATGCAGCTCTTGCAGAGCTCAAAGCTGTCGCCATGGTCGAGATGCAGGCAGATGGGCAGGTTGGTCTCGATGACGGCGGCCTCAACGAGCTTCATGAGGTAAGTATGGTTAGCGTAGGCGCGGGCGCCCTTGGAGACCTGGAGGATGAGCGGTGCGCGCAGCTCAGCGGCGGCTTCGGTTATGCCCTGGACGATCTCCATGTTGTTCACGTTGAACGCGCCAATGGCGTACCCACCGTCGTAGGCTTTGCGGAACATTTCCTTGGATGTTACGAGGCTCATAAAAATTATCTCCTTTGCAAGCGGTAAATTTATGCTATTGCTTATTTATTATATCCCAAACGTGTGATATAATCAATAACACCTTTTTAAGATTTTGGAGGTAACAGTATGGAAAAAACGCTCAGGGGAGCCTGTGTCATAGGCCAGTCCGGAGGTCCGACCTCCGTCATCAACTCCAGCGCCTACGGCGTCATCAGGACTGCGCTCGACACTGACTGCATAACCAAGGTCTACGGCGCCGCCCACGGCATCAAGGGCGTGCTCGAGGACAAGCTCTACGACATGGGCGAGGAGGACGCCTATGAGCTCAGCCTGCTCATGAACACCCCCTCCTCCGAACTCGGCTCCTGCCGCTACAAGATGGCCGATCCCGACAAGGACGACACCGACTACAAGCGCATCCTTGAGATATTCAAGAAATACGACGTCCGCTACTTCTTCTACAATGGCGGCAACGACTCCATGGATACCTGCGACAAGATCAGCCGCTTCATGGAGAAGAGCGGCTACGAGTGCCGCGTCATGGGCGTGCCCAAGACCATAGACAACGACCTCTACAACACCGACCACTGCCCCGGCTTCGGCAGCGCGGCGAAGTACATCGCCACCTCCTGCGCCGAGGTATACAAGGACGCCCACGTCTATGACACCGGCATGATCGTCATCATCGAGATCATGGGCCGTCACGCCGGCTGGCTTGCCGCCAGCTCCGCCCTCGCCGGCCTCGTGGGCTGCGGTCCGGACCTCATCTACCTGCCCGAAACCAACTTCGACATGGACCAGTTCCTCGCCGACGCCACCCGCATCTACAAGGAGAAGGGCAACTGCATCGTCGCCGTCTCAGAGGGCATCCACTATGCAGACGGCAGCTTCGTCTCCGAGGCCAAGACCAGCGCTACCGACGGCTTCGGCCACGCCCAGCTCGGCGGCCTCGCCTCTCTGCTCGCTTCCGTCGTCAAGGAGAAGGCCGGCGCCAAGGTCCGCGGCATAGAGCTCTCCCTGCTCCAGCGCTGCGGCGCTCACCTCGCCTCCAAGACCGACGTCGACGAGGCCTTCATGGCCGGCGAAGTCGCAGTCCTCTCCGCCGTCGGCGGCGAGACCGGCAAGATGGTCGCCTTTGCCCGCGAGTATGTGGACGGCAAGTACAACTGCGTGCCCAAGCTCGTGCCCCTCACCAGTGTCGCCAACTTTGAGAAGAAGGTCCCCGCCGAGTGGATCCTCCCCGACGGCAAGGGCGTGACCCAGGACTTCATCGACTATGCCCTGCCCCTCATCCAGGGCGAGCCCGAGCGCGCAACCGAGAACTCCCTGCCCCGCTACGCCAGGCTCAAGAAGGTCCTTGCGAAATAAGCGGAAAATCCAAGACAAAGCTGAGCGCCGCCCATTTGGGCGGCGCTCTTTTATTGCCCTCACGGCCCGGCGCGGTGTAGCATAACATGGCTTGAGGGCCTCCGCCCTCGCGACGACATTTAGGAGGCAACGAAATTGGAAAACACTAACATGCAGGCCACCTGCACCTATAAACAGGGCAGCCTGCCCGGATGCGCCCCGCTTGCTCTTGCGCAGATCCCGGCGCAGCAGAGCAGCGAACCGGCCTATAAGAGCGGCGAGGCGCTCTCCCGCGGCACGCTGTTCCCGGGCCTCGATCTGCCCTTCAAGAACATCGTCAACCAGATGCCCGCCGAGACCACAGAGCTGCGCGAGCTCATGGCGCTCGACTTTGTCACGGCGGAGCTGAATCTCTATCTCGATACACATTCCAGCGACACTCAGGCGTTCCAGACCCTGCAGTCCTTCCTGAAGATGTACGAGGAGGGCCGCAAGGAGTACGTCGCCCGCTTCGGCCCGCTCAGCCTCTCCGATCTGGCCACGGCCAAGAGCTACACCTGGCTCAACGACCCCTGGCCCTGGGACTATGTGAGTAAGGAGGGCTGAACATGTTCGTATATGAGAAGAAGCTGCAGTACCCCGTAAAGATCAAAAACACCAACCCCGCCCTCGCCAAGTTCATCATCAGCCAGTACGGGGGACCGGACGGCGAGCTGGGGGCGTCGCTGCGTTACCTCAGTCAGCGCTATGCCATGCCGAGTCCTGAGCTCAAGGGGCTGCTGACCGACATCGGCACCGAGGAGCTGGGGCATCTGGAGATGATCGGCACCATCGTCCACCAGCTCACCAGGAATCTCTCCATCGAAGAGATCAAAAATTCCGGCTTCGCACCCTACTTCGTCGATCACACCGTTGGCATCTGGCCGCAGGCCGCCAGCGGCATGCCCTTCTCCTCTGCCTCCATGCAGTCCACCGGTGATCCCATCACCGACCTGAGCGAGGATATGGCCGCCGAGCAGAAGGCCCGCGTCACCTACGACAACATCCTGCGCCTGTGCGACGACCCCGACGTCAGCGACATCATCCGCTTCCTGCGCGAGCGGGAGGTCATCCACTACCAGCGCTTCGGCGAGGCCCTGCGCATCGCCTCCGAGAAGCTCGACCAGAAGAACGTGTACGCCATCAACCCCGCCTTCGACAAGTAATACCCGGGAATACGTACAGGGACGCCTGCAAGGCGTCCCTGTCTTTTGCGTTTTCGGTTAGCAAATGCTATCTATCCAGTCGCAGACCTCACCGGGGTAGTCAGCCTCACTGTGCGGTTGGTCCCAGACAAGGGCGTAATCGGTGTCCTTGCCGTTGTTTTGAAGTGTCAGAGCCAGGGTAAGGCCGATGATCGGAGCTGTATCCGCATCGCGGGCGCCGACCCTTATGCGGAAGTGCTCGGCCTGAGTGCTGCCGGGTCTGCCTATGAAGCTGTACGGGTCAATGAGCCTGACCCGCTCTTCAAGACCCGGTTCGGCCAGATCTCGCCTGTACTCTGCTGCAAATGCCGCAGCCTCAGGCCAGACTGACGACATCGCGGCAAGTTCATCGGCCACATCGGGACTGAAGTGAAGAAAATCGTGCTCAGGGGAGCCGAATTCCTGATTTTCGCCGCTGTCGGCGCTGAGCTTGTCAAAGCTGGTGCAGGGCTTCATGCGGCGGCGATGGCCGAGAACATAGTCGTCAAGGCAGGTGATGTGCGCTCTCTCCCCGTCCCAGCTGAGCCAGCTGCGCTTGGCATCGCCCTTTACGGGCATCATGGGCGGCTCAAACCTGGGCGCAGGCATGCCCTCAGGCGGGCGTGAGACCAGATCGCCCAGGCTCGGCGGAGGCGGAGCGTCCGGCGGCAGCGGCGGAGGCGGAGCGGGGGCGAGTTCGGTATAGCGTCCGTCGAGATAGTCGTCCACGGAGCATTTCAGCTCGAGTGCGCCCTCCCCGAGCCTCCGCAGAAAGTCCGAGGCCGAGGCCTCAAGCTCCGACATGAGGCAGGTGTATGCGCTTCCGCTGCGCCCGTCCTCCCCTATTGTCAGCGCCTCTCCCGTGTCCGGGGCGTGCAGGCCGAGAGCATTGAAGTAGTCCACATATCTTGCCGAGAGCCTGGCGGAAAGAGCCTCCTTGAAGGGAGTCATCGTCTCCGAAGGTCCGGCGGGCGAATCCTCGCAGGTTTTGTCGGCGCGAAACAGCCACTCATAGGCCAGGTCCGCATGCTGGAGGTCTATTATCGGGCAGTAGATCTGGGCGGCATATACCGCGTCGCTCTCACCCATAAATGCTCCGTTGTCCTCGAGATACTTGTTGAACACCGCATTGTCGCCAGATACGGCCAGCAGCGTGCTCATTGCGCCTCCCGCGCTCCAGCCGGTGGAGATGACTCTGTCCCAGTCGCCGGGAAGCTCGGTCCTGTTGTGTCGGAGAAAGCGTATGGCGGTTTTAAGGTCCACAAGTGCGGCGGGGGACTTGCCCACTGGGCGGCCGCCTGAATCACGGGATTCACGTCCTCGGCAGCCACAGCTGACGTACACAAAGCCGCGCTTGAGGTACTGCTCCGCATAGCACCTTGGCCCGCCCAGCCAGGTGTGAGGCATCTGCATATATCCGGCGGAATTGTTCTCAAACACCACGGGCACCGTGGCGGAGGTGTACTTCCCGAAGCTCCCGCAGGGAGCAATAACGCCAGGGGCGGACATGTACGGCGCCGGGACAAATATACTCAGCCGCTGGAACTTCGGCACAGCAGCTTTTTGCGTATACAGCACGTCCTCAAGGCACCAGCAGTCGTGCTCACGGTCAAAAAACCAGCTGTCACGGCAGGGATCCAGTCCGCCGCCGGGGTTTGTGATTTTGATAAGCTCCTTCATATCGCATCTCTTTTCAGGCGTTTACGGCGCCGTCAAGAAAATCAAGGACGGCGGAGAGATTGTCGGCGGTGTAGAACAGGTCATCCTCGTGCGCCGCACCCTCGATTATGCTGAAATTCACGTTTTCCTCGCCCAGAAGCCCGGACAGGCGTTCCGCAAAATTCACGGACTGCGTGTAAGGCACGTTCTGGTCCGCGTCGCCGACCTGTATCCAGGCCTTGAGCGCAAAACCGTCCGGCAAGCTGTCGGTGTAACTGCCCCAATAGGCCTTGTATGCAGCCGCCTCGTCGTCGCCGAGCGGGAAACCGAGAAACTTGCTCTCAAAGGAATCGGCGGTGCCGAAGTTCGTGTCCTCCCTGCCGAGCGCTGCGTACTCCGCATCCATCGTGTAGAACTCGACGGGTCCATAGAAGTCAACGAGGGCCGAAACGGCGGACGAATATTCAAGATTGTCGTCAACGTCGCCGTTGAGTTCCGCGACTTCGGGAGTCAGGGCGGCCATGAGCGCCAGGTAGGCGCCGGCGGACTCGCCCCAGATGGCGATGCGCTCCGGGTCAAGGCCGTACTGTTCCGCATTTGCCCTCACAAAGCGCACTGCGGCTTTGACGTCGGCCAGAGCTGCGGGGAAGGCAGCCTCGCCGGATTTGCGGTAGTCCACGCTGACTACGGCCCAGCCGGCATTCACGCCGGCCTCGATCACAGGCTGGATTATGGGCATGGCCTGATCCCCAAAGAGAAAGCCGCCGCCGTGCACGAGCACGATTACCGGGAACGGCCCCTCGCCCTCCGGAAGATGAACGTCGCAGACCTGGGAGTCGGACTGGGAGGCATATGCAACGCCAGCAAGGCCGCTTTCATCGCCCTCGGCGCTTGATGCATCACCTTCAGAGTAGTTCACGGGCATGCAGCTGTTGCCGTCCAGCGTCCACTTGCAGCTCTTGTCGGACTCGAAGAATTCGGCCTGCGGCGGGTCGCCCTCAAACGGCAGGGTCGTCACGACACCGCCGTCCACCGTATATTCGCCCTCATAGGTGAGGTCGCCCATGAAGGGGTTGTGCTCTATGATGGTATAGGTGCCGTCCTCACGCAGTTCCAGCTCCCACTCCACGGTGAAGGCTCCGCCCATAGCTGACTCGGTGAAGGCGTAGCTGCCGACAGGCAGTGCCTGAGCCTCCGGCGTTGGCTCGGGTGTGGGCTCTGCGGGCTCGACGCCGCAGGCGGCAAGGCTCAGGATCAGGCCCAGCGCCAGCACCAGGGCGATGGATTTTTTGCGCATAACTATTCCTCCTCCCCCATAACAGACTCCAGAAAGGCCCGCACCTTTCCTAGATTCTCATCAGTGAAAAACAGCTTGTCCTCGTGATCTGCGCCCTCCAGACTTTCAAAGCTCACCCGTCCGCCGAGGCCTTTGGCACACAGGGCCTGTACGAATTCGACGGACTGCTCAAAAGGCACCAGTCTGTCGCGAGTGCCGTGCTGCACATACATTGGGCACATATCCGGCCCGGCATAGGTCGCTGGCGAGGCGGCGGCGCAGAGCTCCGCCGGAGCGTCGGGAATAGGGCAGCCGAGATACCGGGATTCGGGCGAAAAGGGCTCGTCATGGTCCACATTGCTAACGCCGTTGCGTCGGGCCTGCTCGTCCATGGTGCGGAAGTCCATGGGCCCAAACTGCGCAACGGCCGCTCTTACAAAGGGCTCTGCGGCATACTCGCCGTCCGGGTCCTCGCCGGGAAAGGCGCCGTTTGGCACGTTCATGCCGAGCATGGCGGCGAGGTTACCCCCCGCGGAACCGCCGATGGCCGCAAAACGGTTCGTATCGAGGCCGTATTTCCACGCGTTTGCGCGGAGAAAGCGGACGGCGCTCCGGCAGTCCAGCACAGCCGCAGGAAAAGCGGCTTCACCGCTCAGGCGATATTCTATCGAAGCGGCCGCCCAGCCCCAGTGCAGGGCCTTTAGATAGGCGTTCATGTGGTCGTCCCGCTTGTCGCCGAAGGCGAAACCGCCGCCGTGGACGTGTATGAGCAGCGGAAACGGTCCCTCCCCTTCCAGCGGCAGGTATATGTCCAGCCTCTGGTTAGGGCTCTGCATGGCGTAAGGTATGTCAAGATACTTCCGGCGCACCCAGCTTATGTCCGCCATGGGCGGGGTCCAGCCCGGAGGAGGCGCACCGGGCACGGCATTGGGTTTGATTTCATTCATGGCTCAGCCCTCCGGTTTCAGGAGGCCTTGCCGGCGCCTACTTTCTCCTTGTGTATGCGCACGACAGGCTTCGGATAGTTCTTGATGGCGTCAAAGCCGATCGCCAGCAGGAGAATGACGCCCTTTACGATATACTGAGTATAGGTGCCCCAGCCTGCGAGCTGCATGCCGTTGGCAATGATCTGCATTACAAAGATGCCTGCGACCATGCCTACGACGTTGCCCTTGCCGCCCATCATGCTTATGCCGCCGATGATAGCGGCTGTGAGGCAGGTTATCTCCGTGCCCGGTCCGGTGGTGGCGGAGGTCTGGTTCTGCTGAGCGAGCATGTCGAGAGTTGCTATGGCGAAGATAGCGCCTGTAAGTGCAAAGCAGAGGGTCTGCACGAGATCCGAGCGTATGCCGGAGAGCCTGGCGCACTCCTTGTTTCCGCCGACAGCCAGTACGTCGCGGCCAAAGTGCGTCTTGTTGAGCACTATCCAGGTGGCGGCCACGATGAAAATGGTGAGATATACGTCCATCGGCAGCCCCAGCAGCTTGGTCTTGTAGAGCGCGCGGAAGGTATCCGGCATGCTGGAATAGGACTTCGAGGAGGTTATGGTATAGGCTATGCCCTTGAACACTTCGCTGGTGGCGATAGTAACGACCAGCGGGAAGAGCTTGAGCTTTGAGGCGATCAGGCCGTTCAGCGTGCCCATCAGGAAACCGAGCACGATGCAGACCGGCCAGACGACCCATACCGGCAGTGTGGTCTCCAGCATTATGATGGCGGCGACACAGCCGCAGACGGCCATCTGATAGCCGACGGAGAGGTCTATGCCTCCGCTTATCATGACAAAACAGATGCCCATGCCGGCGATGATTATGTAGGTGCTCTGGGTTATGAGGTTATAGAGATTACGGGACGAGACAAACTTGGGGTTGAAGATGGAAAAGAATACGATGAGCGCCAGAAGGATTATATATACTGTGCCCTCCTGGTACAAATACCGGCCCGCGGATTTGAGCTTTTGGCCCGTTGTGCTTTCTTTCATGTTCTGCCTACCTCCCTCAGGTGCCTGAAGCCAGCTGCAAAACGCGCTCCTGGCTGAACTCGTCGCGCATAAGCTCCCCTGACACAAGACCCTCGTGCAGCACGATTATGCGGTCCGACATTCCTAGTATCTCCTCCATGTCCGAGGAGACCATGATGATGGCCTTGCCGTTTTCAACAAGGTCGTTCATTAGCTGATAAATCTCCTGTTTCGCGCCCACGTCTATGCCCTTTGTGGGCTCATCGAAGATGATGATATCCGGGTCGGCGGCCAGGGCTTTGGCAAGGGCCACCTTCTGCTGATTGCCGCCCGAGAGGTTCACGACCATCTGCTTTATGCCCGGGACCTTTATCCGCAGCTCGCTGCGGTATTTCTCGGCGAGGGCGGAGTTCCGCCTGCCGCTTATGAAGCCGAGCTTTGTGAGCTTCTTCATACTGGAGAGCGAGATGTTGAACTGCACGGTGTTGTGCAGGATGACGCCCTGCACTTTCCTGTCCTCGGGTATCAGGCCGATGCCTTGGCGTATGGCGGAGGCAGGCGAGCCTATCGAGACCTTTCGGCCGTTTATGAGTATCTCGCCGCTGTCGGGCTTTTTGGCGCCGCTTATTAGCTCCATAGTCTCGCTGCGGCCTGAGCCCACAAGTCCGGCAAAGCCGAGGATCTCTCCCCTGTGCAGCTGGAAGCTGATATGCTCAACGCTGTTGCCCGTGAGGTCGCGTGCCTCAAGCACGACCTCGCCCATCTTCTGCTTGCGGGAGGGGAAACTCTCGGTGAGTTCACGCCCGACCATCAGACTAACGAGCTCCCGGCGGTTGGTGTCGGCGGTATTCAGGGTCTTGATGAGGCAGCCGTCCCGCAGAACGCTGATACGCTCGGTTATCTGGAATACCTCTTCCATCCTGTGGGAGATATAGACGACCGTGACGCCCCGCTCCTTGAGCTTCCGGATGATCGAGAACAGCAGCTCCACCTCATTCGAGGCCAGAGGAGCGGTAGGCTCGTCCATTATCATTATCTTCGCATTGTTGGAGATGGCCCGCGCTATCTCAACAAGCTGCTGATTCGCCGGTGAGAGCCTCTCGACACGCATGGCGGGGTCCATGTCGAAGCCATATTCCGCAAACAGCTCCCGAGCCAGGGCATTAAGGCGGCGTTTGCTGTACACCTTGCCCATTTTGCGGCCCATGAAGATGTTCTCGGCGACCGTCATGGGCGTCACGAGATTTATGTCCTGATATATGACAGCCACACCGTTCTGTGCCGAGAGCGCCGGGGTCATATGTGTGTACTTTCTGCCGTCGAAGTCGATGACGCCGCCGGCGTCGGGGTCAATGGCTCCGGCGATTATTTTTATGAGCGTGGACTTGCCCGCTCCGTTCTCTCCGAGCAGGGCGTGTACTTCGCCCTGCTCGAATTCGAGAGATACGTCGTCGAGCGCAACCACGCCGGGGTAAGTTTTGCTGATGTGTTCCAGCTTCAGCATGGCGAAGCTCGCTCCTTTCAGGTCCCGGGCTTACTCCACCGGCGTAAAGGTGCCGGCGGCATCGTCGACGGTCACCACCGCGTCGCCGGTGGTGCTGTCTATGAAGCTCCAGAGGCCGGGGACGGCAAATTCGGAGCTGGAGTCGATGTTCTTGAGCCCGGTGATGGTCACGGTGTCGCCCTCGCGGACATAGCTGCCCTCGTAGACGTCGGTTATCATGGTATTGCCGGGCAGGAAGAAGCGGCAGGTCGTGCCGTCCACAAGATCTATCTCTAGTGTATCCTTGCCCATCATGCCGTCAATCTCGCAGGTGTAGGCAGTGCCCTCTGTTGCGGGACCATCGGCGGGCATGGCGTCGCCGCCCTCGGCTCCTGCCACGGTGAAGGTGAAAGCGGCGGGGTCGATGGTGATGGTGGCGTCGCCTGTGGTGCTGTCGATATAGCCCCAGAGTCCAGGAGTCGGGTACGGGGAGGCGGGGTCCACGTTGGCAAGACCGGTTATGCTCACGGTCACGCCGTCTTCCGCAATGGTGTAGGTGCCAGCGTAGACGTCGGTTATCATCTCGCTGCCGGGCAGGAAGAACTGGCAGGTGCCGTCGTCCATGAGGTCGAACTCATGGGCTTCCTGGCCGCCGATGCCATCCATCATGCCGATGTAGGCGGTGCCGCCCTCTATCTCGCCGCCGGTTACCGCCGGAACATCGGAGCCGGTGTCCTCCTGCATGCTCTCGTTGTAGCCGTTGGCCTCGTCCCAGTAGTACATGAGATTGTCCCTGGCGAGGACCTCTTCATAGGTGAAGCTCTCGATGTAGGGCGAGGTGTCGAAGCAGACGAGGGCAGGGTCGCCGCCGTTGAGTTCGGCGTCTATCGGGAAGAACAGACCTATGCTGTTCGGGTTGGCCTTGCCGTAGTCGACGCCCGCTTCGCCGAACATGACGTTGTAGGCGAGATTGGCGAGAGTGGCCGCAGCGTCACCGCCGCCGAACTGGCAGGCACCGCGGAAAACGCTCTTGGTGCCGGAGGTGTCGGACACGGCGCCGATAAGGTACTCATACTCGTCGCCCATGACGCCGCCGGAGAAGAAGGCGAACTCGTCCTGTTCATCCTCGGGATAGGTGTCCATTATGTACTGGCTGCCTGCCGTGGAGACGAGCGAGTTGTAGGCAATGATGATGCGGACGCTGGGGTCGTCGGTCAGAACGCCGGCAACGACGGACCGGTTATCTCCGGAGATGTCCATCTCGGTCGTGGCTGCGGCGAGGTCGGGCACGCGCTCGGCGATCATCTCGCAGTAAACGGGGTTCTCTATGCGGTCGGCTTCGGAGACGACGCTGCCCATGAGATCGACATATTCGCCTGCCTCGTTCTTGAGCCAGGGCTCGAGGATCTGGGCCTCACCGGCGCAGCGGCTCTTGGCGTCGTCGCTGATGGTGGAGCTCAGGAAGGCAACGCCCCAGTCGCCGTCGGGGTCCATGTGCTCCTCGACCCAGGTCTTGGTCACGGAGGCGACGTACATTCCTATCATATATTCGTCGTCGGCGGAGACGGCATCGTAGGCATCCTCAGAAATGGTGCCGGTGCCGCCGCTGATGACGACCTTTATCCCTGCTTCACGGGCTTCAAGAAGCGTGTCCTCGAGCGTTTCGATCTCGCAGGGCAGGACAACGAGCATCTCGGCGTCCATGAGGATGAAGTTCTGAATCTGCTGCACCTGGTTGGAAACGCTGTCGTCCGCGGAGACGACCTGGACCTCATAGCCGAGCGGCTCAAAGGTCTCTGTCAGAGCCTCGGACTGGAGCTCCGCTATGCTGCTGGACATGTTCTGCATGCAGACACCGATGAGGCCGCTGCCCTCACCGTTGCCGTCGACGGATTGCTCGTCCTGCTGGCCGCAGCCGGCGAGAAGCGCAACGATAAGCGCCGCCACAAGCAAAAGACTTAGGTACTTTTTCATGTTTTTCCTCTCCTCCGTAATATTCAGCATTACATAAACACACGGCTTTCGCCTTTTCTGATATGATTTTATCGTTGTCAAGCCCGATTGAAAATCGGGTCATGAGCTTTTGCTATTCGATATTTTTGATTTAGATAAGAACGGTTTCAACAATATAGCAAACTTATCTTTGTGCTTTTTGCCGTATGCTTGACATTTTGAACAAAATGGTTTAGCCTGTAGGGGGTATATTGACGCCTGATTTTGTGCTGATTTAACAGCTGGTTATGCATTATTTTGTTTTGAGGTGCGGTATGGATCTGGAACGTCTTTCGGAGTTTGCGGCGGCAGCTCAAGATATGGCAAAGCGGCGGCTGGAGCAGGCGGAGGAAGACGATATATACGCCGCAAGGGAGTATTACAAAGACT
>ENA-OOXJ01001130-OOXJ01001130.1-human-gut-metagenome-genome-assembly--contig:-NODE-1130-length-18532-cov-4.195324_pt1 | contig 18532 bp, 14 predicted proteins | sample MGYA00241587_ERZ501343 | MGnify/ENA primary metagenome ERZ501343 (study PRJEB25962, sample SAMEA2042918) | human gut metagenome | biome: human gut; feature: human-associated habitat; material: faeces... | reverse complement strand
TGAGCGGCCGTGTCCTGTAAGGGGACGGCAACCGAGAGTGGTACCGCAGAGTGTTTTACCAAACGCTTTGTCTCTTGAAAGAGAGACAAAGCGTTTTTCTTTTGGAAAGGAGCGTTTTGCATGTGTTGCCCTCAATGCGGGAAGGAATTGGAGTCCGGCATGATTTATGCCACGCCCACAGCCGGAAATCTCGTCTGGACGCCGGGTCCGGAACCGCGCCCCTTTCGCCGTCCGAAAGACGCGCTCAGGCTTTGCCCGGTGGGGGAGGATCCCAATGCCTCACCCCTTGCGCCCAAGGCGCTTTCCACCATCCATACCTATCACGGTTCCATGCTCTGCCGGGCCTGCGGCCTGGTGGTGATCCCTTATCAACTCAACGAATAACTTTATCATAAAACGGAGGAACGTATTTCATGGACTACAACAAGACCATCAATCTGCCCAAGACCGACTTCCCCATGCGGGCGGGTCTGCCCAAGCGGGAGCCGGAGATGCTCAAGCGCTGGGAGGAGCTGGACCTGTATAACGAGCTGCTGAAAAAGAATGAGGGCAAGCCCCTGTTTTCCCTGCACGACGGCCCTCCCTTCTCCAACGGCGCCCTGCACATGGGCCACGCCCTGAACAAGTCCCTGAAGGACTTTATTACCCGTATGTACGCCATGCGGGGCTACTACACCCCCTATATCCCCGGCTGGGATAACCACGGTATGCCTATTGAAAGCGCCATCATCAAGCAGAACAAGCTCAACCACAAGGCCATGAGTGTGGCGGATTTCCGCACGGCCTGCCACGAGTTTGCCGACCACTACATTGATGTGCAGCGGGAGGGCTTCAAGCGCATGGGCGTGGTGGGCGATTGGGAGCATCCCTACAAGACCATGGACCCGGGCTTTGAGGCTCAGGAGGTCCGGGTGTTCGGCAGGATGTACCGCAACGGCCACATCTACAAGGGACTCAAGCCCGTATATTGGTGCGCCCACGACGAGACAGCTTTGGCTGAGGCTGAGATCGAATACAAGGACGATCCCTGCACAACGGTGTATGTGAAGTTCCCCATGAACGATGACCTGGGCAAGCTGGGGCATCTGGACAAGAGCAAGCTTTTCTTCGTCATCTGGACCACCACCATCTGGACCCTGCCCGGGAACCTGGCCATCGCCCTGCATCCCGATGAGAGCTACGCCGTGGTGAAGGCCCCCAACGAGGAAATGTACATCATGGCCGAGGCCCTGGTGGAGAAGGTCATGAAGATCGGCGGCTTTGACAGCTATGAGATCGTGGAGACCCATCCCGGCTCCTTTTATGAAAATATGCTGGCCAGCCATCCCTTCCTGCCCAAGACCAGCCGGCTGGTTTTGGCGGACTATGTAACCATGGACAGCGGTACCGGCTGCGTCCATACCGCTCCGGGCTTCGGCGCCGACGACTACGAGACCTGCAAGCGCTACGGCATGGAGATGGTGGTGCCCGTGGACGACCAGGGCCGCCACACCGACTACGCCGGCAAGTACGCCGGAATGGGGACCGACGAATCGAATCCCGTCATCCTGGAGGATATGAAGAAGGCCGGCTCCCTCTTTGCCAGCGAGGAGATCGTACACAGCTATCCCCACTGCTGGCGCTGCAAGAATCCCATTATCTTCCGGGCCACGCCTCAGTGGTTCTGCTCCGTGGATTCCTTTAAGGACGAGGCCATTGCTGCCTGTGACGATGTGCGCTGGGTCCCTGCCTGGGGTAAGGACCGTATGCGCTCCATGATTCTGGAGCGCACCGACTGGTGCATCAGCCGCCAGCGCCGCTGGGGTCTGCCCATCCCCGTGTTCTACTGCAAGGACTGCGGCAAGCCCATCTGCACCGAGGAGAGCATTGAGGCGGTGGCGTCCCTATTTGAAAAGAAAGGCTCCAACGCCTGGTTTGACATGGAGGCAGAGGACATCCTGCCCAGCGGCTTTACCTGCCCCCACTGCGGTAAGCAGGCCGGCTTTGAAAAGGAGACCGACACCTTGGACGGCTGGTTTGACTCCGGCTCCACCCACTTTGCCGCTATGGAGCGGGACCAGGGCTTTTGGCCTGCTACCATGTATATTGAGGGCTTGGATCAGTATCGCGGTTGGTTCCAATCCTCCCTGCTGGTAGCTGTGGGTGCCCTGGGTCGGGGCGCACCGTTTAAGGAGTGCGTGACCCACGGCTGGACCGTGGACGGCGAGGGCAAGGCCATGCACAAGTCTTTGGGCAACGGCATGGATCCGGCAGAGATTTTCGACAAGTACGGTGCGGATCTGCTGCGCCTGTGGGCCGGCTCCAGCGACTACCATGTGGATGTGCGCTGCTCGGACGAGATTTTCAAGCAGCTCTCCCAGAACTACCTGAAGTTCCGCAACACCTGCAAGTTCTGCCTGGATAATCTGGTGAATTTTGATCCCAACGACCTGGTAAAGCCCGGGGATATGCTGCCCCTGGACAAGTGGGCCGTGACAAGGCTTAACGATCTTATCGGCAAGGTCTTTGGCTGGTACGACAACTACGAGTTCCACTCCGTGTCCCATGCTATCAATGACTTCTGCGTGGTGGATCTGAGCAGCTTCTACTTTGACATTATCAAGGACCGGCTGTACTGCGATGAGGCGGATGGCCTGCAGCGCCGCAGCGCACAGACCGCGCTATATCTCATTCTGGACGCCATGACCCGGATGTTTGCGCCTATTCTGGCCTTCACCTGCGACGAGGTGTGGCTGGCAATGCCCCACCGGGCCGAGGACGATGGGCGTAATGTCCTCTTTAACGAGATGGTGCAGCCCTACACCGAGTATGCCCTTTCCGAGGAGGAAATGGTCAAGTGGAGCCGCATTGTCACCCTGCGCAGTGCCGTGAACGGCGCGCTGGAGCAGGCCCGGGCGGACAAGGTCATCGGTAAGAGCCTGGAGGCTGCCGTGGATTTGACCGTGCCGGAGGAGGATGCCTTCCTGGCGGAAATGGATGCGGACGAGGTGGCGGATCTATTCATCGTGTCCCAGGTAAAGCTGACCGTGGGCGACGAGATGAAGGTGGCTGTGGAGGCCGCTCATGGCGCCAAGTGCGGACGATGCTGGAAGGTACTGCACAGCGTAAAGGCCGTGGGCGAGCACGAGGCCCTGTGCCCCCGCTGCGCCGCTGTGATGGCCAAGCTGCCGAAGGTAGAATAAAACACTTGCATTTCCTGCAAAAGTGTGTATAATAATGGGGTGGAACGAGTTTGTTCCACCCCATTTATCCATATCCGGGCTTGTAGCTCAGCTGGGAGAGCGTTCGGTTCGCATCCGAGAGGTCGAGGGTTCGAATCCCTTCAGGTCCACCAAACAGGTATTGGACGAACACCTATTTCTTCAGTGGCGGCTTCGCCGCGAAGTGTTCGCGCTGATCCACAACAGAAAAGCGCCGTCTTGGAAGTGATTCCGGGACGGCGCTTTTTTGCTATCCGCACATTCGATTTCCGCTATTCCTCCTGCTGCAATGATTGCAGAAAATCAAAGGAGGAACAGCGTATGAAGCAGGTCCCGTCAACAACTTTTTGCTGAGCGTCTTCTTCGCTGCCTTGCAGATCAGCGCGGCGCAAGCCATGCAGACAGCCGCCGTCTACCTTATTCGATCTCCTGTTCCAAATCAGCAAACGGATTTGACGCAAAAAAACTGAATCGTAATGTCCCAGCCATCTTTGAATTTTTCATATGAAAATGAGTTTCATATACCCCAAACTCCCATAGGCCAACTTACGATTTTATCCAGTAAGGGATTATCCTTTGATATATATATCGCCGCCACCCATATAGCAAGCCAAATGGCTCCGAGTATAAAGCCCTCTATTAACATATTGCCAAGATCTGTGTTATACTTAAATCTCTTGATAATAATTGGAACGAACACAATCAAATCAAGCGTAACCATTTCAAATATACTGGCAGACCCTACAATTAAACCGCCAATTTCACCAATAAGTAGTACAATACCGAGTAGCACATATCGTATGGTCATAGGATTTCTTTTCCTTTGCCTTTTCATATTTTAAATACCTCCTTGATTGAGCTAATTGAAAAGTGGGATAATGTTATTTGCTGTAGTTCGGACGGTGTCAATTCCTGCGCCGGGCTGAAGTATGAATTGGTTGGAGACAGCTACCTGACCGGCGGCGAATTAAGCGCCTATCTCGCGGATATTGACCGACAGGCGGAGGAGATTTTCTTTCGGTTGGTAAAAGAAAAGGCAGATGCTGAGGGCATTACGGAAACGCTGAACGCCAGCAACCAAATGCAGTGGGTCGGGCGGATGAACTCTGCCGAGACCGTGCATCCGCACGACCTGTTGATCCAATCCGTCCGGCCCATTTATATACATACTGTTTCCTCCGCAAATCAGGTTTTTCCCATAAGCCTTATCGCTGATGATACCACCGTTTCTTTGGAGCATAAATGCCATATTGACAGATCAGATTTAAAGCACTACAATGCTTGCAAAACGCAGATTTTAGCTTACGATACGGAGGCGTACCATGAACCGGGATTTAACGCAAGGCCCTGTCACCAGGTCCATGCTGCTGTTTGCCATCCCCATGATTTTAGGGGATCTATTGCAGCAGTGCTATAACATCGCCGACACGCTGATCGTAGGACAGTTCCTTGGGCGGGACGCCCTTGCGGCGGTGGGCTCGTCCTTTACGCTGATGACCTTTCTGACCTCCATCATCCTCGGCCTGTGCATGGGGAGCGGTGCGCTGTTTTCCATACGCTTTGGACAGCGGGATGAGAAGGCTCTTTGCGAAAACCTCTGCGCTTCTTTTTTCTTTATAGCGCTCGTCACTGCGCTCCTGAACATCTTGTCGTTTGCCTGTCTGGACGGACTTCGCACATTCCTCCGGGTACCCGCCGAGGTCTGGGGCGATATGCGCGAATACCTGTTTGTGATCTTCATAGGCATTCCCGCGGTTTTCCTGTATAACTATTTCGCCTCTTTTTTGCGGGCGATCGGCAATTCCGTCATTCCGCTTGCCTTTTTAGCTGTTTCCGCTGTGCTGAACATCGCCCTTGATCTCTGGTTTGTCATCGGGGTAAATAGGGGCGTTGCCGGGGCGGCGGAGGCAACGGTGATCGCCCAATATGTTTCGGGGATCGGCATCGCCGCTTATGCGTTTATGCGCTTCCCACAGGTGCGTTCGGTATGGAAGGTCCGTTGCCTGCGGCGCAGGCGCATCCGGGAGATCGTCTCCTTCTCCACGCTGACCTGCGTGCAGCAGTCGATCATGAACCTCGGCATCCTTATGGTGCAGGGGCTTGTCAACAGCTTCGGCTCTATTGTGATGGCCGCCTTTGCCGCCGCTGTAAAAATCGACGCCTTTGCCTATATGCCGGTGCAGGACTTCGGCAACGCATTTTCCACCTTTATCGCACAGAATTACGGCGCAAAAGAGAGCGCACGAATACGCGCGGGGCTAAAAAGTGCCGTGTGTATTTCCATGGCCTTCTGCGTGGTCATATCCGCCCTCGTCTTTGCATTTGCAAGACCCCTTATGGCGATTTTTGTGGATGCCGGAGAAACCGAAGTCATACTGGATGGTGTGCGGTATCTGCGTATAGAAGGCGCGTTTTACTGCGGCATCGGGTGCCTGTTCCTGCTCTACGGCCTGTATCGCGCCTTGGGAAAGCCGGGCATGAGCGTGGTGCTTACGGTCATCTCGTTAGGCACCCGTGTTGCACTGGCCTATCTGCTGTCCGCTATCCCCGCCATCGGTGTCACCGGCATCTGGTGGTCTGTCCCGATCGGCTGGGGTCTGGCGGATTTAGCCGGATTGCTCTACTACAAAGCAAAGAAGCTGGAATCACTGCTTTGACCCTTTGCTGAGGCGGAAGCGAAATGATTGATTTATAAAAGGCGGATGACTGGATCAGGCCCGTGATTGCCGGTAAGCCTGATAAGGAGTATAAAAATAGCTGCCGATATTTGGTGCATCTATGCCTGCTCATTCTGATCCCCGGGCGGCAGCCAGCGCTTGCCGACCAGCCGCGTCAGATAGAGTACACCCCGGACACACAGCTCCAGGCACATGGCTGCCCATACGCCGGGCAGCCCCCAGCGGGGTGCGGCCAGCCATGCCAGCGGTATACGGATCCCCCACATAGTTCCCAAGTTGAAAAGTGTGGGTATCAGTGTGCTGCCAACGCCCTGAAACACGCCGCCGGCCACGATGGACGCGCCGAACAGAGGCTCGGCAAAAGCCTCAATGCGCAGAACACGAGCGCCCAGGGCGATGATGTCCGGGTTCGGCGTCAATATTGCCATCATCTGCGGGGCTAAGATATATAGCAGCCCGCCGGTGATGATCATGACGGCTACGCCTATCAGCACCGTGACCCAGCCCAGCCGGCGGGCCATGTTCCGCCGCCCCGCACCCACGCTCTGTCCCACCAACATAGCTGCAGCGCTCTGAATTCCGTAGGCGGGCATATAGCACAGGCTCTCCGCCGTGATGGCAAAGGAATTGGCGGCAATAGCCACAGTGCCTAGGGGTGCCACAATAGCGGTAGAAACGATCTGCGCCGTGGTCAGTATGACCTTCTCCGATGCCACAGGTGCGGCAATGCAGAGCATTGTACACAGCTGCGGCCGATTAAAGCGCAGATGTTCACCCTTCTGCAAACGAAGCACCGGACTGCGGCGCAGAACAAAATACAACAGATACAGCCCCGCCACCAGCTCGGCAAGGCCTGTACCCAGTGCGGCACCTGCCGTGCCCAGCCCTGCACCGGGGAGGGCTAACGAGCCGAGCCGGACAGTGCCGGAAGGGAAAATAAACAGGGTGTTGAACACGACATCCAATGCGCACATGACCACCATGCAGATACCGGGCGTGCGCATATTGCCTGTGGCCTGCAGCTGGCCGGCCGCCACATTGTCGAGCTGGAGGGCAGGCAGGAACAGACTATACACCAAAAAATAGGCGGAGGCATCCTGCCAAATATCCCGATCTGCCCGAAGCATTCCGGGCAGTGGCGCGGACAGTGCTGCTGCCAGCGCTGCCATGACTACGCTGAACGCCAAGCACAGCACCAGCGCCTGCTTGAGAATGTTGCGTGCCTCGGCCAAACGGCCGCCGCCCACCCGCTGCGCCGTCAGCACATTGAAGCCCATAGCCGCCGCATAAGACAATCCCCCGAAAAGCCAGGTGGTGGAGGCCACCAGCCCCACCGCCGCCGATTGAGTCGCACCCAGACGGCCCACCATAGCTGCGTCGATATATTGCATGATGATAGTGGCGAGCTGAGCCATAATGGCCGGCCAACTGAGCTGCAGCGTCAGGGACATCTGCTGACGGGTAGTCAGCGGTGCACCTGTGCGCAGCTGCGCCAGAGGATCCGTTTTCAAGGTCGCACCTCCAAAAGTGTTTTCCAAAAGTGTTTTATTTTGATTCTACCATAGAAATGCGCTTCCATCAACTCCGCCTGCGGGCTTTTTCAGGCAGTTCATTCATAGCGCAATTATGGCGGCAACAGGATGTCTCATACTGCCTCGTTTCTGCCATTTCCTGCCCGTGCATGGTCGGGCTCTGCGCTTGTGAAATAGCTTTATCCCGCCTTGCACCGTCACGGAGCCTGACTCAAGCCATAGCCCAAATGCGGAGAAAAGCAGGCAGACACAGTGGATTGTTCACCGAGCCGAAAGCACATGCGAAAGCGCCGGAAAATGTTACGCTGCAACGTTTTCCGGCACTCATTATATCTTCACACGTGGGAGGCTGCTGGTTCGTGCCCGGGAATCTCAATGGTTCCCGGGCTTTCTTTATTTTTGTAGGCCCAAATTTGTTTGCTGCATGTTAGCAGCCTGGACACGTTATTGCTTTTCGGATTTTTCTTGGTCAGGGAGGGCCCGGCTGCCCCGCAGCAGGGCATTATTGGTACGCGCAATGAGAAATAGGCCCAGTAAAACCATGCCGGAGCCTATGAGACTCATGACATTGACGGGCTCCTTCAGAAAAATGACCCCCAAGAACATCGCACACACCGTGATCAGACTACCCAGGTTGGAAAAAATTGCCATGGGCAACACGGATGCGCTGTAATTTACCAGAATATTGGCAGCCACAGAGCAGAACACGCTGAGAAAAATGGTGGCCATGACAAATTTTCTGCTGTGCAGCGCCGCCGCAAACGGCGCGAGATCTCCCCGGACGCCAACCAGCGCCACCACTGCAAACACCACTGCGCACAATCCGATCACGAAATAGGACCGCTCAAAGGCTGTGAACTCCGCAGCCGCCCCCTTGTTGTAGACCCGATAGAACGCAGCGAACAGGCACGCACCCAGCACCAACAGCACGCCAAGAGGCTGCACGGCCCCCATCCTGGAGCCCGCAATGGTCACCAAAACCACACCGGCAATGGGAAGCAGACACAGCAAAACCTGCTTTGCAGTGGGGTATTCCTTCAAGATCAGCGTACCCAGACCGATGGCAATAATGGGGACAATGGCCAGCATAACACCGGAAAAGGTGCTGTTTGAATAATAAATGCCATAGCTTTCGCAAAAAAAATACAACGGCTCTACAACGGAAAGGAGAATCAGCGGCTTGAGCTTCTTCCCGCGCAGATGGAGCTTTTCCCAGCCGAACAGAATCATGAGATTCAGCAGAAGAAAAGCCAGCGCAAACCGCCAGGCAAGCTGCACCATAGGGGAGGACTCATTCTGGGCAATGCGTGTAAACAGATAGCTGGAGCCCCAAATGACGTTGCCGATCACGCCGGTACAAAGCGCCGCCGCGGCGGCATTTTTCCTGTTCCTGGTTCCCATATCCCATCTTCTTTCCTGCGGTTGATCCCGGTTGAGGCACACACCCGGGCGGCCTTTGGCAAGCCCGCTATATGCGGCTGCTGCGATTATTATACCAGCAAATCAGGTATTTGCAACCGCATTGTTTTTAGTTTTCTTACCATCGATTAATAAGGGCAGACACGATTAAAAAGGGATTCCGGTTTCCTGCGAAACCGGAAGCCCTTTTCTCCAGGCAGCCCTGCCTTAAAGGATATCAGGCTCCTTCGGCGCCACCGCTGAGTGCCCCAGGGCCTGCTGCGCCGCCAGGGCAGCAGCCACGAATCCCTTGAACAGCGGGTGGGGCTTATTGGGACGGCTCTTGAATTCCGGGTGATACTGCACACCCACATAGAAGGGCCTGTCGGACAGCTCCACCGTTTCCACCAGCCGTCCATCGGGGGACAGGCCCGACAGGGTCAGGCCGGCGGCTGCCAGCGCCTCCCGATACTCGTTGTTGAACTCGTAGCGGTGGCGGTGACGCTCGGAAATCTCTCCCACGCCGTAGCAGCGCTCCATGGTCGTGCCCGGGCGGATGAAGCACGGATAGCTGCCCAGGCGCAGCGTGCCGCCCTTATCCACCGCATCACTTTGGCCGGGCATATAATCGATAACCTTGTGCAGCCCCTCCGGAGCAAACTCGCCGGAGTTGGCATCGGCGATGCCCAGCACATGGCGGGCATATTCGATCACTGCCACCTGCATGCCCAGGCAGATGCCGAAATAGGGGATGTTCTTTTCCCGGGCATACTGGGCTGCCAGGATCATCCCCTCAATGCCGCGGCTGCCGAAGCCGCCGGGCACCAGGATGCCATCCAGACCGGCGAGAGTAGATTCCACCGTTTCTGCCGTGACCAGCTCGGAATCGATCCAGCGGATGCTGACCTTGGCATCCAGGAAAAAGCCCGCGTGGCGCAGCGCCTCCGCCACTGACAGATAGGCATCGTGAAGCTGCACATATTTCCCCACAAGGCCAATGGTCACGGACTTGCTGCGGTTTTTGATGGCGGAGACCATGGCCCGCCACTCCCGCAGGTCCGGCTCCGGCACAGCCAGGTGCAGCTCCCGACAGACCACGGAGGACAGGCCCCGCTCCTCCAGATACAGCGGCGCCTCATAGAGAATTGGGAGGGTTAGGTTCTCGATGACACAATCCAGCTTCACATTGCAGAAGCCTGCCACCTTGTGGAAGATACCGCTGTCCTTAATGGGCTCGTCGCAGCGTAGGACGATAATATTCGGTGTGATGCCCATGCCCTGCAGCTCCTTGACTGAGTGCTGGGTGGGCTTGGACTTGTGCTCGCCGGAGGCCCTGAGATAGGGCACCAGTGTGACATGGATGTACAGGGAATTGTTCTGCCCTACCTCCAGGCCCACCTGTCGGATAGCCTCGATAAAGGGCTGGCTCTCGATATCACCGATGGTGCCGCCGATCTCGGTGATGACCACATCCGCACTTGTCCGCTCTCCAACCCGATAAATGAAGCGCTTGATCTCATCGGTGATATGGGGAATGGTCTGCACGGTGCTGCCCAGGTACTCTCCTCGCCGCTCCTTGGCGATGACATTGGAATAGACCTTGCCGGTGGTCAGGTTGGAGTATTTGTTCAGGTCCTCGTCAATGAACCGCTCATAATGTCCCAGATCCAGATCCGTCTCCGCACCGTCCTCCGTGACATAGACCTCGCCGTGCTGATAGGGGCTCATGGTCCCGGGATCCACGTTGATATAGGGATCCAGCTTCTGCGCCGCCACCTTCAAGCCCCGCGCCTTCAGCAGCCGACCCAGGGAAGCTGCCGTGATCCCCTTGCCCAGACCGGACACCACGCCGCCGGTCACAAAAATGAACTTTGTCATATGCCATCCTCCCGCAAAATAAAAAGAGACGCCCGCCAGGGGGCAGAAACCCCTTGGCGAACGCCTTTGTTCAACAGCGGATATTATACAGCACGGACTATACCTTGTCAATTCCGAAAAAGGATTTTTTTCAGATTCGGCACTCCCCGGCTACTTGTAGGTTTTGATAATGTTTTCAGCTGCCTCCCGCTTGGAGATACGCAGGTCCATGGCCTGTTTTTCTATATACCGGTGCGCCTCCGCCTCCGTCATGCGCAGGCACTCGATGAGCAGCCATTTTGCCCGGTTCACCAGGCGGATCTCCTTAATCTTTTCCTCCACGGTGGCCTGCTTTTCCTGCATCCGGCGCATCCGCTCCCTGGTGGCGCATAAAATCCGCAGATTCTGGGCCACCATCTGCCGGCTGGTGGGCTTGGACAGGGCGATGACTCCGTAGCCCACCACCTTAGCGTATACGTCGTTATAATGGTCGTTTTTCACCAGCAGCAGGACGCCGGCACCGCTGGTGCTGCAGATGTCGATGGCCAGCTGCATGCCGAAATCATCCGGCAGCGGCGTGTTAATGAGCACAATGTCAAACTCCGTGTCGGTCAGCCGCCTGCGGGCCTGACCGACGCTGCCAACCGTGGACACCGGCCAATAATCGGTCATGGGGAGCAGCGGCATGACGCTGTTTGTGAAGCTATCCGATGCGGATACGATCAGCACACTGTATGTTTTCTCCTGGAATACCACACGCTCCCCCTCCCTTCGCCATACAGATCATAAGCGGTTCATCTGCCGCTAAAAGCGCTGAGTACGGAGTCCGGCAGATGCTCCCGGACGAACGCACTGGTGGCGGCCAGGGCAGCGGCCTCCTCCAGAGAGCCCGGGAGTGCCTGCAGGGTTTGCAATATCTCCGCCGGGGCGGTATAGAGGTTGATGTCTGACGCGGGTGGAAGGACCAGGCCCTTTTCAATGCCGTAGAGCCCGGCATAAATTAACAGGGCATAGGCCAGGTAGGGGTTCGCCGTCACATCTGCCGAGCGAAGCTCCGCCCGGCGCTGCTCCCCAACGGCGGCAGGCACGCGAATCAGCTGGGAGCGATTCTCGTCCGACCAGGTCACATACCGGGGGGCCTTATCGTGACCCAGGCGGCGATAGGATTCCTCACAGGGATTTAAAAACAGTGTGATCTCCGCACATTTTTCCAGGATTCCCGCCATAACGGCAGGCAGAAGATCCCTTCCCCCGTCCCCCTTGGCAGAGATGTTGATGTGCATGCCGCTGCCGTCCCAATCGGGAAGGGGCTTGGGCATAAAGCTGGCGCACAGGCCATTCTGTGCGGCCACCATGCGGACCACCGCCTGAAAGGTGATGGCGTTGTCTGCCGCCGTCAGCGGGTCAGAATACCGAAAATCGATCTCGTTCTGTCCCGGCCCGCTCTCGTGGTGGGAGCTCTCAGGCTGTATCCCCATCTGCTCCAGCATCAGGCATATCTCCCGGCGAATGTGCTCCCCCTTATCGTCGGGGACAATGTCCATATACCCGGCCCGGTCGTGGGGGAGGGTGGTGGCCTGGCCGAGCTCGTCGATCTTGAACAGGTAGAACTCCATCTCCGCGCCAAAGGCAAACTCATACCCCTTGGCAGCGGCCTGGGCTACGGCGGTTTTCAGAATACTCCTGGTGTCCCGCTCGAAGGCGCGCCCGTCGGGGTAGAACACATCGCAGAACATCCGCACCACCTTGCCCTGTTCCTGCCGCCAGGGAAGCTGGATCAGCGTGGAGGGGTCCGGCCGCAGCAGCAGGTCAGAGCGGACCTCGCCGCCGAAGCCATCAATGGCGGAGGCATCAATGGCAATGCCGTAGGCAAAGGCCCGCGGAAGCTCGCTGGGCATAATAACAACGTTATGTTGTTTTCCATAGACATTGCAGAAGGCCAGCCGGATAAACTGGACCTCCTCCTGCTGCACGAACTCAATGACCTCCCTGGACGTATACTTCACAAGTTCACCTGCTTTCCTTCAATTTGTGACATAAAGCTGCTTATATGGGTTGCTGCTGTTGGGCGTGATGAGGGTAAAGGGCTGCTGCACAAGCTTATCACAATCGCCGCCGAACAGCTCGCAAAACGTGTGCAGATAGGTCCATATCCCGTCCAGATCCTTATGGGACGCCGGGCGGGCGATGACCTGCTTAGGCAGCAGAATGTTCTTGCAATCGGAGCGCAGGAACAGCTTTCCGCCGTGCATGCCTGTGCAGGGGAAATTGCTGACGATGGGGCGGGTGCTCTCAGTCAGGCCCAAAACCACAATGACGCCGCCGGCCTGGTATTCGCCGAGAAAGCTCCCGGCCTTGCCGCCGATGACCATAACGGGGAGCTTATCACCATAGGCCTTCATATGGATGCCGGCCCGATAACCGGCGTTCCCCTGAACATAGAGCTCGCCGCCCCGCATGGCATAGCCCGCCGCATCACCGATGCTGCCGCGGACAACGATCCGCCCGGCGTTCATGGTGTCACCCACAGCATCCTGGGCGTTTCCGCACACCTCAATGCTGGCTCCGTTTAAATAGGCGCCCAGGGCGTTTCCCGGGGTTCCCGACAGGATAAGCTTGCCGCGCTCCAATCCTGCGCCGATGAATCTCTGCCCGGAGCAGCCGGTGACGGCGGCATCTCCGGTGCAATCCCGGATGGCCGCGTTCAGTTGTCGGAAATCCAGCATAGACGCATCTATATTAGTCATTATATCACACCTCCGCGTATTTTGTATATGGTATGTGGAATTTATTCTCCGGCGTGGGCAATACCGAGAATCTCCAGCTCACGGTCCGTCATGCCGACGCCCCGAAGCATCAGGCGATTTCCCTTCAGAGCCTCGATGGAGTTGATGCCCATGCCGCCCATCATCTCCTTAATTTCATGCTTCCAGGCGGTCAGCAGGTTCACGAGGCGGGTCTTGCCGGCCTCAATATCCAGCCGCTTCACCAGCTCCGGATTCTGGGTGGCAATGCCCCAGCTGCATCGCCCTGTTTGGCAGGTTCTGCACAGGTGGCAGCCCAGGGCCAGCAGGGCGGCGGTGCCGATATAGCAGGCATCCGCCCCCAGGGCAACGGCCTTGACCACATCGGCGGAGGAGCGGATGCTTCCGCTGACGATCAGCGAAACATGATTCCGGATGCCCTCATCCCGCAGGCGCTGGTCCACAGCGGCCAGGGCCAACTCAATGGGAATGCCCACCGTGTCCCGGATACGGGTGGGCGCCGCGCCGGTGCCGCCCCGGAAACCGTCTATGGCGATAATGTCCGCGCCGCTGCGGGCAATGCCGCTGGCAATGGCGGCAATATTGTGTACCGCTGCCACCTTTACGATAACGGGCTTTTTATAATCAGTGGCCTCCTTCAGGGAGTACACCAGCTGGCGCAGATCCTCAATGGAGTAAATATCATGGTGCGGGGCAGGGGATATGGCGTCCGTCCCCTCCGGCACCATGCGGGTGCGGGAGACATCTCCAACGATTTTCGCCCCGGGCAGATGGCCGCCGATGCCGGGCTTGGCCCCCTGGCCCATCTTGATCTCGATGGCGGCGCCGGCCTCCAGGTATTGCTTGTGTACGCCGAAGCGTCCGGAAGCCACCTGGACGATGGTGTTTTCACCGTATGCATAAAAATCCTCATGCAAACCGCCCTCGCCGGTGTTATAGCAGATACCCAGCTCCCGAGCCGCACGGGCCAGGCAGGCGTGGGCGTTATAGCTGATGGATCCATAGCTCATGGCGGAGAACATCACCGGCATGGACAGCTCGATCTGCGGGGGCAGGTGGCAGACCAGCTCCCCGTTTTCATCCCGGCGGATGCCATCGGGCTTTCTGCCTAAAAATACCCGGGTCTCCATGGGCTCCCGCAGGGGGTCTACCGGTGGGTTGGTCACCTGGGAGGCATTGACCAGGATCCTGTCCCAATAAACCGGGTAACGCTGGGGATTTCCCATGGAGGACAGCAGCACGCCGCCGCTGCTGGCCTGCTTATAGATCTCCTGGATGGTGTCCGGCGACCAGTTGGCATTTTCCCGGAAGGCACAATCACTTTTCCGGATCTTCAATGCATGGGTGGGGCAAAAGCAAACACAGCGCTGACAATCCACACACCGGCTCTCGTCAGCAAGCATACATTTCTTTTCCTTGTCGAAGCGATGTACCCCGTTGGCGCACTGCTTTTCGCACAGGCGGCAGCTTATGCACCGGGCCGGGTCGCGGACAACCTCAAATTGCGGATAAATATAGTCGATACCCATTAGAATCTCCCCTCCTTTACGCGGACGATCACGGGTTCTCCTCCGGCAGGCGCATAGATGTTTTCCACATTGGGCTCCATAGCTCGCATGGCTGCCTCCTCGCTGGCGATGAACACCTTGTCATCCTTTTCGCCCACCACCATGCTACGGAGCTTCAGCCGGTCATTGAGGGCCATGAGTCCGCCCTCAAAGCCCAGTACAATGGAGAACGGCCCTGTTATAAGCAGGCTGGAGAATACCTTGCGGAGATACCGCAGCTTCTCCTGCTCCTGAGGCGGCTTCCTGTCAATGGTGCTCCAGAAGGGGGCGGCGATCACCGAGGCTAACTCCTCCAGGGTCAGCTTCTGCTTTCGCAGCAGATAGTCCGCTATATAGGTAATGACCTCTGTATCTGTCTGCAGAGTACATTTATAACCGAACATCTCCATGAAACGGCGGTTGGTGTCGTAGGAGGATATTTCCCCATTGTGAACAATGGAGTAATTCAGCAGGGCAAAGGGGTGGGCGCCGCCCCACCAGCCGGGGGTATTGGTGGGATAGCGGCCGTGGGCCGTCCAGCTGTAGGCTTTGTATTCCTCCAGGCGGTAAAAATATCCCACGTCCTCCGGATATCCCACGGCCTTGAATACGCCCATGTTTTTTCCGCAGGAAAACACATACGCACCTTTTATCCGCGTGTTGATGGCCATTACGGCCCGGGTCACGCACTCCTCCTCGTCTATCTGCATGGACGCCAGGGTGCTGCGCAGGGGCGAAACAAAGAATCGCCAGATCAGCGGCTCATTGGTGATGGCCGGAGTGGTACGGATGGGGATGCGCTCTAAGTGAACGATCTCCATGGTCTCCCGTAAAAATGCTTCGCAGCTTTTACGGGCGGCCCGGTCCTCCAGAAACATGTGCAGAGCGAAGAAATCCTTATACTCCGGGTAGATCCCGTAAGCTGCGAAGCCGCCCCCCAGGCCGTTGGAGCGGTCGTGCATGGGCTTCATGCTCTCTATTATTTTTTCTCCCGACATTCGCTGACCGTCTCTTGAGATGACTGCAGAAATGGCACAGCCCGATGGAATCCGAATCTGACCTTCCAGTTTGCTCATATTACCAACTCCTAAATATAGAAAAACCGACCGCGTTTTGCAGGATAATAATCTACATCCTGCAGAACACCGTCGTTCAACCGTAGTATATACCTATTTTTTGCATTTTTCAATCCGGCATATTGCAAGAAATTGATTTGTGATTTGTTTGACAATCCGGCGATTTGCGCAAAAATAGAAAAAATACGATTTTTGTGATTGACATTTGAAATCGCCGGGTGTATATTCGGCCATGTGATGAGACACTGGCGTCTCGGAAGGGGATATTCCCGCCCGGACGCAGTGTCTCCTTTTTTATTTTCACAGAAAGGAATAAACTGCTATGTCGACTGTACCGGAATACTTTGGAAGCTTGGTTTTTGATACCCGGGTGATGAAGGCCCGTCTATCCGCGGATGTATACCGCTCTCTGAAGCACACCATCCAAAAGGGCGCAAAGCTCGACCCGTCCGTGGCCAACGCCGTAGCCGCAGCCATGAAGGACTGGGCAGTCGAGAACGGCGCCACCCATTTCACCCACTGGTTCCAGCCCATGACCGGGATCACGGCGGAGAAGCACGACAGCTTCATCTCCCCCGCCCCGGACGGCGGCGTGATTATGGAATTCTCCGGCAAGGAGCTCATCAAGGGCGAGCCGGATGCCTCCTCCTTCCCCTCCGGCGGCCTGCGCGCCACCTTTGAGGCCCGGGGCTACACCGCCTGGGATCCCACCAGCTACGCCTTTATTAAGGGCAAGACCCTATGCATCCCCACCGCCTTCTGCTCTTATGGAGGAGAGGCCTTGGACAAGAAAACGCCCCTGCTGCGCAGCATGGAGGCGCTGAACATCCAGGCCTTGCGCATCCTGAAGCTGTTCGGCAACGACAGCGTCAAGCGCGTGCTTCCGTCCGCAGGCGCAGAACAGGAGTATTTCCTCATCGATAAGGGTATGTATGACAAGCGCCACGACCTGATCTACACCGGCAGGACCCTGTTCGGTGCCAAGCCCCCCAAGGGCCAAGAGCTGGACGACCACTACTTCGGCGCCATCAAGCCCCGAGTGGCGGCCTATATGGAGGAGCTGAACCGGGAGCTGTGGAAGCTGGGGATCCTGGCCAAAACGGAGCATAATGAGGTAGCCCCCGCACAGCACGAGCTGGCACCCATCTATACCACCACCAACATCGCCACCGATCAGAACCAGCTGACCATGGAGATCATGCAGAAGGTTGCTGCTAAGCATGGCCTGGTGTGTCTGCTCCACGAAAAGCCCTTTGCCGGGGTCAACGGCAGCGGCAAGCACAACAACTGGTCTCTCTCCACCGATACCGGCGTCAACCTGCTCTCTCCCGGCGAGACGCCCTATGAAAATGCCCAGTTCCTGCTGTTCTTGGCAGCTGTCATCCAGGCGGTGGATAATTACCAGGGCCTTTTGCGGGCTGCTGTAGCCACCGCCGGCAACGACCACCGCCTCGGTGCCAACGAAGCGCCCCCTGCCGTGGTCTCCGTCTTTCTGGGGGATGAGCTGACGGCCATTCTGGAGGCCATTGAAACGGATACCGCCTACTCCGGTGTGGAGAAGAAGAAGCTGAAGCTGGGTGCCGACGTGCTGCCGCGCTTCTTCCGGGATACTACGGACCGCAACCGCACTTCGCCCTTTGCCTTCACCGGCAATAAATTCGAGTTCCGCATGCTGGGCTCCAGCAATTCCATCGCCTGCGCCAACATCATGCTGAATACCGCCGTGGCCGAGTCCCTGCGGCTGTTTGCAGACGAGCTGGAGGGCGCCGCCGACCTAAGTGCGGCCCTGCACGATCTGATCCAGCGCACCATCAGGGAGCACAAGCGTATCATCTTCAACGGCAACGGCTACGACGATGCCTGGATTGAGGAGGCTACGAAAAACCGCGGCCTGCTGAACCTGCGGAGCACCCCGGACGCCATCCCCATGCTGATCCAGAAGGATAACCTGGACATGCTGGTGCGCCACAAGGTCTACACGGAGTCCGAGCTGCGCTCCCGCTATGAGATCCAACTGGAAAACTACTGCAAGACCGTCCGCATTGAGGCGCTGGCCATGGTGGATATATCCAGGAAGGAGATCTTGCCGGCCGTGGAGAGCTATGTCTCGGGCCTGGCCTCTGCCGTTGGCGCCAAGAAGGCCATCGATGCGGAGCTGCCCTGGGGCTATGAGAAAAAGCAGCTGCGCAGGCTGGCCTCCCTGGTGGACGCCATAGATGACCGGGTGGACGCCCTGGAGGAAAAGCTGATCCGGCTGGATACCCTGTCCGGCTCTATGGAGGAAGCGGCCTTCATCCGGGATGAGCTCCTCCCCGGAATGGGTGCATTGCGTGCCGCCGCCGACGAGGCCGAGACCCAAACCGCAGCCAGCTACTGGCCCTTCCCCACCTACGGCGATCTGCTGTTCGGGGTCAGATAAATACACTGTCGATAATTCCTTTAGATTTTTTTACAAGCCAAGGCATCCGGGCAGGAACAC
>ENA-OOXJ01001126-OOXJ01001126.1-human-gut-metagenome-genome-assembly--contig:-NODE-1126-length-18565-cov-11.021556_pt1 | contig 18565 bp, 18 predicted proteins | sample MGYA00241587_ERZ501343 | MGnify/ENA primary metagenome ERZ501343 (study PRJEB25962, sample SAMEA2042918) | human gut metagenome | biome: human gut; feature: human-associated habitat; material: faeces... | reverse complement strand
CCTTTATCCTCTCTATCGAGGTCTTTATCGGCTCTTCAAGAGCTTTCTGTATCTCTGGTAAAGGTTTAATTTCAAGTTTGGTAATATCTAATGTTCCGGCAGATATGCGCTCCGCTATCTCCATCGGAGTCATGCCGAGAACGGCTATTGCGTTGCCCACGTAGAACAGGGCGCCCTCGCTCAGGACTCCGGCTGCCTTGAGGCTGTCCACCACAACATTGGGCAGCGGCACGGAGTTGGCGTCCACCCCGTCGATTCCGAGCAGACGGCAGAGTGTCCTCTCCACCGCCACGGTAGTATATCCGTCCACGAAATTCTGGACGTCTGCGGCAATGCCGGCTGCAAGCTGCCTGGCATACGCCACTTTTTTCGAATCTAATCCTAATTTGCTATTCATATTCTAACAGTTTTTTTGCCTTTCCCGTCCATTCCGGGGATATATTCAGGGACTCCGCCACATTCAGGGCCTCGTGGGGCACGTCACCGTCAGGTGCAGGACAGAGTCTGTAATTCATGCGACCATTCTCCAATCCTCTGACCCTAAGGCGGGTACAGTGGGAGGAGGGAATATTGTAGTGAGTTGTGAGCAGCAATGCCACTTCTCTATGACCCAGAATGTCCACCAGAGCCTCCACCAGCGCCGTTCCCTCTATAGGATTCGTGCTGCGTGCAGGTTCATCTATCATTGCGGCTATCCTCCGGCCGTCATGCATTCCGTCCGAAGCCCGTACAACCTCGTCTATCGCCTTCATCTCAGCTGCAAATGATGACAGACCTGCCCCCATATCCTGGGCGTCTCCGGAAATAAAGAACACAAGATCTCTGGGAGCGATTACAGCCTCCGCAGCCGGAATTCCCATCCCGAAAGAAAAGAGCCACTGGCACAATGCCGCGGTTTTGAGCACTACCGTCTTGCCTCCCATATTTGCTCCGATAATCACGACCGGAGCATTGCCGAAACTCAGGTCTATCGGGACAAACTCCTCTCCTGCCCTTTCGACAGCATCCTTTACATAAGGATTGTACATGCCTTTATACGAAGTGATACCAGAGGTGGATATTTCCGGAATACAAAGTCCGGTCTTTAGAACCATGACCGCCTTTGCCACATCGATGTCCAGCCTTACCAGTACATTCTGCAGAATTCTGAGTTCCTGCACATAAGGACGCAGTGACGCGCAGATACCTTCACGTATTCCAGCCTCGAGAACCTGCTCCCTGTCCATAAATGCCGCCCTTCTGTCTGGATCGGCTTCCTTCCTGATATCGGCCCTGAGAGCCGCCAGCTCAGGAGAATAGGAGTCGTAAATGTAGAATGAGGCAATCTCCGTTCCGTCAGGGTCGAGAACCTGCAGCGCACCGTCCAGTGCGTCAGTCCGTGGAGAGATGCTGTCATGGGAAGTACCTCCCAAGACGACAGCTGTCCTCCGTCCGAGCAGGATAAGCGCCTTGACCTCGAACAGTTCTATGTCGTCAACGGTATCGCCTGCCTCTATCCGGCTCAGGGTGTGGGAGATATCCTTAAGATTGCATAAAATGGAATGAAGCATCGAGACCAGATTGCCGTCCGCCGCGGCAGACATGTGCTCCTTCAGACGCAGATATGCCGTCCCGATGTCCTCCGGTACGGTGAGCGCCTCTGTATCCATCAAATACCTGAGGGCATAACCGGAAGCCAGCGGCAGCGAGTCAATCATATACCGCAGCCCGCAAGGGGAATCTATGATATCTCTGAGCTTCATCTCATTGTCGTCTTATGTCGTAAACCGGCAATTGAATCCTGTCGGAAAGCGTCCTGCAAAGCAGGTCCGAATCCAGTCGGTAACCGTTGGGGGCCAGTGGATTGACACATACGGCCAGCAGTACTGTCCGCCTGTGTACCAGAAGCCTTCCTCCTGCACGGACGAAACGCCTCCAGTTCTCCGGAGAAATGAAGATCCGGGTAAAATCCGCGACCGTCACCTCTATCTCCGGCAGTCTCCTTTCCGTCAGCAGACGGGTCAGCAGCCTGTCGGTCAATGCTCCGGATACTTCCACCCTTCTGACCTCCGGGGCTATCTCCACCTCCGGGGCCATCGAGGATACTGTCAGGATATACTCCTGAGGCAATTCCTGGCTCTCAACCTCGGGTAACCGGATCATCTCCACACAGAACGCGGTCCTGTCCACCAATGCAGGCATATTGCACGAAAGTGCGGCACCTGTAGCCAGCACCATTGCCTCGCTCACAGCCGGGGACGCGCTGCTCTTGCGGGAGAGGGCTCCGTCGATTATCGTCAGTCCGATTCCAAAGCCGGAGATGCTGTCCATCCATCTTTTCAGAGACACCGTCGAGGAAGGCCCCGAGAGGATTACCTTCCCCTCGAGGGCCACCCTGGCGGTTATCAGTCTGCCTAAAGCTGTTGTCTCACCGGAGACATCCACTATTTCCGATACCAGACGTCTGGACCGGTAGTGGGTTTCGGAGGTGGAAAAGAACATTCCGCTCCTGAGGACTATCTCAGGCTTGGCGGTGCCTGTCACCTGGTCCGTCCTCTCCCCGTCCAGTCCTATGGATGTCACACAGACACCCGGGCCGTCGGATGGCAGGTTCCGGAGAATGTAGTTAAGACACTCGGTCTTACCGCAGTTCTTCTCCATTCCCACCACGGCTACGCTCCGGTACTTCAACAGCTCATGGACAAACGGCATCTGCAATATTTCAAATTACTACTTACTGTGGTGCCTCTCCCTGCGCTTGAGCTCAGTGGGCTCGATGGTCATCTTCACGCCTTCGAGCAAAGTGGCTACGCCCTCGGATTTCTCACCCTTGTGGCGGCAGTCCTCGCAATGGCACTCGTTGTGATACTCAGGCGGTTCTGTATAGGTCGTAATGACACCTTCGAAGTTGCGGAGCACTACCTTGCCTGGCGACTGGGAGATAACATACTGGGGCATGACCGGAGTCTTGCCGCCACCGCCGGGAGCGTCCACCACGAATGTGGGCACTGCAAAACCGGAGGTATGTCCCCTGAGGCCCTCGATGATCTCGATACCCTTCGAAACGGGGGTACGGAAATGCTCCAGGCCCATCGACAGGTCGCACTGGTAAATATAATAAGGCCTCACCCTCATCTTGACAAGTTCATGCACCAGATGCTTCATCACATGCACGCAGTCATTGACCCCGCGCAGGAGCACGGACTGGTTGCCGAGAGGGATTCCGGCATCTGCAAGCCTTGCGCAGGCTGCGGCAGACTCGGGAGTCACCTCGTTGGGATGGTTGAAATGGGTATTGAGCCAGATCGGGTGGTACTTCTTGAGCATGTTGCACAGGTCGTCCGTAATCCTCTGAGGACAAACGACCGGTGTACGGGAGCCTATGCGTATGATCTCCACATGGGGAATGGCCCTCAGTCTCTTGATAATGTACTCGAGCTTGGCGTCACTTACCATCAGGGCGTCACCTCCGGAGAGCAGTACGTCACGGACAACCGGAGTCCTCTCTACGTATTCGATGCACTTCTCTATCCTGTCATTGGGAGACTCGGCGTCCTTCTGTCCGGCAAAACGGCGGCGGGTACAGTGACGGCAGTACATCGAGCACATGTCGGTAATGAGCATCAGCACTCTGTCAGGATATCTGTGCGTCAGGCCCGGTGTCGGGGAATCCTCATCCTCATGCAGGGGGTCCAGCAGGTCCTCGGGGGCCTGGAAAGTCTCGGCGGCCGTAGGTATAGCCTGCCTGCGGATAGGACAATAAGGGTCATCCGGGTCAATAAGGGACAGATAGTAAGGAGTGATAGCCATCCTGAGGGTGGAGAGAGTCTTGCGGACTCCCTCCTCTTCCTCGGGTGTGAGCTTTATGTATTTCTTGAGTTGGTCAAGAGTCTCTATACGGTTCTTGACCTGCCATTTCCAGTCATTCCACTGCTCGTCGGTCACTTCCGGGAACAGGGCCTTCCTACGTGATACGTTTACCATAACAGGTAGGATTAGGCATACAGCTCGGTGAAAATCTTTCTCAGTTTCTCGCTCTCACGGAGTTCCTGGAGAGTAATCTCGGCGTGGCCCTTCGTGTATCCGTTGCCTACAAGCATGGTTACGTCGCTGCCGACACCCTCTGCTCCGAGAGCCGCCTTCGTAAAGCTGGTGGCCATGGAGAAGAAGTAAACCAGACCTGTATCCTTGGTGCAGAGAATCGAAGTCATCTCGGTGTCGGGGATGTTGACGTTGTTGATGGTGATGTCGCACATCTGACCGCCGGTGAGCTCCTCTATCTTCTCGAGTACGGGAACGGGCTGGGTGGCGTCAGCGGAGAATACGTAGTCGCAGAATCCGAGATCCTGCAGTCTCTTGGTGCTCTTCTCGCTGTGGCACAGGCCGATTACCTTACCGGTCACACCGGCTCGTTTCTTGGCCTCATAGCAGCAGAGCATTCCGGACTTGCCGCCGGCACCGATGATCAGAACAGTGTCTCCGGGCTTTACGAGCTTGGCAGTCTGGGCGGGAGCACCGGCTACGTCGAGTGCGGAGAGAGCGAGCTTCTCGGGCAGGTCTGCAGGAATCTTGGCGTAGATACCGCTCTCGAAGAGGATGGCCTTGCCGTCGATGTCCACCTGGTCCACATCGGCACGAATCTCCTTGATCTTGTCGATACGCAGAGGTGTAAGAGAGAGGGATACGAGGGTGGCAATCTTGTCGCCTACCTTGAGATCGATCTTGTCCTTGAGGGCATCGCCGATCTGCTCGACAGTACCGAGGAGCATTCCGCCCGAACCTGTCCAGGGATTGCGGTGCTTGCCCTGCTTTGCAACGATGTCAAACATGATTTCCTTGATCTTCTCGGGATCGCCGCCTGCGCGGTTGGATATATCGGTGAAGGAAGCAGAGTCGATATTGAGAGTCTGTACATCGATGAGGATCTCGTTGTCATAGATCTCATCCATGTTGTTGTCCAGCTTGTTTGCGGGCTGAGGAAGGACTCCCTTGGGTTCGAGTACTCTGTGAATTCCGTATTTGTTTCCGTGTTTCTGTGCCATAATATTTTGATTTTAAGATAGTTGATTATTATTATTTGAATTATTGAATTTACTGGAGAGGCTTGAGGGACAGTATCTGACGGGCCTCTGCGGGGGTGGCGATGTCACGTCCGAACTCGCGGGCGATGCGGACCACCTTTTCCACCAGCTCACCGTTGGAGCGGGCCAGGACTCCCTTGCTCAGGTAGACATTGTCCTCGAAACCTACCCTCACGTGACCGCCGTCGATGATGGCGGCTGCGGCCAGAGGGAACTCGTAGCGGCCTATGCCCGCTACTGTATAAGTGGCGTCCGAGGGAATGCTGCCGCGCAGGAAAACGAAGTCGCGGAGCTCGCCGCCGATACCTCCGTTGACACCCATAACGAAGTCAAAGTGCATGGGGGCCTGGATGAACCCCTTGCGGTGCAGCCTGAGGGCCATGTCGATCATGGACTTGTCGAAGACTTCGAGCTCAGGTTTGATACCGCGCTCTATCATCCTCTGTCCGAAATACTTGATAGTGTTCTCCGTGTTCTCGAAAATGTCGTCTCCGCCGAAGTTCAGAGTACCGCAGTCGAGGGTGGCCATCTCCGGCAGCAGCTCGGTGGGCTGCAGTCTCTCGTCATTGGTCATGCCCACGGCTCCTCCTGTAGAGGGCTGGATAATTACATCGGGGCATTCCTTTCTGATTGCATCGATGATGACCTTGAAACGGTCCTTGCTCTGAGTGGGTGTACCGTCATCCTCACGCACATGAAGGTGGATGAGGGAGGCGCCGGCATTATAGGCCGACTTGGCCTCGCGGACACACTCCTCTACGGTGTAAGGCACCGCAGGATTGTGCTCCTTGAGCACTTCCGCACCGCATATCGCAGCGGTGATAATCAATTTTTCCATTGTTGAAAGATAGTGATGTTATTTGTGTTCTATTCTCTGGCATTTCTTGGGCACTACACAGGTGCCGCTGGCTCTGCATACCACGATGGGTTCTGAGAGCACGTCTGCTGCAGAGTCGGATATGTCCTGCCTGGGGGCTATCACCTTGCGGGCCTCGAAGACCATCTTGCGGGAAGTGTTGCCCACCGATACGATCTCGCCCTCGGCCTCGATATAGTCCCCGGCATACACGGGAGCAATGAACTCCACATTGTCATAAGCCTTGAAGAGACCTTCGTCGCCATCATTGATTATAAGCAGCTCTGTAGCCACGTCTCCGAAAAGCTGAAGCATCTTGGCTCCATCCACGAGATTGCCGCCGTAGTGAGCGTCATGGCAGCTCATGCGCATACGGATAAGAGATTTTACGCCCATGATTACCTCCTTTTATAGATATAATTGACGAAAATACCGGGAGTGTGTACAGCCTCAGGGGCGATCTCCCCTACAGGCACCACTTTCTCGGCCTCTACTATCACGAGGTCGGCGGCCATGGCCATCACGGGGTTGAAGTTCTGGGTCGTACCCTTGTACACGAGATTACCGGACTCATCGGCAATGGAGGCTCCAAGAAGGGCGATATCGGCACCAAGAGGCTTCTCCAGCAGATAGTCCTTGCCGTCCACGTTGATGACGGGCTTGCCCTCAGCCACGAGGGTTCCCATACCGGTAGTGGTAAGCACTCCTCCGAGTCCTGCACCTTTGGCCCTGATTCTCTCTGCGAGAGTGCCCTGAGGGGAGAATTCTACCTCGAGCTCCCCGGCGTTCATCTGGTTACCGGTCTCGGGATTGGTTCCGACATGCGATACAATGAGTTTTTTGATCTGTTTGTTGACGACCAGCTTTCCGAGAGATTTGTCGGGGAATGCAGTGTCGTTGCAGATGACAGTCAGGTTCTTGACTCCGCTCTCTGCGAGGGCGTCCATGATCTGCAGAGGGGCACCTACGCCCAGAAATCCGCCTACCATGACGGTCATGCCGTCCTTAACATAGGAGACGGCCTGCTCAAGTGTTATTTCCTTTTTCATCAAAGATAGTTTTAGTAAAATTCTAATTAGCAAATATAATAAAAGTTAAGTAAATTTGCCAATAAAATTACAAATTATTAAAGCAAACAGAACCAGCTATGTTGCCGCAACTTGACCTCAAACCGGATCCGTCAGATACTCTGGCGATGGAAATCAGCGAAGTAATCCAAAAAGTATCGACCATGAGCGGTCACGAGATATGGACATCCGTGGCCGACACTGTCATCAAATGGGGCCTGAAAGTCCTTGCCGCCCTTCTTATCTACCTGGCAGGAGCCTGGCTGATACGCAGGATCAGGAAAATGCTCCGGAAGGTCTTCACCCGACGTAAAGTCGAGCCGTCCCTGACATCCTTTATAACCAGCTTCGTGAACATATCCCTGACCGTACTGCTGTTTGTTGTGGTCGTCACCATCCTCGGAGTACCCGCCAGCACCTTCGCCGCCCTGCTGGCTGCCGGAGGCCTTGCCGTAGGCATGGCACTCAGCGGTACCCTCCAGAATTTTGCCGGAGGCGTGATGATACTGCTGTTCAAGCCGTTCAAGGTCGGAGACTATATCGAGGCCGGAGGATACAGCGGCACTGTGGATGCCATAAACATCACCTCCACCCAGATTCATACTCCTGACAACAAGATAGTGTTCCTGCCTAACGGCAACCTGGCCAACAACAGCATCCAGAACAACACCGCCTCAGATATCCGCCGCGTGGAATGGAATATAGGAATATCCTATGGGGACGATGTCGGAAAAGGCATTGAACTGCTTCAGAAATACCTTGGAGAGGATTCGAGGGTACTGAAGGGACCGGAAGCTCCGGATGCACCGTTCGCCGCACTGTCACAACTTGGGGACAGCGCTATAGTCCTGACTGCAAGAGCCTGGACCCACGGTACTGACTACTGGGGACTTTTCTACGACATCAACCGGAAAATATACGAGGACTTCCCTAAGCAGGGTCTGAGCTTCCCGTTCCCGCAGCTTGATGTACACGTGCGGAACGTACAGGATTAGCATAGATTGAAAGGAATATTTCCCTCAGCTCATCCTTATCCATACCAGGGTCTTTCTCCACTATGGCGGAAAGGCCCTTTTCCATACGCCCGATAAAGAACCTGCGTGCCTCATCGGTATACAGGGAGGCATGGGAGGTACCGTTCTCCATAATGTCAAAAGCTATATAATTTGTATCCCAAAGCCTGTAATTGGACTGGATTCTGGTATCGAGAAGGTATGCCAATGCCTTGAAACGGTCATTTTTGCCTTGCGACGCACACGAAGCAATGTCTTCCGCCGAAAGCGCAGGGCAGAAATGGAAGGCAATCCCTCCCTTTGCCTGAGTCACCCCGGTAAGAATACTGTGTGTGTCCTCCCCTGGCTGCTTTACATACTGCCCCCGACGGGACACATACAACTCCCTGGCCTTAAGGAAATCACAAGGCTCGAACTGATAGGATATGGCAAAAGGCAAAACGGATATTTCGAGGAAATCCTGGACAAAATCGCCGGTTCCACTCATATCCAGCATCTTCAGGACTCCCTGACTGGTATTGTCAAGTCCGTCCTTGGCACGTCCTCCCTTCTGGGCAATCCACACAGAGCAGCGTCCAGAAGAAATATTGTCCCTCATGTACGAGGACAGCAGAGCCGAAGCCATATACTTTTCCCTGGGATTTCCCCCACGGACCACCTTGATCATCCTGTTGGAACGGAAAATATCCTCTATCAGCGAACTGGCTATAAGATTATCCCCTACGGCTATCTCTGTAGTAGACACCTTGTTGTCAAAAAGGATGAGCTGCATTATGGCCGGATCCAGAATAATGTCCCTGTGATTTGACATCAGCACATGCTTGCGGCCATCCTCTACATACTCCAGCCCCTTAATTTCCAATGATGTAGATGTCTTTTGCAGGATAGAGCGTATGACACCGACCATTACTTTGGCCTGAAAACCGTCAATGGTATCCGTAGAACGCAAGAGGCTTCTGAGAGCCTCTTCACGGTCCTTTCCAGGGCCGAAGAGAAATGTGGAAATAGCACTCAGTTCAGGGGCGCCGGCTACTCTTTTCAAGGCTTCGGAAGTCTCCTGATCTGTATAAGGTCTGATACTGTCGTAATCCCGGTTCATCGTCTTTGGTTCATATAGCACCTCACGAGAGAGGCTGTCATTACGGTATATAGGAAAGCAAGGAATACCACCGCTCCCAAGGCTCCTACTGTCAATGCAGTGTATATGTTGTACAGGAAAGGCAGGAATGCCAGTTCCGCCAGCAGCAGTGCCGGCAGGGAGAGTATATTCAGATATAGAATCACGTGGAGAAGGAGTGCGGCAATGGCACATGCCGCAGGGAAAACCAGAAAGAAATTCTCCCCCACAGTAAAGAGCAGGACACCGGAAATGACAAGCATGAGCAGCAGCAGGCCAAGGAGATGCTCGAATACGAAATTCTCCGATTTACGGGCTTTATGCCGGAAAAACACCGTGTATGCCACCAGCATAACGGCTATGACCGCCAATGCCAGTATCCAGTCCCACTGCAGATATTTCGTGGACGTGAACGAGAAAGGCACCCCGGCAATCTTAGTAGCCGCCCATACGGCACCTGTCGCAGCCCCTCCGGCCAGTATTCCGGTCACTGATATCCAGAAAGCATTGGACAGTATCTTTCCGAATCCGGCCCTGCCGAAACCTATATAAAGCAGCATTGCAATGACAAACATGATGAGGACTGACGCATTTAAAATCCAGTTTCCCTCCCTGGTCAGGCAGAAGGTACTGATCCCGGGCACAGTGAATACGACCCGGTCACTGTCCGACCGGAAATACTGCGTATCGGCATATTCCTCATCCGTCAGGTACTTCCTCAGCATAGGCTCGAGCTGCACCCCATAATGCGCAATTGATTCAGGATGGATATTGGAGAAGCAGTCACGGCTGTTGTGATAGTAGTCAAGATTGTCAATGACCGAGAAATTATATCCTGGAAACAGACGCCTCGCTGGAGTGAAGTCGGTATAGTTCGGCATCATGCCGTATATCACAGAAGTAAGGGAATAAGTATAAGGCATTGCCGCATTTTCTGTGTAGAAATCCATCAGTGCGGCATTGCCGTCGGAAGTCTCGAACAGCATTGCAGGCCCCTTCACTCCACGGGCCTCAATGTTAATCAGAAGCCCTGTCCGGTCGAAAATGCGGTTGTCCCTTTCCAATGCATACCGCATACCGTCCAGATCATGCTCCTCTGCATCAGTAAACAGGATTTTCAGTCCCTGATTCCATTCCCCGGCATAGGAGATTGCCCCACGCGCAAGTTCCAGAACCGTAGCCAGGCCGTACCCGTCATCAGCGGCACCATACGAAAGTGTCTCTCCTTCAGGAGTATGCTCGGTAAATCTGGAATCCAGATGGGCAACCAGCATGAGATAGGCATCCGAGGTATCCCTTCCCTCGGGTTCGAACTTGCAATAGACATCGGCAATATTTATTGTCCCTCCGGATTTGCAAGGAATGGAGTCATAGTACAGAATCTGCGGCCTGCCACCCATATCTTCCAGTCTGTCATGCAGATACCATCTCACCCTCGCCCTCTCTGCAGGATGCTCTATCGAATGGGGACGGGCGGAAATGAAGCGTATATCCTCCACGGCACGGTCCGTTTGGAAAAGGACATTTTTCTGCTTGTCAGCATTTTTAAAGGTGAAAAATCCCATTGCCACAAAAACTGCGGCAACCATCAGCACAAGAGCTATAAAGAACTGGATTTTCTTCATTTCTGCGGCTAATCTGGATAACAGTCCGCAAATTTAATAAAATATTCGGACTTGGCAAGCCTACTCAGCGGGGAATCAGCAAAGAAGAGTCCCCGTAACTGAGAAAGCGGAAGTCATGGCCGAGCGCATAGTCATACACCTTTCTCCAGTCTTCACCGATAAGAGCGGCTATGAGCAGCAGCAAAGTACTTTTAGGCTGATGGAAATTGGTTATCAGCCAATCGACTATCCTGAACCTGTATCCGGGGACAATGATTATCCTCGTGCGGCAGGTTATCCTGTCAGTACCATGATGCCTGGAATACTCCATAAGTGCCTCCAAAGCCTCCCGAAGCGGAACTTCACCCAACTCAGATGTATAAGGCACCCACTGTCCTACCGGAGACGGCTCCCAGCCGGCAGGACCTTTTAAGGCACACTCCGCTCCTAACCAATACAGGGATTCCAGAGTCCGTACGCTTGTCGTTCCTACAGCGATAACAGGCTTATTGTCTTTTATCCGGATAATCTTATCGAGAACATCGGTTGAAATGGAAAACGGCTCTGAATGCATGGTATGCCCCTCGATTGCATCGCTCTTGACGGGAAGGAAAGTTCCTGCCCCCACATGCAGGCAGACGTTCTCGCGGTCCACCCCTCTGTCCGACAGCCTGTCAAGCACATTCCCGGTAAAATGAAGACCTGCCGTGGGAGCTGCCACAGAGCCTCTGAATGAAGCATATAGTGTTTGATATCGCTCTGTATCAATGCTTTCTGAGTCCCGATGCAGATACGGTGGAATTGGAACACGGCCACACATCTCCATCACCTTCGAAAACGGCCGGCCGCCTTCCCAGCTGAAACGGACAAGGATATTGCCCTCAGAAACGTCCTCCAGAGTAGCTCTCAGGTTCAGACTGTCCAAATCTGTATTATGATTATCAGGAAGATAGAGACGTATAGGCTCTCCTTTCCACTTCTTGCGGTTGCCGACAATCGTCTTCCATACACAAGTCGATACAGACGCGAACGAGAGATTATAATCTTCAGGGTCAGCCGGTTCAAGACAGAAAATCTCGATCACTGCACCGGTATCCCTCTGAAAAATCAGACGGGCAGGTACCACTTTCGTATTATTGAAAACCATTACGGCGCCTTCGGGAATATAATCCGGAAGAGATGAAAATACCGTATGTGAGATATCACCTTTATTATATAATAGAAGTTTCGAGGCATCCCGCCTTTCTGCAGGGTAGGATGCGATACGGCTGTCAGGCAAGTCGTATGTATAATCTGAAATGCTGATATGTGGTATTGCCATATTCTAACGTTTTAAGCGATTTTAAGCACTCGCGGCAGCAAAGCTATACATTATCCCGGTGATGTCAAAAATAATCGTTTTTCGGTCGTTGTTTACAGAAGTTAATTACAAAACAAATCCCTATATCGTACAACATTGTAAACAATTTGGGCGACTTGTGTTAAATTTGAAATTAATCGTGAAATCCGTGTAATAATTTTTGCTTATAGTGCGTATTTTACATCAATATATTATTGAAAATCAATTTTTTAAACATATCCATATAAAGTAAGGCAAAGGCATTTGCCCGATTCTTGCAGCATATCCGGCAGAAAAAGGCCCGCATTTTTGGGAAATCGATGATGTAAATATACATTAATGAAATATTTAACACTTAGTATTTCATTTAATGCTTTAGAAGTAACTGTTTCATTACTACCTTGACAGTCAGATCTATCCTATATAAGCTTTTCCTTGTTTACATTTGTCTCCCATCTTTTGTTGTAAGTTGTAAACAGAATTTTATATACATTTGTAAAAAATTAAATTCACAATAATGAATCGGCGTTTACAACAATTTTTAGAGCTCGAACAGCTGAAACCTGCCCAGTTTGCAGACATTATGGGCATACAGCGCTCCAATGTCTCGCACATTCTGTCGGGACGGAACAAACCCGGATTCGATTTCATTCAGAAGTTTCTCATAAAATTCCCGTCCGTCAACCCGGACTGGCTCCTGCTCGGTCGGGGCAAGCCCTTGCGGGAACAGAACACTCAGGCAGTTCAGACAAGGGACTCCTCCCCCGGCCTGTTTGCCCCTGTTATAGAGCTGGAACAGACTGGTGACAATACTGCCTATGAATCCCCGGAAACAGGACACGGAGTTCAGGATTTTGAGGAAGACAGCACAGATGAGACCACCCCTGGGCTGCAGAAAACATCTGTACGGGACGTAAGGCGCATTACCCTTTTCTATTCGGACGGAACATTTCAGGAATTTTATCCGCCCAAATAGTTTTTAGAGTATCTTTGCGCATGATCAACCCTTAAACACCATGTACAGACTCCTCATACGACGCATACTTTTCTCTTTCTCGGCTGAAACGGCACATCACATCACTTTCCGCCTCCTGCAGATTCTACGCTATATACCCTTCTCACAGAGCATCATAAGGGCAATATTCCGTGTAAGGGACAAGGAAGGGGAATTGCGCCGCGAGGTATTCGGCCTGACATTCAGGAATCCTGTCGGACTGGCTGCCGGCCTGGACAAGAACGGTGAATTCTACAACGATATGGGCAACTTCGGTTTCAGTTTCGTAGAAATCGGCTCACTTACACCAGAACCTCAGCCAGGCAATCCCAAACCACGCTGTTTCAGGCTCATAGAAGACAATGCGATAATAAACCGCATGGGTATCAACAACAAAGGAATCAAGTTTGCTGTGGCCCAGCTGCAGAAACGTGTTCCGAATGTCATCATTGGCGGAAATATTGCCAAAGCGTCCAAGACTCCGAATGAAGAGGCCTACAAGGACTATGAACGTTCATTTTCACTGCTTTACGACTACGTTGACTACTTCACAGTCAACGTTTCATGCCCCAACGTAAAGGACCTCACGGTCCTGCAGGACGTAGGGTATCTATCGGAAATAGTGGATCACCTGCTTACACTCAGACGATACTACGATGACTACCGTCCTATTCTGCTGAAAATATCCCCTGACATTCCATTCGAGCATGTGGACCGGATTGTAGACCTCGCCCTCAGTTCCGGTCTTGACGGCATAATCGCCACCAATACAACCAATTCCCGTGAAGGACTCACTACTGATCCGGAAAAGGTGAAGGCCATAGGCAACGGCGGCCTGAGCGGCCAGCCCCTGTACGAAAAGAGCCTTGCCATGGTCCGCCATATCCATAAGAAAACAGGTGGCATCCTGCCTATTATAGGTGTAGGCGGCATCATGACCCCGGAGCAGGCCAAGGAAATGCTGGACGCCGGCGCCTCCCTGATTCAGATATACTCCGGCTTTATCTACAACGGTCCCGGAGCAGTCCGCAAGATTCTGAAATACCTTAAATCCCATAAATAATGAAACGGGCAGCCGTATGTACCATAGGCGACGAGATCCTCATCGGACAGATCGTCGACACCAATTCTTCAGTCATAGCACGGGAGCTGAACGCCATAGGCGTAAAAGTCCTCCGCATGGTATCCATAAGCGATGACAACACGGACATAAAGCAGAGCTTGAAGTCATTGCTGCATGAGAACGATATAGTGATAGTTACAGGTGGTCTTGGTCCTACAAAGGACGACATCACCAAGAAGGCTTTAGGGGAGCTCTCCGGCAGCCGTGGCACCGTCTTCCATCAGGGACAGATGGAGGTGATAGAGAAGATTCTGGCCCACAGGGGCATCGAGATATCGGACATCAACCGCGACCAGGCCGTGGTGCCCGATACATGCGAGGTCATGGTCAACCGTAAAGGCACGGCCCCCGGAATGATATTCCGCTTTCCGGCTAAAAGTTTCTCCCACTGCCCCGTGCTGTATTCCCTGCCAGGAGTACCGTACGAAGCCATAGGTCTGCTGCCGGCTGTGACGGACGACATCCGCAGCCATTTCGCCCTGGACAGCATACACCATAAGACCATAGTGACATACGGCATTGCAGAATCTACCCTGGCAAAGATGATAGAGCCCTGGGAGGATGCCCTGCCCGCCGACATGCACCTGGCCTACCTTCCCAACCCCCTGACCGGAGTAAAGCTGCGCCTTTCCATATACGGCGGGGAGCGCGAGGATGAGATACGCCGCATAGATGACGAATTCGCCAGACTGAAGCCGGTTCTCGGAGATGCGGTCTACGGTGAGGGCGAAGACACACTCCAGTCTGTAATTGCACGCAGGCTGACTGCTGCAGGACAGACCCTGGCAGTAGCCGAGTCCTGCACAGGAGGACGCATAGCCTCGCTTCTGACCTCTCTTCCCGGAGCTTCCAGATACTTTTACGGTTCCGTAACCTCATACGACAACTCCGTAAAGGAGAATGTACTGCATGTCCCGAGCTCAATTATCAGTTCAAAGGGAGCCGTCAGTCAGGAATGCGCTGAAGCCATGGCCCTCGGTGTGCGTGAAGCTCTGGGCACTGATTTCGCCCTCTCGACCACCGGTATTGCAGGCCCGGACGGCGGAACCCCTGACAAGCCTGTCGGCACTGTATGGACCGCAGTGGCATATCCCGATAAGAAAAATCCGGGCAAGACCGAAGTCCTGTCCCGGATGTTCCGTTTCAACAACGACCGTAGCACCAATATCGACCGCTTTGCCGGCAGTGCCCTCAATCTGCTGAGGACTGTGCTGCTTTCTGAGCCTGGTGCATGACCCGGAGGAAGTTCCCTCCCATGATGCCGCGGATCTCGCTGCTGCCGTACCCTCTTTCACGGAGTTCGGCAGCTATATTTCCGTACATGGAAATGTCCCTGAGCCGCTGAGGCGCTACTTCTATTCCGTCAAAATCCGAACCGAGCCCCACATGCGCGGCTCCGGCCACCTCCACTGCATGGTCGATGTGGTCTACAACCCTTTTTACGGACGGCGTGGGATATACCGCAAGCTCATCCATTATCCTCCAGTAGTTGTCGCGGTACTCGATATTGTACAGATCGGAGCGGTATAGTTCCTGCCAGTGCTCCCCTTCTTCGCTGAGTTTCAAGAACTTTTCGTCCTGGGCAAAATCCGGGTCGATGAATTTAGGGTAAAAATTGATCTGAATCACTCCGCCTGCGGCGCCCAGATCCCGCAGCATGGAATCGGACATATTACGCGGATGGTCGCACAGGGTCCTGCAGGAGGAATGTGATGCCACTATCGGAGTGCTGGAATGCTCTAAAAGGTCGTAAAATGTCTCGTCCGAAGCATGGGAACAGTCCAGAAGGATACCCAGACGGTTACACTCCGCCACCACTTCTTTGCCGAACCTGGAGAGTCCGCCCCATTCCGCATCGAGAGGCATGCAGGAGTCGCATATCTGGTTGTGCCTATTGTGGCAAAGCGTGAGGTAACGTACTCCAAAACGGTAATAAAGACGAAGATATGCAAGATCTTTCTGAATGGGAGTACCGTTTTCCATGCCTAAAAAGACGGAAATCAGGCCGCGCTTCTTATTCTCGAAAGCATCTTCCGGAGAAACGGCCAATGCCGCGACAGCGCTGTTGCTGTCAACGGCATCGTAGCATTTGGATATGAGCCTTACCGCATGGACTGTAGCCTCGGTATCAGTAAGTTCCGGCGGGGAATATATCGCGAAGAACATTCCGTCCACCCCTCCTTCCCGGGCCCTCACGAAGTCCACGTGCCCCCTCGGCTGCCGCTTCCCGAGGTCTATCTCCTCGAGCAGCATCGTCGGAGTATCGCAGTGCGAGTCCAGCACGAAATCCTCTTTGTGTAGAAACTCCAGCATATCAGAATTTCCCTATGTCATTGAACGGAATTTCCTGTATTTTCTCTCTCGCCGAAAGTGCGGAGACGAAGGCCGCCAATGACAGCACAGCTGCAAGTAATCTTTTCATACCCGCTGTTTTTAAACAAGTTAAAATGTATCTATATTGCAACCTCTGGAGACTGAGATAATTCTGGCATCCACCCCTTTGGGATAGCGCAGGGTCGTGGCTCCGGAAATATCTATGGTAATCTTCTCAGTAGGATTGACAGTAATGTTGGAAGCACCGCTGCCGCCGGCGAATACTTCAGGGACACTGAGTTCCCTTGCCTTGATGTTGCATGCTCCGAAAGCATCCACTTTCAGTTTCCTGGCCTTGCCGGATATCCTGATATCACAGGCTCCGCTGGCATCCACGCAGATATTTCCATATTCACCGGACATTGTCACATTGGAGGCACCTGAGAAATCCGTATTGACATCTCCTATGTTACCGTCAATGGAGACAGATGCGGCTCCGCTGAAATCCATATCGCACTCTCCGGCTTCGACATAAGGGATTGCAAGCCTTCCGGCTCCGGATACATCCAGATTAAGACCGCCGGCTTCAACTTCCAGATCCGTGAGGTTGGCTGCCCCGCTAAGGTCTACGGAGAATTCATCCGACTTGAATCTGCCGCTGCAATGTACATTCACGGCTCCGGATGCATCAATGGACTCAAGGCTGGGAGAAACAATCACGGCCTCAAGTATATAAGAGCCTTTTCCGTTGTTGTATCCCTTGCGGTTTATATCATTGCGGAGTCCCCTGCTCATCCTGTCCATATTCAGGGAAAGTTCCAGTTCCCCACCATTTACCTCGGCGATGATGTATGGCTCAAGTTCCTCGGAATATGTAAGTACTACAGACTGCTTTGAGCCGTACTCTATATCCACATTCCACACGGAGGACAAATCCACAGATGTAAGGTTGCGAATTTTAAGGGGTTCGTTCACCGTCTTGCCCTGGGCAAAGAGGGTCATTGCTGACAGAATGGCTGCCAGTATGGTTGCTGATCGTTTCATGGCAATTATGTTTTAAATGTTATTGTTATTCGCTATCAGTGCTCTTCTGTATGCGTCCAAAGCCTCTATCCTACGCTGGGAGTACTTTGTGAGTACCGCTATCTTGTCTGCATCGTCCATCTCTTCAGGCAACTGGTCGATCAGAGGGATGGCCTCGCGCGTTATGATGTCCACAGTCATGTATACCTGATTGGGATCCTCGTTCTCAAGGTTCGCCGTCAGGTCATAGATTTCGTCCATCACTGCCTGCATGCGGTCGTAGTAGACGTTGAACACTTCTGACGGGGAAAGTGTATCGCTGAGAACTATCATTGTCTCTGTCCCCGGCTCATCCTCCCTGATGTACGGGTTCATAAGCATACGTACGCCGAAGATAAGGGCAAGTGATGCCACCAGAGGGAAAGCGAGCACTTTCCACAAGGGCTTCTTGCGGCGCTTGAGATTGGAGCGGAAGTGTATACGGTTACGGCTGGAATACTCCCAGCGCTGTTCGAAACGGGACTCATCCCCTTCGGGAATCAATTCGTCTGATTCCTTGATGGAACCGCTGTTCTGTCTGAAGTATTGCTGTAAGTTATCCATTATATTGTCATTTTCCATTTTTAATCATTTCCACAAGTTTGCGCTTACCTCTGAGATACTGCGACCTCACAGTACTTTCCTCCACACCCAGTATCTGGGACGCCTCGGAGTAATCGTACCCTTCGAACAGAAGAAGTGAGAGAACCGTCCTGTAGCCGTCCGGCATCAGGAGCATCTGCCGCTTTATCCTCCCTATCATCTCCTGCGGGCTCTGACTCTGCAGGAGACTGTCCCACTGCTGCGACGAGTCCTCCTCCGGGTCTTCCTCCGCATATTTCTCGAGCTTCACCTTCAGTCCCCTGCGCATGCGGAGCATGTCTATCGAGGCTCTGGTACAGGCTTTTGTGAGCCAGGCCGAGGTCTGTGCCTCGGACAGTTTAGCGGTATTGGTCCTCAGATACTTGATAATAGTGTCCTGGACTATCTCCTCGGCGTCGAAACTGTCGCCGGTTA
>ENA-OOXJ01001122-OOXJ01001122.1-human-gut-metagenome-genome-assembly--contig:-NODE-1122-length-18633-cov-19.667994_pt1 | contig 18633 bp, 9 predicted proteins | sample MGYA00241587_ERZ501343 | MGnify/ENA primary metagenome ERZ501343 (study PRJEB25962, sample SAMEA2042918) | human gut metagenome | biome: human gut; feature: human-associated habitat; material: faeces... | reverse complement strand
CAAGTTTATCTTCAACAAAACCGGACACAATGGCGCAAAACCTTAACAATCAACGTATTTCATTTGCATCTTCCAAGACTCTTCTCGAATACCCCGATTTCTTGGAGGTACAGCTGAAGTCATTCAAGGATTTCTTCCAGCTGGACACCACACCTGAAAACCGCCGTAATGAAGGACTGTTCAAAGTATTCCAGGAGATATTCCCCATCACCGATACCAGAAACAATTTCGTACTCGAATTCGTAGACTACTTCATCGACCCTCCCCGCTACTCGGTCGACGAATGTCTCGACAGAGGGCTGACATACAGCGTGCCTCTGAAGGCAAAGCTGAAGCTCTACTGCACAGATCCTGAGCATGAGGATTTCGACACCTCGATTCAGGACGTGTATCTGGGTACCATCCCGTACATGACCGAAAGGGGCACTTTCGTCATCAACGGTTCCGAGCGCATCGTCGTATCGCAGCTCCACCGTTCCCCCGGCGTCTTCTTCGGACAGAGCATCCACGCCAACGGTACAAAACTCTACTCAGCCCGTATCATCCCATTCAAGGGCTCATGGATAGAGTTCGCCACCGACATCAACAATGTCATGTACGCCTACATCGACAGGAAGAAGAAGCTTCCCGTCACTACCCTCCTCAGGGCCATCGGATTCGAGGGTGACAAGGACATCCTCGACATCTTCGGACTTGCACGCGAGGTGCAGGCCACCAAGGAAGAACTTACAAAGAATATCGGTTCCAAGCTCGCTGCCCGCGTCCTCAAGACATGGAACGAGGACTTCGTGGATGAAGACACCGGTGAGGTAGTCTACATCGAGAGGAACCAGATCGTTGTTGACCGCGAGACCATTCTCGACGAGAACAACATAGATGACATCGTAGACGCCGGTGTCAACACCATCCTCCTGCACAGGGACGATGTAGACCTGAGCGACTACACCATCATCTTCAACACCCTCCAGAAAGACGTCTGCAACTCTGAGAAAGAGGCCGTCTTCTACACCTACAGGCAATTGCGCAACTCAGAACCGCCTGACGAGGCCACAGCCCGTGACGTTATCGACAAGCTCTTCTTCTCCGACAAGCGCTACGACCTCGGAGAGGTGGGCCGTTACCGTCTGAACCGCAAGTTAGGCCTGACCACTCCCTCCGACGTCCGGGTTCTGACCAAACAGGATATCATCGAGATCATAAAGTATCTCATCCAGCTGATCAACAGCAAAGCCGCCATTGACGACATCGACCACCTGAGCAACCGCCGCATCAGGACTGTCGGCGAGCAGCTCGCCAACCAGTTCAGCGTCGGCCTCACCCGCATGGCACGCACTATCCGCGAGAGGATGAACGTAAGGGACAACGAGGTATTCGTGCCCACCGACCTGATCAACGCCAAGACCCTCTCTTCAGTAATCAACTCGTTCTTCGGAACCAGCCAGCTGTCCCAGTTCATGGACCAGACCAACCCTCTGGCCGAGATGACACACAAGCGCCGTCTGTCAGCCCTCGGTCCCGGCGGTCTGTCAAGGGACCGCGCCGGATTCGAGGTTCGCGACGTACACTACACCCACTACGGCCGACTCTGCCCCATCGAGACCCCTGAGGGACCCAACATCGGCCTTATCTCCTCGCTCTGCGTATATGCGAGAATCAACGATCTCGGATTCATCGAGACACCTTATAGAAAAGTAGTAGACGGCAAGGTAGACATGTCCGCCGAAGGATGCGTCTATATGAGCGCCGAAGAAGAAGAGGACAAGATGGTCGCTCAGGCCAACGTTCACCTCGACGACGAAGGCAACATCATAGACGAGCGTATAAGCTGCCGCCACGAAGCCGACTTTCCCGTGGTAACCAAGGAACAGGTCCACTACATGGACGTTGCTCCCAACCAGATAGCATCCATCGCCGCATCCCTGATTCCCTTCCTCGAGCACGATGACGCCAACCGTGCTCTCATGGGATCCAACATGATGCGCCAGGCTGTGCCTGTAGTACGCCCCGAGGCCCCCATCGTCGGCACCGGCCTCGAGAGATCCGTAGTACGCGACTCACGCACACAGGTCGTAGCCGAGAGAGAGGGCGAAGTAGTATACGTGGACGCACGCGAGATTCATGTCAAGTACGACAGGACCGAGGCCGAGAAATTCGTAAGCTTCGCTCCCGACGTAACAGTCTACCGTCTGCCCCTGTACCGCAAGACAAACCAGAGCACATCCATCCACCTCAAGCCCATCGTAAAGAAGGGAGAGAGAGTGCAGGCCGGACAGGTACTTACCGAAGGATACGCCACTCAGGGCGGAGAACTTGCCCTCGGCCGTAACCTCAAGGTAGCGTTCATGCCCTGGAAAGGATACAACTTCGAGGACGCCATCGTACTCTCCGAAAGGATTCTGCGCGAGGACATCTTCACCTCTATCCATGTAGACGAGTACATCATGGAAGTACGCGACACCAAGCGCGGAATGGAAGAGCTGACCTCCGATATCCCCAATGTCAGCGAGGATGCAACAAAAGACCTCGACGAGCACGGAATCATCAGGGTCGGAGCCAATGTCGAGCCCGGAGACATCCTCATCGGCAAGATTACCCCTAAGGGAGAGAGCGACCCCTCACCTGAGGAGAAACTCCTGAGGGCAATCTTCGGAGACAAGGCCGGTGACGTAAAGGACGCCTCACTGAAGGCCTCCCCTTCCCTCTCGGGAACCATCATCGGCAAGAGACTGTTCTCCCGTGTGGCCAAGGAGCCCGGCAAGAGAGGCAAGAACGCACCCAAAGACGAGCTCGTAAAGGCAGAAGAGGACTTCATCGAGAAGACCACCGCCCTGCGCAAGCTCTTCATCGACAAGTTGGTCGTTCTGGTAAAAGACCACAAGAGCAACGGCATCTGGGACCTCTACGAGACAGAGCTCATCCCCAAGGGTACCGTCATCACCCGTGCCATGCTCGAGAACATCAAGTATGAGGATGTCAATCCGGCCAAGTGGACTGCCGACAAGACAGCCAACAGCCAGATCAAGACCCTCATCAACAACTATCTTATAGCATACAAGGAATACGACGCTGAACTCAAGCGTATCAAATACAACCTCACCATCGGAGACGAGCTTCCCTCCGGCATCATGCAGCTTGCCAAGGTGTATGTTGCCAAGAAGAGGAAGATCCGCGTCGGCGACAAGATGGCGGGACGTCACGGAAACAAAGGCATCGTAGCCAAAGTCGTAAGAGACGAGGACATGCCTTTCCTCGATGACGGCTCCACCGTAGACATCGTCCTCAACCCCCTCGGTGTGCCTTCCCGTATGAACCTCGGACAGATCTACGAGACCGTACTCGGATGGGCCGGCAAGGAGCTCGGTCTGAAATTCAGCACCCCTATCTTCGACGGCGCATCCCTCGAGCAGATCTGTGAGTACACCGACAAGGCAGGCCTGCCCCGCTACGGAAAGACCTACCTGCGTGACGGCGGAAGCGGAGAATACTTCGACCAGCCCGCTACAGTCGGCGTAATCTACATGATCAAGCTCGGCCACATGGTCGACGACAAGATGCACGCCCGCTCCATCGGTCCCTACTCCCTCATCACCCAGCAGCCTCTGGGAGGTAAGGCACAGTTCGGAGGCCAGCGATTCGGAGAGATGGAGGTATGGGCCCTCGAGGCATTCGGAGCTTCCAATGTCCTCCAGGAGATTCTCACCATCAAGTCCGATGACGTCACCGGCCGTTCACGCGCCTACGAGGCCATCGTCAAAGGAGATCCGATGCCCACACCCGGCATCCCCGAATCTCTGAACGTGCTTCTGCACGAGCTCCGCGGACTCGGACTGAGCATTAAATTAGATTAAGTTTGTATTTGACTATTTAGAAATATCCAAGATATGGCTTTTAAGAAAGACAATAAGATCAAAAGCAACTTCAGCAGGATTTCCATCGGACTGGCCTCTCCGGAAGAGATTTTAGAGAGGTCATCCGGCGAGGTCCTCAAGCCTGAGACTGTCAACTACCGTACCTACAAGCCCGAGCGTGACGGCCTCTTCTGCGAGAGGATATTCGGTCCCACCAAGGACTACGAGTGCCACTGCGGAAAATACAAGAGGATCCGCTACCGCGGAATCGTCTGCGACCGCTGCGGTGTGGAAGTGACAGAGAAGAAGGTCCGCAGGGAAAGGATGGGTCACATCACCCTCACTGTCCCCGTGGCCCATATCTGGTACTTCCGCTCCACCCCCAACAAGATCGGAAGCCTTCTCGGCATCCCCTCCAAGAAGCTTGAGTCTGTAATCTACTATGAAAGGTACATCGTCATCCAGGCAGGAGCCGCCAAAGATCTGAACATAGCCAACCTTACGCTGCTCTCCGAGGATGAGTACCTGGACGTACTCGACCGCCTGCCCAAGGACAACCAGTCACTCGATGACAGCGATCCCGAAAAGTTCATCGCAGGTATGGGAGCCGAGGCCATCTACACCCTCCTCGCCAACCTCGACCTCGACGAACTCTCCTACGACCTGCGCCACAAGACCGAGAGTGAGACGTCCCAGCAGCGTAAAGCCGAGGCTCTCAAGCGTCTGAGCGTCATAGAGGCATTCCGCGAGTCAAAGGACATCAACCGTCCCGAGTGGATGATCATGAAAGTCATCCCCGTCATTCCGCCCGACCTGAGGCCCCTCGTGCCCTTAGACGGAGGACGTTTCGCCACATCCGACCTCAATGACCTCTACCGCCGCGTCATCATCCGCAACAACCGTCTGAAGAAGCTCATAGAGATCAAGGCACCCGAAGTAATTCTCCGCAACGAGAAGCGTATGCTCCAGGAGGCCGTAGACTCCCTCTTCGACAACTCCCGTAAGTCCAACGCCGTCAAGACAGACGCCAACCGCACCCTGAAGTCCCTCTCGGACTCCCTCAAAGGAAAACAGGGACGTTTCCGTCAGAACCTGCTCGGTAAACGTGTGGACTACTCGGCCCGTTCGGTAATCGTCGTAGGCCCCGAGCTGCACATGCACGAGTGCGGTCTGCCCAAGTTCATGGCCGCCGAGCTCTACAAGCCCTTCATCATCCGCAAACTGATAGAAAGGGGCATCGTCAAGACCGTACGCTCGGCCAAAAAGATAGTGGACAAGAAAGAGCCCGTAATCTGGGACATCCTCGAGAATGTAATGAAGGGACATCCCATACTGCTCAACCGAGCCCCTACCCTTCACCGTCTCGGTATCCAGGCCTTCCAGCCCAAGCTGATAGAAGGCAAGGCCATACAGCTGCACCCCCTCGCATGTACCGCATTCAACGCGGACTTCGACGGTGACCAGATGGCCGTACACCTTCCCTTAGGCAATGCCGCCATCCTCGAGGCCCAGCTCCTGATGCTCGGCTCGCACAACATCCTCAACCCTGCCAACGGAGCCCCCATCACCGTGCCCTCCCAGGACATGGTCCTCGGACTCTACTACATCACCAAGCCCCGCGAAGGCTCCAAGGGACAGGGCATGACATTCTACGGTCCTGAGGAAGTCATCATCGCATACAACGAGAAGCGCGTAGACCTGCACGCCAAGATTTCCGTGCGTCTCCCCAAAGATATGACCGACCTCTCGAAGGGCTACCGCATCTTCGAGAACACCACAGTCGGAAGAGTCATCTTCAATCAGGTGGTTCCTCCTGAAGTAGGCTACATCAACGAGCTGCTGACCAAGAAGTCCCTCCGTGACATCATCGGCAAGGTGGTGAAAGTCTGCGGAGTGGCCCGCACAGCCCAGTTCCTGGACGACATCAAGTCGATAGGCTACACCATGGCCTTCAAGGGCGGTCTGTCGTTCAACCTTGCGGACGTAATCATCCCTCAGGAAAAAGCCGAACTCGTAGAGGCCGGCTACAACCAGGTCGAGGAGATTCAGTCCAGCTTCAATATGGGTCTCATCACCAACAACGAGCGCTACAACCAGATTATCGACATCTGGACCACCACCAACTCGCGCCTGACCAATATGGTGACCAAGACCATCGAAGCCGACCAACAGGGATTCAATCCTATCTTCATGATGCTCGACTCGGGAGCCCGTGGTTCGAAGGAGCAGATCCGTCAGCTCTGCGGTATGCGAGGTCTGATGGCCAAGCCCCAGAAATCCGGTTCAACCGGTGCGGAGATCATCGAGAACCCTATTCTCTCCAACTTCAAGGAAGGACTCTCCGTGCTCGAGTACTTCATCTCCACCCACGGTGCCCGTAAAGGTCTGGCCGACACCGCGCTGAAGACAGCCGATGCCGGTTACCTGACCCGTAGGCTCGTAGACGTTTCCCACGACGTCATCATCAACGAGGAGGACTGCAAGACTCTCCGCGGTATCGTGGCCACGGCCATCAAGAACAAGGACGAGATCGTCGAGTCCCTCTACGACCGTATCCTCGGCCGTACTTCAGTACACGACATCTACAACCCCCTGACCGGTGAGCTCATCCTCCCCGCCAACGAGGAGATTACAGAAGATATCGCAGCCAAGATTTCCGCCCTGCCTATCGAGCAGGTAGAGATCCGCTCGGTACTCACCTGCGAGTCCCGGAAGGGCGTCTGCGCAAAGTGCTACGGACGCAACCTCGCCACCGGACGTATGGTCGAGAAGGGCGAAGTAGTCGGTGTAATCGCAGCACAGTCCATCGGAGAGCCCGGTACACAGCTGACCCTCCGTACATTCCACGTCGGTGGTACAGCATCGAGCATCGCATCCGAATCCGAAATCGTAGCCCGCTACGACGGACGCTTAGAGTTCGAGGAGCTGAGGACTGTAACCAAACACGAGGAAGAAGGTGATTTCGAGATCGTCATCGGACGTACCGCCGAGATGCGCATCGTCGACGTCAACACCGGCATCACCCTCTCCCAGCACAACATCCCCTACGGAGCCAAGCTCTTCCAGAAGGACGGAGCCAACATCTCCAAGGGAGACCGCATCTGCGAATGGGACGCCTACAACGCCGTCACCATCACAGAGCTGGCCGGTACAGTATCTTTCGACAGCCTCATAGAGGGTGTAACCTTCAGGGAGGAGGCCACCGACGAATATTCCCTCCACAAGGAGAAAGTCATCATCGAATCCAGGGACAAGTCCAAGAACCCTACCATCCACATCATGCAGGGCGGTTCTGAAGTGAAGCAGTACAACCTGCCCGTGGGCGCTCACCTGATGGTCGAGGACGGACAGGAGGTCCAGGCCGGAGATGTTATCGTCAAGATTCCGCGCGCCATCGGAAAATCAGGCGATATCACCGGAGGTCTGCCCCGTGTCACCGAGCTCTTCGAGGCCCGCAACCCCTCCAACCCTGCCATCGTCGCTGAGATCAACGGTGAGGTTCAGATGGGCAAGATCAAACGCGGTAACCGCGAGATCATCATCCGTTCCAAGAGCGGAGACGAGAAGCGCTACCTCGTACCTCTGTCCAAGCAGATTCTCGTTCAGGAGAACGACTACATCCGCGCCGGCATGCCTCTCTCCGACGGTGCCGTCTCCCCCGCCGACATCCTGGCCATCCAGGGTCCTATCAAAGTGCAGGAGTACATCGTCAACGAGATACAGGAGGTATACCGTATGCAGGGCGTGAAGATCAACGACAAGCACTTCGAAATCATCGTGCGCCAGATGATGCGCAAGGTCGAAATCGTAGACCCAGGCGACACACGCTTCCTGCCCGAACAGCTCGTGGACAAATGGGAGTTCAACGAGGAGAACGACTCGATGTTCGGCAAGAAAGTCATTCAGGACGCGGGCGACTCCAAAGAACTCAGGCCCGGACAGATCGTCACTACCCGCAGACTCAGAGACGAGAACTCGATGCTCAAGAGACAGGATCTCAAGCTCGTCGAGGCGCGTGACGCCATCCCTGCCACATCCAACCAGATACTTCAGGGTATCACCCGTGCCGCCCTGCGTACCAACAGCTTCATGTCAGCAGCCTCCTTCCAGGAGACCACCAAGGTACTCAGCGAAGCTGCCATCCGCGGCAAAGTCGACACCCTCGAGGGTCTGAAGGAGAACGTCATCTGCGGTCACCTCATCCCCGCTGGAACAGGCCAGCGCGAGTTCGAGCGCATCATCGTAGCGTCCATGGACGACTACAACAAGATGGCCGCCGCACCCCGCCGCAAGGAAGAGTAATCCTGCTACAGGAACACTAACCGAAAAGGCCCCGTGGAACACATCCACGAGGCCTTTTTGATTAGAGGTACCCTGTGAGCTTTATCAGGCTCTGCGGGTCCTTCCACTTAATCTTATTGGCCTTGACAAAGGCCTTGAAAGCGGCTCTCTCCTCCTTAGGAAGACTCCTCTCTATGTCAGAGCGGACAGCCCTCCAGACCCCGTCGGGAGTAACCACAAAATACTCTTCCACGAGGTCAAACTCCTGACCGCTGTCTTTCTCCTCATGCAGCAGCATATGGGTAGTATTGACGCCCCTGCTGACATTGAGGGAAGTGTACTGCTGTACCGCCTCGGTATTGGCTGTCATGCCGTAGGCCCCGGTACCTACCATAAGCGCCTCAAAATCCCCCGTAATGCGGCAGGCCACGAAACCGTCCGGACTCTCAGCCTCCACCCTCATCATATCTCCGTTGACGACCATAAACTTATCAGGCTTATGACCTATCTCAACATAGAATATATCTCCGGCCATAGCTTCCTTCACCACACCGTTGTCGATGTAGTGGAGACGGCCCTTGACAAGATGGACATTGAGCTTGTGGAATACCTTCTGTCCTCCGGTGAAGTATATAACCCCGTCCTGAAACTCATTGTAGAGATAAGGCCATGTCGTCAGATAAGGCTGCGCAGAGAGCGCAAGGCCTGAAAGCACGGTTAATAGAAAAGATAGTATCAGTCTTCTCATCTTTGTATCTTTTACAATTAAAAAAGGCTGCCCGGTGCACACCGGGCAACCTCAGATCGTCATGCGCATCCACTGTGGTGCGCCGTTCAGTGTCAGTCAGCGTCTACAATCTCCACCTCACAGGTGTTCTGAGCTCCGGTATTTATAGGATCATTGCCTGTGACAGTGATGATGAAGGCCTTCTCTCCAACAGTTCCGGCCGTTGCCTGTATCTGAATATAGGCAGTACGGTTCTGAGCATTGAAACTCAGGGTCTTTCCGCTATTGAGGATGGTATAGTCCACTCCCTCGACAGCTCCGCCTTCTTCGACAGGTGCGACAGTAAATGTCGCAGTAGCCTCAAGACCTGCTACTGATGCGAGAGTCACACCCACATTGATGGTCTCACCCTTTACAACTGTAGCCTCACTATTGTCAAACTTTACAAAGGCATCAGTTGCATCGTCGAACACGGGGAAACTGTTGATGTCGCAGGATACAGCCGCAAAAGCTGCTGTGACTGCCATGCATACGTATATAAGTGTCTTTTTCATTTTCATTGCCTTATTAGATTAATAACCAGGTGTCTGTTCGAGATTGGGGTTGACATCCCTCTCTGTACGGCTGATGGGGAGAGCCCAGAAGCGGTCGTCGGTATCGATACCGGCGGTACCCCTGCGCTGTGCCTCTGTCCTGTCAGTAGTATAGGTGATGCCGTAGTTGATCTTGCCCGCTGTAACCAGACGGGCCATGGTGTACCAGTACTGTCCCTCGAAGCAGAACTCGAGCATGTACTCTTCCACGATATCATCAAGATCAGGGTTGGCTGTGAATGCAGTAGCATTACGGTTCGTCCTGATGGTATTGATGTCACTCATAGCTGTTGCTCCGGCTACGGATGCACCATTGAGCATAGCCTCTGCACGGATCAGGTACATCTCAGAGAGACGGATGATCACGCAGTTGTTCTGGTCGGGAGTACCGGTCACATTTCCGAGTCCCTTGCCGGGATACTTCATAGGCCAGTAGTCACCGGACTTCTCGTCAGTATCGGTGCAGTACATCTGGCCATCCTCGTTCTTGTCCCTTACACCGGCCTGTGCACCGCGCACGTCACCTGGTTCGAAAGCCTTGAGGATAAGAGGAGATGCGCAGACATCTGCGTAACCGTTAGGGTTGGTCATGTGAGTAGGAGCCTCCCAGTAAGCGTCATAGCTGTTGGCCTGCACCTGGTAAGTCTCGAAGATTATCTCACCGCCTCCGACATCATTGCCCCATACTGTGGAGTACTCATCCGCTTTCCACATGGTGTACTTACCGCTTTCAATCACCTGAGTAGCGTAATCAGCCGCTAACTGATACTTGGAAGCGTCACCAGAGAAGGTAGCATCATAGAGATATACTCTTGCAAGGAGGGCCCTGATAGTCCAGATGTTGATGGTAGCATTGGCATCAGCTACACCTGAACGGACATAGTCGGGCGAAATAAGAGCCTCAGCATCTGTCAGGTCCTTCTCTATCTGAGCGTACACCTCAGCTATGGTGTTTCTTGCAGGCTGGTCTGAAGACTCCTGAGGAACAGTGATAACAGGTACACCTAATTCAGGATAGTCGTTACGGCTGTACACACGGAGGAGGTCAAAATGGCCTAATGCCCTGAGAGTAAGAGACTCTGCCTTGATATTATCGAGATCCTGCTGGGTCACGATAGAGCTTACTAACGAAGCGCTGTTTGCTTCCAGCTGCTCAATTACACTGTTGGCAGCGAAAATCACGTAGTAGGCATAAGTCCAGGGACCATTGGTAGAGTTCTCATTGTAGTTGAGCGTAAAGCCGGTCTGCATACGTCCGGACTGGAAGTCAGACGAGAGGGGCCATGCGGCTATACCGGCTCTGGTATCAGCGTCGAGCAGGAAATACAGTCCTCCATACCAGTAATTGGTCGCTAAAGGAGAGTATGCTCCGGCTACAGCATTGTTAAGACCGTTGTATGTGGACATCAGCTGGTCTGTGCTCTGCGAGGTGATGGGCTCCTGCACGAGGAAATCCTTACATCCTGTGAGGGTCAGCGCCGAGAGCAGTATGCTTATTGTCAGTATCTTTTTCATCGTTTCTATCATTTTAGCGTTTAGAATGTGATCTCAATACCGCCGACGATGGTCTTGGTCATGGGGTAGATTCCGTATCCGAGACCGGTGACACCCTTCTCGGGATCCCACGAGGCCACGTCATGGAATGTGTAGAGGTTCATGCCGCTCACATAGAGCTTCAGACCCTGGAGCTTAATCTTCTCGAGAGCGCTCTGAGGCAGGTTGTAGGACAGAGTGATATCCTTCAGCCTGAGGTAGCTGCCGTCCTCAAGGAAACGGTCTGTGCTGAACGAGTAAGAGTTCGATGTGTTGCCGGCATAGGGCTTGGGCTGTGTGCCTGTATCACCGGGCTGCTTCCAGTAGTCGAGGGACATGATGGACTGGTTAGTTCCCATCTGGTTACCGTCAGATGTGATGTAACGGTGCTCGATGGTCATCACCTTGTTGCCCCACTTATACTCGAAGAATGCGCTCAGGCTGAGTCCCTTCCACGATACTGTGGTGTTGAATCCTCCGAAGAGCTTGGGTTCAGGAGAGCCGGCCTCGATGTAGCGGGCATCGTTGTAGTTGCTGGTCAGCTTGCCTTCATCGTTGACATACAGAGCCTCACCGTTGGAAGGGTTCACTCCGAAGTAGTCAAGCAGATAGAATGTATAGAACGACTTGCCTACGATATGCCTCAGACGGGAATCTCCGCTGTAGGAGAGGAACTCGTTGCCGCCGAGGTCGAGAACCTCAGACTTGTTCCATGCCAGGTTGGCTCCTACTGACCAGTTCCAGTCATCTGTACGGATAATCTCGCCGTCGATCTGGAACTCGATACCTGTATTCTTCAGCGAACCGATGTTCAGGAAGTTGGAGGTAAATCCGGATGTAGCGGGAACTCTCATATTGAGGAGCATGTCTGTGGTAAGACGGTCATAGAACTCAACGGTACCGGTCAGACGGTTGTCGAAGAAACCGAAGTCAACACCCACATTCCATGTCTTGTTCTTCTCCCATGAGAGATTCTGGTTCTCGGGCTGGTCGGGCAGCATACCGGAACCGCCGTTGTAAGCCGTGTTGGCATAGATGGAGTAAGCACGGTATGAGGAGATATTGTTGTTACCGTTGACACCGTAGCTGGCACGCAGCTTCAACATGGACAGCCAGTTGGAAGCACCCTTCATCCAGCGCTCGTTGTGGATGTTCCAGGAAGCGGATGCCGACCAGAACAGACCCCAGCGGTTGTTGGCTCCGAAGAGCGAGCTGCCGTCACCACGGATGGATGCGTTTACATAGTAACGGGAAGCGTAGTCATACTCGGCACGTCCGAAGAATGACAGGAGGGTCTCCTTGTTGGCATAGTAGGAAACGTTGTCCGACGAAGCCACGGATGTGTTGAGATAAGGTACTGAGCCGTCTACTGTAGGTGCGTATGCGTAGTACTCTTTGTAGTCATAGTACATGGCTTCCTGTCCGGCGAGGACGCTGAAACCGTGGTCACCCCAAGTGTTGCTGTAGCTGATAGTGTTGGATGTGGTCAGCTGCAGATAGTAGGTATTGGAGGTCTGAAGGGTACCGATGCTCTCACCGGGATTGGGAGCCCAGTAACGGCGGCCTTCTCCGAAGGTGCCCTCAGCCGAGTTGTTGGTCTTGATCACCAAGTTCTTCACGGGCTCCCACTGGAGATACATGGTGCCGTTCAGACGGTACTGTCTCTCCCACTGGTCATCGTATGTGGCGTCGTAGAGAGGGTTGGTGTTCGAGTTCTCGGAGATGTATATGTTGTACTCACCGTTCTCATCATAGAAAGGTGTCCAGGGGAGGATATTCAGACCGCCCCACAGAGGGTTCGAATAGTAGAGAGACTGCATCGGCACGTCGTCTGCGTCAGTGTACGCAAGGTTCACACGGGTACCTATGCTCAGAGTCTTGGTCAGCTTATAGTCGGAGTTCACACGGGCCTGGAACTTCTGGAAGTCGATGGCCTGTGAGATACCGTCATTCTTCTGGTAGGACAGGGATGCATAGAAACGTCCTCTGTCGGTACCGGCCTGAGCGTTGATCTCATATTCCTGAAGGAGACCTACCTTGGTAAACTCCTTGATCCAGTCTGTCATGGGCTGCTCGAGGATGGAGTACGGATAGTAGTATGCTCCGTTGGGATCATCGGGATTGTAGCCGGCGTTGATGGCGGATACTCTCTTCAGTTCCAGCAGCTGGGGACCGTCGAGGACTCCGAAACCGTTGTCATTTGCCAGCATCGAACCACCGAACTTCACGCGGGCGGTGAAACGGGTCTTGCCGGCCTGTCCGCTCTTGGTGGTCACGAGGATGACACCGTTGGCAGCACGCGAACCGTAGATGGAGGCTGCAGCCGCGTCCTTAAGGACGGTGATGGACTCGATATCGTTGGGGTTGATAGCTGCGATGGCGTTACCGGTGTTGGTAAAGTAGGACTGGTTACCGGTCATCACAGGGATACCGTCGACTACCCACAGAGGGTCGTTGCCGGCATTGATGGAGGAAATACCGCGGATACGGATTTCTGAAGATGCACCGGGCTGACCTGAAGAGGCAGTTACCTGCACACCGGCCATCTTACCGGAGAGCATCTTATCGACTGAGGTAACAGGGGCCTCGGCGATAGCGTCACCGGTCACAGTAGCTACTGATCCGGTATTGGCTTCCTTACGGGCGGTACCGTAAGCGATGACCACTACGTCATCCAGCATCTCTGCCTCGAGTGCAAGGTTAATCTCGATCTCGGTACGTCCGTTCACGGGAACTGCCTGAGTCCTGAAACCGAGGAACGACACTACTAACACGCCGTCACTCGGCACTGTCAGAGTGAAGTTACCCAAATCGTCAGTCATGGTGTACACCGTAGTACTGCCCTGCAGCTGCACAGCGGCACCGATGATCGTCTCGCCCGTGCTGCCGTCGAGGACAGTTCCATGCACGGTGATATCCTGGGCATAACCAGTAATCGCCACGCATGTCAGCAGCACTGCTGTCAGAAAATGTCTGATTTTTTTCATGTAGATTAGTTTTTTTTGGGTTATTAATAATTAGGTAGTTTTAATAAATCTGAATCCACCGGTCCTTCCGCTTGAAAGGTCCTACAAGCAGCATTTCTCGCGGTAACAACCGCAAGACCCTACAAAATTAAAAAAACTGCTGGGAAAATCCAACAGTTTTCATTAAAAATATCTATACAAAGACTTCTAAAATCTATACCCTACCCCTACTGAGAACGTATTGGAAAGGGGCGAATCCTGAGATGCAGGTATAAGATAAGCAGCGTCTATGTAAATACCCAGAATCTTGAAACCTGCTCCGACAGAGGCATATGAGGGTACAGCTCCTGGAGCCGCGGCGTCACCGTAATGGTATCCGGCGCTCACACGAACCATGTCGTTCCAGGCGTATTCCAGACCGGCCTCAGCGAAAAACGAGGCTCCCTCTATCAGGAAACCGCCCTGAAGAGACGCCGTCAGGGCGTGCCTGTCCTCGGCTCCGAGATACTGAGTGGTACCGGCTCCGAGCCGTATGTTCATCGGCAGACTGTACGCGGAGAGTCCGCCGTAGTTGATCTTAGAACCTATGTTGGACGCAGTCAGACCTACTCTGAGGAAACGCAGATCAAGCATCGCTCCGAAGTCCGCCGAGACAGCCCCGCCCTTCTGCGGTCCTCCTATGTCGGAATAGACATAGTGAACACCGGCACCGAGCGAAAGTATAGGAAGAATGCGGAACGCGAGTCCCACACCCGCCGTCAGGTCCGTCGGAGTAAATGAGCCTGTGACAGAACCCGATGCATCTGTCATATCGTAAGCCGGATGCGCAAAGTATCTGACTCCCGCCGATACGGTCATGAACTTAGCCACCCGCCCGTAACCGGCGGCAGAAATGGCATGCACCCCGGCAGCCGAGGGCTGCCACATGCCATAGGATACAGCGGCGTCCATGGTGGATTCCGAGAGGGCCGGAGCCGCAGTATTGTTCCACAGGGAGAATGCCGATGCCTGCAGGGATGCTCCCGCACCGGCCATACCGGCCGTACGGGCATCGGGGTTGTAGTCTATGAGCTGCACCGCCTGCGCTCCGAGGGAGAGAGGGATGAGCACTGCGGCGAGGATAAGAGCCGCTGAGATGGATGTATATCTTGTTTTCATCTATTCTATCATTTGTCTGGAAAATACCGGTTACAGTTTGGCCACATCGGCTGATGTGTCGATGACAGTGCCGTCAGACTGCGTGTAGGTCAGGGTCACGTCGTACATACCTCCGGTGAGAGAGGTCATATCGATCTGCGCAGGAGCGAAGGGCGATATCGTACCTAACTCCTGCGAGAGGACAAGAGCACCGCTGCGGCTGCGCACTGAGACGGAGGCTGAAGTCACCGTCTCACCAGTACGGATGTTGAGCAGATCGGTCACAGGGTTGGGATAGAAATCCGCCTGTCTGGACCCGTCGCGCACCACCGCGCGGAAGGTCAGGCTGCACGAGAGCCCGCCCGCATCATAGGCCTTGACAGTCACATCTGTCTCTCCGTAACTGATCGGAGACACGGCCAGATTGCCGCCTTCAACGACAGTTCTGACTACACTCGCGTCAGACTTCTCAACTACATACTCCAGCTCCTCGGCGTCGGGATCCGAGAAAATGGATGAAAGGGTAATATTCACTTTATCCGCTGTAGTGGAATTGAAGATCATATTCTCTATGGTTCCGATGACTTCCGGAGCCTCGTTTCCCTTTACGGTATAATGTATGTCCACTGATGAAGAGAGTCCGTATTCGTCAGTCACGGTGAGTACGCATGAATACGAGCCGCGACCGGCATTGGGACCGCTGAGCTGAACCTTGACGATATTGTCCACGGCGGGCACCAACGAAGCTCCTGGAGACTCCGTCAGAGAAGGCTCGTAAGCGTGTCCGTCAGCTTCGCACACCTGAAATTCGAGGACTGTCTTCTCGAAATCCTTGAACTCCACGGTCACCTCGGGAGAAGGTGTAATCTGAGGAGGAGTATTGATACCGGTCGTCACAGAGACTACCTGAGAGAGGTCAGAGCGGTTACCGGCATAGCTGACAGCCGCCACCCCTATATAATAAGGTGTTTCGAACTCAAGCCCGCTGATGACACACGAGACTGTATCTCCCGCAACTGCCATCCCGCCTGCTGAAACCTCAGCACTGTCGGCCGCTGAAAGTCCGTCTGCTCCGAAAGGTGACGCACTGTAGTAGATGCGGAACCTGTCCGCCCTCGATGCACCCTCCTGCTCCTCGGGTATGAGAAAACGTACGTCGATAGAGTTGGAGTTGACATCCGGGAATATGGTCTGCACCGGAGAGGGCGCTGCCGTGATATTGACCTCGAAAGATCCGAGAGTATTGACAAGTCCCTTACCCATGGGCACAGAGGTAGACAGGGGTGCAACACCTTTCTCTATCATCTCCCTCAACTGCGCACTGGTGAAGCCGGGACCTCCGTAGTGGGAAACTAACAGGGCGGCTATACCGGAAACATGAGGGCAGGCCATGGATGTGCCCTGCATCAGTCCGTAAGAGTTGCCGGGCAGGGTGCTGAGCACCTGCGGCCCCTTCTGGGCGTCTCCTCCGGGAGCAGCGACATCAGCCCAGTCCCCATAGTTGGTATAATATGCGGGATAGCGGTCTGCCGCCAAGGCTGTTACCGAGAGGCATCCATCATACATAGCCGGATATGCCACCTCCCTTGAGTCATTTCCGGCCGCAAAGATGACGAGACCGCCTTTCATAGGCCCTACCTGATTGCCGTCGGCATCAGTTCCGGCATACTCTGTAAAGTAGTCAATTGCATCTAAAGTCGACTGAAACTGATCAAGCGTCGCATTCATCGCGTCCTCTTCCGTCTCGAAAGAGTAGGTCCAGCTGTTCTGGGCGATGACAGCTCCGTTGTTTGCCGCCCAGACTATAGCCTTCTCTCCAGGCCCGGACTCGTCCTTACCGTCCGCTCCCGTCTGGAATATCTGACACGACATCAGCCGCACTCCGGGCACTCCGGCGGCATAGTTACCTCCGGCTACTCCGCTGACACCGATGCCGTTGTTGTTGACAGCGGCTACAGTACCTGCCACATGAGTACCGTGGTCATGAGGCGTTATGTCATAAGAGCCGTTGACAAAGTTCCGTCCATGCACCTCGCGGCCTCCGAGCGTAGACGTCCACAGATTTGCAGCCAAGTCCTCATGCTCACCGTCTATGCCTCCGTCCACCACGGCCACCACCACGTCATCGCTGCCGGTGGTATAGCGCATCCACACCGGAACGACATTGATATCCATTCCGGCCACGGTATTGCGGGCAGAGCCGTCATTGTAATAATGCCACTGCTCTCCTAACCTCGGGTCGTCAAATACTGCCGCCCCCGAAGACTCATCTGACGGCGAAACGCCCGACTGCACCACCACTGCGGGGCCTGAGTCGACAATCACCGTGCGCGGACGGTATTCCACGATATCCACGCCCTCCACTTCCGAGAGACTGCCACCGGCCTTGGTAACGCTCATAGAGCGGTCAAAGTTCACCTTGTACCAGCGGTGCAGGCCAGCCTTGCGCATACGGGGCTCAAACTCGCCTCCGTGAGGGAACAGCCTCTCGAAAGATACCGCTCCTATAGACGAGAGGGCATCATCGAGCGACTTCACCTCCGCCCCTTCCTCAATCTGCGAGGCAAGGGACTCCGAGACTTTGATGTTTACTATACCTTTAATATATGAGGCCTCGCTTACAGTCCGGCCATGCCCTTCCACAGGCGAAGAATCAGAACCGCTCTCCACCTTGGCACAGGCAAAAAGCATCAGGAGACAGCATGCGGCTGTCAACGTAGAGAGGAAATCGTATCTTTTCATTCAGTGCAGTAATAAAATAAGTCAATAAGGGATATCTTGTCATTGAAGTCGGTGCCCTGCTCCCTCGACCACGAGCGTACGTCTTTCTTCTTCTCGGGGAAGAGCTTGACGAAGGAGCTCAGACGGGCCGGATAGAGAACGGTGTCATCTCCTACGAAATACTTTATCGACAGGCTGTACTCCATCTCCTTCTCGGATGCCATCTGGCGGTTGGGATCGACATGTATCATGTTGCCGCGCTTGGCGGTAGAAACCGCAGGAATGGAAGAATATCCGGCATCTATATCCGGCTCCTCGAGGGTCAGTATCCTGCGCTCGCCGAGGAATTTCTGGCCGTAGGCTGTAAGCTGCTTGATGAAATATCCTTCTCTCTGGAGCATGACTGTATCGCCGATAAGGATCCTCATCACGTTCTCAGCGTTGGAGAGCAGGAGAGTGTCTCCAGACTCCTCGATGAATCTTACGGAGTTGTCGACCAGACAGATGTTGATCCTGCCCTGGGAGAGCTTGCCGTCATTGAACTGGACGGTGGCATCCCTGAACTCGGGCATAAAATAAGCGGCCTCCGCAGGAAGCTCCTTCAGCAGGTCTTCGCGGGCTTTTATCGTGACTGTGCCCTGCACTTTCGTTTTCTGTGCATGAAGGGGCAGAAACAGTGACAGCAGAACGAGTAGTGTTACAGCTTTCTTCATATAAATCATATCTTTTATTTTATTATGTAGTTCCAAAGTTATAAAAATTTTCTAATGTAACCTTAATTCCGCAACACTTTGATTTAACTTTATTTATAAGTACCTGAGCAACAA
>ENA-OOXJ01001119-OOXJ01001119.1-human-gut-metagenome-genome-assembly--contig:-NODE-1119-length-18648-cov-4.878180_pt1 | contig 18648 bp, 8 predicted proteins | sample MGYA00241587_ERZ501343 | MGnify/ENA primary metagenome ERZ501343 (study PRJEB25962, sample SAMEA2042918) | human gut metagenome | biome: human gut; feature: human-associated habitat; material: faeces... | reverse complement strand
CTCCTTGAGGAGAAGGTGTCGAGCCTGCGAGACGGATGAGGTGTGCCGCAGGCGGTACGCACATTGTCGCGGCATTAAACTGTTGCCAACACCTTAAAGAAACTGTCGCATAGCGGCTGAGGGAGAGACAATTTTGCAAAACTTCGCCAAGATTCAGTTTGCCATTTTCGTCACGGCTAAAACCGCACTTAAAGCAAAAAGCATATAAAATCAGCAAAGCCGCAGTCCTTGATACGCAAGGAACTGCGGCTTTCAGAATCATGTTGTTCACATTCAATCGTCGCCGAATATTTCATCATATCCGGCCATTTCGTCGACCCAATCAGGGTCATATTTTGAACCGCCCATTTGAGAATTGCAATGCGGGCAAACGGCATACGGCTTGTCATATATCGCCCCGCAAACGGAGCATTCGTATTCGTCCGCCCTGAATAAATGCGAGTGCTCGATCCAATGTGCCTTACTCATTTCTTCACCCCTATATCCGCTTTGTTTCTTACATAGAAATTATACTCCTCACAGTCCAAAAATGCAAGTGAAATTTTAAGCCCGTCATACACTTTTAACGGCCGAATCCGCCGTATTGTTAGAAATCTGTTAGAAAAACAATTATTTAGGCAGGAAAACCGAGTATAAAAAAGACCGCAACTCCTTGATTTACAAGGGATTGAGGTTGGCGCGCTGCAAGGGACTCAGTCGACTGCGCCGCCTTGCGTGCTCGGCGACCGCCGCTCCGCGGCAGTACCCTCCTCACACTTCGCGCCTAAAGTAACTGATGATTAATTCGAAGTTATGCTTATCGGCGAGATGGTTTTTCGCCGAAAGCGTTCGAAAGCGCAGTTAATACTGGCTTATGTATTAACGAGCATTTCGGGCGTTAAGCGGCGGGAAAGCAGCCGCCGAGAAGCGTGACGGCGACTAATCAGCGGTTACAATAAAGTCCGCCGGACTGTTTTCTTAACGTCGCTCACCCTCTCAGGGTTCGAGTCCCAATTGGTTTGCAAACAAAAAAGGAATCGCTTTTGCGATTCCTTTTTCCGTGGCGCGCTGCAAGGGACTCGAACCCCTGACCTTTTGGTTCGTAGCCAAACACTCTATCCAGCTGAGCTAGCAGCGCATATGCAATCATTCCTGATTGCCAAAGTATAGTAACACATTCCGCGGCAAAAATCAATACCTATTTCAAAAAATTTTGAAATTTCGGCGGCGTCTGCACAAGTGCCGGGCAAACGATCGGCATTATTTATGATTTTGAACGCTGTCGGCGGTCAGCGGGAGTGCGATATTTATTAAGCAAAGGCAGAAGAATCGTGAAGATAAATATTTTGATTGCATTTCGGTCTGTCTCTCCCTCGGTCTTTCTCGGTTTAACCCTACGAACTTGCGCCACCTGCCTGCGGTACACCTCATCCGTCTCGCTTTGCTCGACACCTTCTCCTCAAGGAGAAGGCGAACGTAACTGTAGACTTGGTAGTTATCGGTCGAATTTCGGCAAAAACTCCCTCAGTCCTACGGACAGCTCCCTCGAGAGGGAGCCTAAGAGGCGGGCAACAGTTTAATGTTGCGGCATCGTGCAGATTTAGGCGGGCGAACACAGTTCGCCCCTAACGGTGTTCAATTTACGTTTGCTTGCACTTTTGTATGCCATGTTACTCTCGACAGAGGACGCCGTTCCCTACAATGTCGCTGAAAGATTGCGGCTTCTTTTGCCTTCCGTTACACAAGGGAGCCTTTAAAGTGCGTGGATTTCGGATTTTACGGATACAGCGTGAATAAATTTTGGGCAAAAAGTGCTTTTTGTGTGTAATTCCGTTATTCATAGATAAAGGAAAGACAACAGCATTTGCGCTCGCTTGAAATTACCAAAACTCACGTCTCAAAACATTTTATTGAGTCTCAGTAGCTTATACGGCAATTTACGACGGGATTCCGCGTTTTTCGTGCTCCTGAACGGTCAAATATGATGATTTCTGATTAATTTTACAAATAAAATGCAAAATTCTTCTTCATTTTGGATTAATTATAGGTTTACAAATAAAAAGAAAAGTGTTAATATATGCAGTGGTGTATTTTATCACTTTTTTACTCAGCACACTATTTTAGGAGGAAAAAGACTATGGCAAGAAAAATGAAGACCATGGACGGTAACAACGCTGCGGCATATGTGTCCTATGCGTTCACGGAAGTTGCCGGTATCTACCCGATAACTCCGTCCAGCCCCATGGCAGACTACGTTGACCAGTGGTCGGCGCAGGGTCTCAAGAATATCTTCGGCACCACCGTTAAGGTTGCCGAGATGCAGTCGGAGGCAGGCGCAGCCGGCACCGTTCACGGTTCGCTCGCAGCCGGTGCTCTCACCACTACTTACACTGCATCCCAGGGCCTTCTGCTCATGATACCCAATATGTATAAGATCGCCGGTGAGCTTCTCCCCAGCGTTTTCCACGTATCGGCTCGCTGCGTTGCTTCCCACGCACTTAACATTTTCGGCGATCATTCCGATGTTTACGCCTGCCGTCAGACCGGCTTTGCAATGCTTGCAGAGACCAACCCGCAGGAAGTTATGGATCTCGGCGCTGTTGCTCACCTTGCAGCGATCAAGGGCAGAGTTCCCTTCATCAACTTCTTCGACGGCTTCCGCACCTCTCACGAGATCCAGAAGATCCAGATCTGGGACTATGAGGATCTCAAGGAAATGTGCGATATGGACGCTGTTGAGGCTTTCCGCAAGAGAGCTCTCAACCCCGAGCGCCCCGTAATGCGCGGCTCTCACGAGAACGGCGATATCTTCTTCCAGCATCGTGAGGCTTGCAACTCCTACTACGACGCTCTGCCCGCAGTCGTTGAGGAATACATGAACAAGGTCAACGCCAAGCTCGGCACCGACTACAAGCTCTTCAACTACTACGGCGCTCCCGACGCTGAGAATGTCATCGTAGCAATGGGCTCCATCTGCGATGTTGCAGAGGAAGTTATCGACTACCTCACCGCTAAGGGCGAGAAGGTCGGCCTTGTCAAGGTTCGCCTTTACAGACCGTTCTCCGCTGAGAAGCTCGTTGAAGCTATCCCCGCGACCTGCAAGAAGCTCGCTGTTCTTGACAGAACCAAAGAGCCCGGCTCACTCGGCGAGCCCCTGTTCCTTGACGTTGTCGCAGCTCTCGCAGCTACCGGCAGAAGCGATATCAAGGTCATCGGCGGCCGTTACGGTCTCGGTTCAAAGGATACTCCGCCCGCAAGCGTATTCGCAGTTTATGACGAGCTTGCCAAGGACGCTCCCAAGGCTCACTTCACCCTCGGCATCAACGACGATGTTACCTATCTCTCACTCGAAGAGAAGGAAGCTCCCAACACCGCAGCCGAAGGCACCATCGAGTGCAAGTTCTGGGGTCTCGGCGGCGACGGCACCGTCGGCGCAAATAAGGACTCCATCAAGATCATCGGCGACCACACCGACAAATACGTTCAGGCTTACTTCCAGTATGACTCCAAGAAGACCGGCGGTATCACCATCTCCCATCTTCGTTTCGGCGACAGCCCGATAAAGAGCCCCTACTATATCAACAAGGCCGACTTCGTTGCCTGCCACAACCCCTCCTATGTTGAGAAAGGCTACAAGATGGTCAACGATGTTAAGCCCGGCGGCGTATTCCTCATCAACTGCCAGTGGGATGCCGACGAGCTGAGCGCAAAGATGCCCGCAGAGGCAAAGCGCTACATCGCAAAGAACAACATCCAGCTCTACACCGTTAACGCTATCGACCTTGCCGCCAAGATCGGCCTCGGCAAGCGTACCAATACCGTCCTTCAGTCAGCATTCTTCTCACTCTCCAAGGTTCTGCCCGAGGCTGAGGCTATCGGCTACATGAAGGAGAAGGCCCAGAAGTTCATGAAGAAGGGCAAAGAGATAGTCGAGATGAACGAGAAGGCTATCGACGCCGGCGCTACCGCATATGTCAAGATCGACGTTCCCGCCGACTGGGCAGACGCAGTTGACGCCCCCGTATCCGTCACCGAGAACGGCCCCGCAAAGCTCGTTAAGATGGTTGACAGCATCATGAAGCCGGTCGGTCTCATGAACGGCGATTCGCTGCCCGTATCCGCATTCGTTGACCATGCAGACGGCACCTTCGAGCAGGGCGCATCAGCCTTCGAGAAGAGAGGCGTTGCAGTCATGGTTCCCGAGTGGGACGGCGCAACCTGCGCTCAGTGTAACCAGTGCTCCTATGTCTGCCCGCACGCCACCATCAGACCTTATGCTCTGACCGAGGAAGAGGCTGCCAACGCCCCCGCCAACGCTATCATCGTTGACAAGAAGGGCAAGGGCAAGGGTGTTTACAAGTACACCCTCGCTGTTTCTCCCCTCGATTGTATGGGATGCGGCGTTTGTATCGGCGTTTGTAAGACCAACTCCCTCAAGATGGTTCCCAGAGAGAGCCAGGACGCTATGCAGCCCGTATTCGACTACATGGTCGAGAACGTCTCCGTCAAGGAAGACCTCGCTGACAACACCGTTATCGGCAGCCAGTTCAAGACTCCGCTGCTTGAGTTCTCCGGCTCCTGCGCCGGCTGCGCCGAGACTTCATATGCTCGCCTTATCACCCAGCTCTTCGGCGACAGAATGTATATCTCCAACGCTACCGGATGCTCCTCCATCTGGGGCGGCCCCGCAGCAACTTCACCCTACACCACCGACAAGAACGGCCACGGCCCCGCATGGGCAAACTCCCTCTTCGAGGATAACGCAGAGCACGGCTTCGGTATGTATCTCGGCCAGAACGCTATCCGCAACAGCCTGATAGCCAAGGTCAAGACCGTCTCCGAGGCAGAGTGCGCCCCCGAGGAGCTCAAGGCTGCCGCTAAGGCATACCTTGACACCGTCAACGACGGCGAGGCAAACGGCGCAGCCACCAAGGCTCTCGTCGCTGCTCTTGAAGGCGTTGACTGCGACACCTGCAAGTCCATCCTTGAGAATAAAGAATACCTTGCCAAGAAGTCCGTATGGATCTTCGGCGGCGACGGCTGGGCTTATGATATCGGCTTCGGCGGCGTTGACCACGTCCTCGCTTCCGGTGAAGATGTCAACATCATGGTCTTCGACACCGAGGTTTACTCCAACACCGGCGGACAGGCATCCAAGGCTTCCAACATCGGCCAGGTCGCTCAGTTCGCGGCAGCCGGAAAGTCCGTTGCCAAGAAGAGCCTTGCAGAGATAGCAATGAGCTACGGCTATGTCTATGTCGCTCAGATCGCTATGGGCGCCAACATGAACCAGACCATCAAGGCTTTGACCGAGGCTGAGGCTTATCACGGCCCGTCGATCGTCATCGCTTACGCACCCTGCGAGATGCACTCCATCAAGGGCGGCATGACCAACTGCCAGAATGAGATGAAGAAGGCTGTTGACAGCGGCTACTGGAATATGTTCCGCTTCAACCCCGCGCTCAAGGCAAAGGGCGAGAATCCCTTCACCATCGACAGCAAGCCCGCCACCGCGAGCTACAGAGACTTCATCATGAACGAAGCACGTTACTCATCACTCACCCGCTCCTTCCCCGAGAGAGCCGAGAAGCTCTTCACCCTCGCGGAGGAGACCTCAGTTGAGAGATATGAGCACCTTCTCCGCCTCAAGGATCTCTATGCCCCCAAGGCTGACTGATCCCCTGCTGAGTAATCAATAAATAACGCATCCCCTGCCGTCAGCAATGGCGGTAGGGGATGTTTCATTATATAATATGTATTTATCTTTTAAGGCTGTTGATCATTTCGATAAGGTCGATATAAAACGCCTGAGTCTGCGCCGCGTCGGCGTTGAGCCCTATCACCGTGCCGTGGTCGCCGCTCCTCGTGGGCGCTACCTGCCACTTGCCCCGCTCGATCTCTTTGATCTGCCGCGGGAATTCGGTGTATTCGGCATAAGGATCGCCGGTCGGGTATTTTGCCGACACCACGCTCACCAAGCCGTCATTCGGCCGCCACGATTCGTCGATGACTATGCCGCCCGCGGTCGTGCCCTTATATGCCCCCATTGCAAGCGCAAACGGGTAAAGTATCGGCAGCGTGCCGGAAACGGGCACCTGGATATTTATCAGCGAGCTGTCAACGGTCGTGCAGTAGGAATACGAGAAATAATAGATATCGTCAACGGTGCGGATGCGTTTATTCAGCTCGGCTGCGCCGTCGGGCGAGAGGTCGTAGGCGGCGTGATCTCTGCCTGACTCCGTGACAGCCTTGATGGCGCTCTCGGCCTCCTTTTCGCTGCCCGCAGCGGAGTTGATGCCGAATTGGTCGAGCTTGAAATCATAGATTCCGTCAACGGGCGAGCTGATGTCCGCAGCCCCGAAGCAAAGGCGGGCAAGCATCTCGGTGGTATCCGTTATGCCCACAACGCCGCCGACCGAATCGAGCACCTCGGTGAGCGAGGAGCCGTTATGCGGGGCGCAGAGGGTTATGACGCTGTTGACCCAGTCGCCCTTTCCGCCGGTGAAAAGCGGCGAAGTCTCGCTGCCGCTCGCCGCCCGCTCAGCCTCGTCGCCGTAGGCAAGCAGCGAAGCCAAAAGCCTAACCGTTGCGCCGCCGAAGCTGTGGCCGACAAGATTTATCTTAATGCGCTGACCGCCGTTTTTCTTGTCGCCCCAGCCCTCAAACATTGCGCTGTATGACCTGCCGTAGCGGGCGTGGTTATGCTCCGCCGAATGCGCCGCGCCGTAATCGACCGTTGAGCCTGTCAGCATGGCGTACAGCTCGCAGGCTCTGTCCCACGCGCTCGATATCGGGCCGACGCTCGGCATATAGACCTCATAGCCTTGAGCGGTCAGGTACTGCTTCAGGTCAAAGGTACCGCCGCCCCAATATTGGACGGCCTTGTTTATCCCCTCGCCCTCGCCCCAGCCGCCGAGACCGTGGACAAAAACATAGGGGTACTCCACCTTGCCGCCGTTCAGCGCCCACCACGTCTCACGGAACCCGCCGTAATGCACGGGCACCGCAACGGCGGTTATAACGATGCATATCGTAAGCACGAGGGCGATAATGCGGGCTGCCTTCTTCGGTTTCTTTTTGCTCTCCTGCGGCGGGGCGGCGGCTCCGTCTGCGGGAGCGGTCACCGGGGCGAAATCGCCCTTGAGCAGGAAATCGGTCGAAATGCCGAAAAGCTCGCTCATCGCTATTATCTTATCGGTATCGGGCAGCACAGCACCCGACTCCCACTTTGAAACGGACTGCCTCGAAACGCCGAGCGCCTCGGCAAGAGCCTCCTGAGACAGACCCTTTTCTCTTCTTAATTTCTGAATTTTTTCTCCTATATCCATATCTTCTCCTCCTTAGCGGCTTTTTTGAATACAACCGCATTATATCCCGCTTGAGCCGCCGAAGCAACCAACTTTAATATACATTTTGAAAATTATCGCCGATGTAAACCCGAGTTTACATCGTTTTGCGGCGAAAATTGCCGTTTATATTATGATAATAGCATTTTTCAGCCGTGCAGTCAATGGAATTATATCAAAAAAGCGATCGGGAGCATATCCCGACCGCAATGTGACTGTTTACTTTTCGCCTTTTTTCATCACCATGTTGTGCGTGAATGAGAATGTGCCTCTGATGCGGGCGATGGGCGAGGGATTCCACTCCTGCGGCGGGGCGGGCTTGATGCCGAGCCGCTCAAGGTGCGGGGCGTAGATCCTGAATCGGCGCATAAAATCCGCCGCGCTCTTATTCTCCCTGTCCGTCCAGCCCGTCTCGGCGACGGCGGCAAGCCTCGGGAAGAATAATTCACAGAGCCTGTCAAAGTTGTTGATAAACTCCGTCCATATGGGCGTTTCAACACCGATTATATTCTCGGGCTTCTTCAGCTTCTTGGGCGCAGGCTCATAATTATAGGTCTTGATCAGCGGAGTCATGGCGTAGGGGTAGTCGCAGTAGTAGTGGAAGAAGTCGGAGGCTATGACCTTGCCGCCCTTGTCGGCGAAGGCATAGGAGCGCTTCTTTTTATCCATCCACATCTGCACGGTGACGCTGCCGTCGACTATGCCGCTGTTGAGGCTCTCATTCCAAACTATCGCCTTCCTGCCCTTGGAGGCGAGGAACTCAACGATCTGATTTGTGAACCAGCCCTGCAGCTCCTCCTCGTTTTTGAGTGAATTCTCTTTGATGCGCCTTTGGCAATCGGGGCAGCTCTGCCAATGCTTCTTGGGCGCTTCGTCGCCGCCGATATGGATATATTCGGAGGGGAAGATATCAATGATTTCTGAGAGAATGTCAAACACGACCTGCAAGGTCTCATCCTTGCCGGCGCAGAGGATATCCTCAAAAATGCCCTGGTGGGTCTTGACCTCGACCTCGCCGCCGGAGCATGAGAGCTGCGGGCAGGCATGGAGCAGGGCGGAGCAATGGCCGGGCACGTCGAATTCGGGAATGACGGTGATGAAACGCTCGGCGCAGTAATCGACTATCTCGCGCAGCTCGTCCTTGGTGAAGCAGCCGCCGTATTCGCCGTGCTCATCAAGGCTGCCGAAGGCGGAGTCGGGTCTGACAGAGGCTTTCTCGGTTATCTCGGGGTGGGAGTCGAGCGTCAGGCGGAAGCCCTGATCGTCCGTCAGGTGCCAATGCATCCTGTTCATCTTGACCTCTGCGGCAGCGTCGATTATCTTCTTCGTCTGCTCGACGGTGAAGATATGGCGCACGGTGTCGAGCATAAAGCCCCTGTATTTATAAGCGGGTCTGTCCTCAATACGGACTCTGGGGCAGCTTTCGCCGAGCTGGGCGAGGGTCTGCTCGCCGTAGAATTTGCCGCTCGGCGAGCCGTAGCGCAGCTCGGTGCCGCTCTTTACGACAGTGAGCACATACGCCTCGTCCGCAAGGGACTTGTCCTCGATATAGGTTATCTCAAGCTCCGACGGATCGACTTCGCCGCCGAGGAACTCGACTTTGTTAGGCTTGGGTATTACGTCAAGTCTTTTCATAATATATACCTCTTTAAAACAAATATATATTCTAATTTAAAAAGCGGGCTGCATGGGAACAGCCCGCCTAAGTATTAGTCTTTGTCCTTGTCCTTGCCTTTATCCTTATCCTTGTCTTTGGACTTGGAGTCGCTGTCCTCGTCCTCGTTCTCCTCTTTCGGGAGGATCTCGACCTTGATCTCGCCTATACGGCGATCCTCAAAGTTGAGGACGGTGAAGCGGAGATTATCATATTCGGCGACGGCGGGCTCCGGGTCGCTCTCGGACGGGAGATAACCGAGCAGGCTGATGACGAAGCCGCCGAGGGTGTCGTAATCGCCCTCCGGGAGCTTGGTGCCTACCAGCTCGTCGACCTCGTCGAGGTCGGTGATACCGTCAATGGTAAATGTGGTCTCGTTTATCTGTACTATTTCTTCATCCTCGTCGTCATATTCGTCCTGGATATTGCCTACGATGGATTCGAGCACGTCCTCAAGGGTAACTATGCCGGCGGTGCCGCCGTATTCATCGACCACCACCGCGAACTGCGTGTGGCTGTCGTTCATCGCCTTGAAGAGATCGCCGCAGCTCTGAGTTTCGGGCACATAGAGCGCCTTACGCATGACCTTGGATATAGTCAAATCTGCGGGAATGTTGTGACCGACGTATTTTAACAGATCCTTGGCATAGAGCACGCCGACGATGCTGTCGGGGTCGTCCTCATACACGGGGATCCTGGAGTAACCGTTTTCAATGGCAAGCTCGGCGACCTCCTCGAGCGAGCGGGAGACTTCGATCGCCGTCATGTCGGTGCGGTGGGTCATTATATCGCCTGCGTCAAGGTCGTCGAACTCAAAGATGTTGTCTATCATCTCTTTTTGCGAGTCCTCGATAACGCCCTTTTCGCCGCCGACATCGACCATCATACGGATCTCCTCCTCGGTGACGTTTTCTTCGTCAGCGTTGGGGTCAAATCCGAACAGACGGACCACGCCGTTGGTCGACACGGAGAGCACCTTGACAAATGGCTTGGTTATCTTCGCAATGAACAGCAGGATACCTACCACCTTGAACGACACTTTTTCGGGCACCTGCATCGCGATCCTCTTGGGGGCAAGCTCGCCCAAAACGAGCGAGAAATAAGAGGTGATTATAGTGATAAGCACGACGGAAATGCCGTTTATGACGCTCTCGGGTATGACGTTGACTATCGCGGTGTGTTTAAGTGCATTCACGAGCAGGTCGGCGAAATTCTGTGACGCCGAAGCCGATGCAAGGAAGCCCGCGAGGGTAACGCCTATCTGAATAGTGGAGAGGAACCTGTTGGGGTTCTCGGTGAGCTTAACGATCTGCTTTGCTTTTTTTTTGCCCTCCTCGGCGAGCTTCTGCATCTTGGTGTCGTTGAGGGAGATTATCGCTATCTCGCTCATCGCAAAGAATGCGTTGAAGAAGATGAGGACAAAAAGCAGGACTAATTTAAGAATGATATCGAGCGCAGGGCCGGGGTCATCCATGTGGGATTTTCTCCTTTCGGTTTTTGCGGGAATGTAATAATCCCCGAGTATTACTGATTATTTTATCATATGGAACTTTTGTTGTCAACATTCCGTTTTGCATTCTACGGCCTCTCACGCCGAGCAAGACCGCCGCAAAGGGGAAAATCCGCTTGAAACGGGCTTTTACGGTCAAAAATGACTAAAAACCGAAAAATTCGGCTCTGTACCGAAAAGCGGACACAAAGTTGCTGACAAAACGATTAATATATGATATAATTTATCATAACATTTTATCAATAAGGTGAAAGCTATGCTGTATCTGATACTCGCCCGTGCCGGCGGGGGCAAAACCACCCATATCACCGAGCTGATAGACGGCTTCTCCGCCGCAGGCAAAAAAATAACTCTCATCGTGCCCGAGCAGTTCTCATTTATGAGCGAAAAGATAATGCTCGGCAGGATGGGAGCGGAGCGCTTTGCCGGCATCGATGTGCTCAGCTTCACGAGCCTTGCCGAGAAGCTGGTCGGCAAGCCCGCCTTCCACGAGCGCAGGCGTCTCGACGAGCCCGCGAAGGCGGCGCTGATGAGCTTCGCACTTGAGGCAGTCAAAGATAAGCTCAACCTTTACTCCGAGCATACCGAGAGAAGCTCCGTGATAGAGGAATTCGTGTCGCTTGCCTCCGAATTCAAGCAGAGCGCCGTGCCGCCCGAGCAGCTGGCTCTCGCCGCGGCGGAGATGGAGGACTGCCTGCTGAAAAGCAAGCTCGCCGATATCTCACTCGCCCTCGAAGCATATAACGCCTTGGTCGGCAGCAGCTATTTTGACCCCGACGACCTGCTCGGCGAGCTGAACGAGTTGCTGCCCGAGAGCGATTATTTCGCCGATAGGCTCGTATTCATCGACGGCTTCAGGGGCTTCACCGCTCAGGAGCACAAGGTCATCGAGCATATGCTCAGGCGCTCGCCCGCCGTCTATGTCACCCTCTGCACCGAGGATCTGAGCAACATGGGCGATGAGACGGATCTCTTTGCCCACACCAAGCGCACCGCCGCAAAGCTCATTGAATCGGCAAAGAGAAATTCCGTGGCGGTAGCAAAGCCGCAGTATCTTTCAAAAAGAAGCAAATTCAATAATTTCCCGCCGCATTTCCGCCGATACGCCGCGCCGGAGCTTGCAGCCCTCGAGCAGGAGCTTTTCTCCCCGTCGCCGAATGTATATGAGGACGACTGCCCCGGGATCACCCTCTGCCGCGCCGAGGATATCTACGCCGAGTGCGAATTCATCGCCTGCACGGCAAAGAAGCTCATGCGTGAAAACGGGCTTCGCAGCAGGGATATAGCCGTTATCGCAACGGACAGCGCCGCCTATGAAGCGCCGCTCAGAAGCGCCCTTCGCAAATGCGGCATCTCCGTCTTTGAGGACAGCCGCCGCCCCGTGGACGCTTCGCCGATAGTCGCCCTCGTGCTCAGCGCGGCTCAGATAGCCTGCAAGGGCTTCGACACCGAGGCCGTCATGCGCTACCTTAAAACGGAGCTTGCGGGGCTGAGCGTCGACGAGACCGCCGAGGTCGAGAACTACTGCTACCTCTGGCAGATAAATTACGGCGACTGGCTGCACGAATGGGATAAGAATCCCTCGGGCTTCGGCGAATTCACAGACTCCGACGCCGAGGAATTACAACGCCTCAACGAATTGCGTTTAAGAATAATCTCACCTCTTTGCAGGCTGCGTGACAAGCTCGCCGAGGGTCTGACAGGCGGTGAAGCGGCACAAGCGCTGCTTGATTTGTTGGAGGGCATAAATGCGCCCGAGAATATCCGCCTGCTTGCCCGCAGGCTCGCCGAGCAGGGCGAGGAGGGCATGGCGCTGGAGCTTGACCGCATCTGGGAGCTGCTCATGGATATGCTCGACAGCCTTGAGACCGTGTCACGCGACCGAGTGCTCTCGCCGAAAAAATTCTTTGACCTGCTCAAGCTGATGCTGAATATCCGCACCGTCGGCAGCCTGCCGCAGGGGCTTGACGAGGTGACCATCGGCTCCGCGGACAGGATAAGGGTGGCTTCGCCCAAGGCCGTATTCATAGCGGGCGCAAATGCGGGCGTTTTCCCCGCCGGCGCTGCCTCGGGCTCCGCTCTGACGGATAACGACCGCCGCAGACTGCTTGAAATGGGCATTGAGCTTGCGAGCTTCGGCGAATATCAGCTCGCCGAGAGCAAGCTGATAGCCTACAGCGCCCTTTGCTGCGCCGGCGAGAGGCTCTATATCTGCTGCCCCGAGCGCGGCTCACAGGGCGAGCAGCTTGCGCCCTCCGAGCTATATGTTAAGATAAAAGCGCTCTTCCCCGCCTGCCGTGAAATCAAAACGGACGGAGCGGACGACCTGTATTATATCGAAGGCAGGGAGCTTGCGTTTGAGCGCCTTGCCAAGACCTCCGACCCCCGCCTGCGTGCGTCTCTGCTCGAATACTTCGGCAATGACGGCGAATACGCGGGCAGGATATCCGCTCTCGAGAGGGCAGGCGGCATGAGGAACTTCGCCGTCGCCGACCGCTCCGCCGCCGAGGCGCTTTTCGGCAGAGACATGAACATCTCCGCCTCACGGGTCGAGAGCTACTATAAATGCCCGTTCTCCTACTTCTGCCGCTACGGGCTCAAAGCCATGCCGCGCAAAATTGCGGAGCTCGACCCGATGCAGAGGGGCAACGTCATCCACCATGTGCTCGAGGAGCTGCTGCGCTCCTATCCTCAATCGGCGCTCTCGGCAATGTGCAGAGACGAGCTTTACAGCATTATATATACCATAATGGAAGAATACCTTATGCGTGTGCTCGACGGCAAGGGCAGGAGCGAGAGATTCCTTTATCTCTATAAAAAGCTCGCCTCCGCTGTATGCGACGTTGCGGAGCGGCTGATAAAGGAGCTGTCACAGAGCGACTTCCGCCCCGTTGAATTCGAGATGAAGATAGGCCCCGACGGCAAGCTGCCCTCCTATGAGCTGTCCGATCCCGAGGGCAGGATAAGGGTTTTCGGCGCCGTTGACAGGGTCGATATCGCCGAGATAGACGGCAAGAGGTATTTCAGAATTATCGACTACAAATCCTCGGGCAAGGATTTCCGCCTGAGCGACGTGATGCAGGGCCTCAATATGCAGATGTTCATCTATCTGTTCGCTATCTGGCAGTCGGGCAGAGGTGAGCTGAGCGGCGCTATGCCCGCAGGCGTGCTCTATTACCCCGCAAATTCGCCGATGATATCTGCCCCGAGAGACGAGGACAAGGAGAAAACCGCACTCGATATACAGAAAAAATGCCGTATGCAGGGCATAGTGCTCAGCGACTGCGACGTGGTAATAGCCATGGACAGGAGCGCGAGCGGGCTGTATATCCCCGTGGATTTCAAAAAGGGAGAGATGTCCGGCTCGCTCATCGGGCTTAGCCAGCTTGCGAAGCTCAAGGAGAAAGCAGACGGGCTGCTGCTGCAAATGGCGAAGCAGCTCAGGGGCGGCGAGATTTCCGCCCTGCCCGCCGAAGGCAGGAGCTACAAGGAGGTCTGCAAATACTGCGACTACAAAACGGTTTGCGCCTACGAGGACGGCATACCCGTGAGGGCTCTCAGTGACGACAAGCTCGCGGATGTGCTCGCAGCGCTTTCAAAGGGGGATGAAAACGATGAAGTGGACTGAGGATCAGCAAAAGGCGATAGAGGCACGTAAAGGCACTTTACTTGTCAGCGCCGCCGCAGGCTCGGGCAAGACCGCCGTGCTCGTAGAGCGTGTTATTCAGCGGCTTTGCGACAGCGAGGATCCCTGCGGAGTGGAGCAGCTGCTCATCGTGACCTTCACAAACGCCGCCGCGGCGCAGATGAAAGAGAAGATATCCGCCGCGATAGGCGCAAGGATCGCGCTCGACCCGTCAAACAAACGCCTGCGCCGCCAGCAGCTGATGCTGCCGTGCGCAAGCATATGCACGATAGATTCATTCTGCATCGGCCTTGTGCGTGAGAATTTCCACGCGCTCGGCATTTCGCCCGACTTTGAGCTGCTCGACGAGGGCAAGCGCACGATTTTGAGGAATCAGGCGGCGGAGACCGTCGTTGAGGCGAAATACGAGAACGCTTCACCCGATTTCCTGCGCCTTTGCGCCCTGATAAGCAGTGCAAGGGACGATCAGCCGCTCGTCGACGCGGTGCTGAAATTATACGAGCTGTCTCAGGCATACCCGTTCCCAGAGCGGTGGCTGAATTCACTATGCGACGAATTCGAGGCCGAGCGACCGATAGAGGAAACGCCCTGGGGCAGGCTGCTGACGGGTGAGGCCGCCCGCTTCCTGAGAAGCGCCTGCGGCGACATCGACCGCTGCCTTGGAATGCTTGCCGAGGAGCCTGAGCTTGAGGCAAAATACGCCCCGACCTTCCTTGACGACAGAGCCATGCTCTCATCGCTGCTCGAAACCGCGGAGGTCGGCGAATGGGACGAGCTTTGCCGCCGCTATGCCGCCGCCGCATTCGGCAAAATGGGCACCGCGCCGAGAGGCTGCGTCTCCTATATCAAGGAGGCCTGCGGCGTTATCCGCAAAAAATACAAGGCGGATTTCGAGAAGCTCGGCGAATTCCTCACCATCAGCGCCGAGGAGCACTCCGCCGACGTCGCCGCCCTTGCGCCCGTCGTGAGGGAGCTTATCGGCACGGTCAACGACTTTGCCGCCGAATTCGCCCGCCTGAAGCTCGAGGAGAACTCCGCGGATTTCTCCGACACGCTGCATTTCGCACTGAAGCTGCTCGTGCGCGAAACCACCGACGGATATGAGAGAACTCCTCTCGCCGCCGCTCTCTCTGAGAATTACGCCGAGATACTCGTTGACGAATATCAGGATGTCAACAAGGCGCAGGATATGATATTCTCCGCCCTCTCGAGGGATGAGAGCAATCTTTTCATGGTCGGCGACGTGAAGCAGAGCATCTACCGCTTCCGCCAGGCGATGCCCGAGATATTCCTCGCAAGGCGCGACAGATACGCCGAATACGAGGGAGGCAGCTACCCCGCAAGGGTCACTCTGGGCAAGAATTTCAGAAGCCGCAGCGGAGTGACCGACATTGTCAACTACATCTTCTCCGCCGTCATGAGCCGCGAGGCGGGCGGGCTTGAATACGATAAAGGCGAGCACCTCGAGGCAGCCGCCTCTTACCCCGGGAGGGAGGGCGCGGACGCCGAGCTTTGCCTTATCGAGAGCGAGGATAACCCCCTGCACGATCAGGCAGTCTTCGCCGCTAACTACATTGAGCACGCCGTTGCGGGCGGCTTGCAAGTAACCGAGGGCGGCGCTCTTCGCACAGCGCGGTATAAGGACTTCTGCCTGCTATTCGCAAGCACCAAAAACAGCGCAGGCGAATTCATCGCCGAGCTGAACCGCCGGGGGATACCCGTGAACTGCGAATCGGGCGGCGGATTCCTGACCTCGCCCGAGATATCGTTTATGATATCGCTGCTGAAGGTCATCGACAACCCCGTTGACGATATCCCGCTCACCGCCGTGCTGCTCTCGCCCGTGTTCGGCTTCCTGCCGGACGATCTGGCGCTGATGCGGGCGGCTCATCGTGACGGCTCAATCTATCACTGCCTTGTGAACGCCGCCGAGAGCGGCGACGCGAGGGCTGCTGCGTTCCTTGAGCGCCTCGGCGGATTCCGCAGGATCGCCTGCACCGTCAAGGCGGGCGAGCTGGTACGTCGGCTCGTGGAGGAGACGGGTTATGCGGCGATAGTCTGCGCCATGAAGGAGCCCGACACCCGCAGGGCAAACCTCAACCGCTTCATCGACCTTGCCAACAGATTTGAGAGCATGGGCAGCGTTGCGGGGCTGATAAGATATATAGATAAAATAATCAAAAGCGGCGGCGACATTGCCGGCTCGGATTCCTCGGGCGCGGCGGACGCCGTGAGCATAATGACGATACATAAGAGCAAGGGGCTTGAATTCCCCGTCTGCATTCTCGGCGACTGCCAAAAGGCATACAGCGACCGCAGCCTGAGGGACGACCTGATAATAGCCCCCGAGAGCGGGATAGGCATCAAGAATAACAAGGGCAGGGTGAAATTCGACACGCTCCCCCGCCTCGCCGCAAAGCTCGAGACGAAGCGCGCCGAGCGCTCCGAGGCTCTCCGAGTGCTCTATGTGGCTCTGACGAGGGCAAAGGAGAAGCTGATAATGCTCTCCTCCGCCAAGGATTGGGGCAAGAGCCTCGCGGCGATAGCCGCAAAGAGCGGCTGCTCCGAACGCATCGACCCCTACACCGTCGGCGGGTTCACGAGCTACAGCGAGGCTATAATCTCCGCGCTTTTGCGCCATCCGAATGCCAACGCCCTGCGTATGGCGGCGGGCGTGCCGTCGGGCTTCACCGTGTCGTGTGACACGCCGCTGAAAGCCTCGATAATCAAGGCGGGCGAAGCCGAGGAGGCGGCGAAAGAGGCTCCGTCTGCCGCACCCGACCCCGTGCTGCTCGCCGAGATAGAGCGGCGGCTCGGCTACGAATATCCCTTCTCGCAGCTTGAGGGAGTCGTCGCCAAGCGCATAGCCTCGAAGCTCGACCCCACCGAGGCGGACAGCGAATACTTCGCCTCCCGCAGGCCGTCGTTTGCGGGCAGGGGCAGGCTGACGCCCGCCCAGAGGGGCACGGCGACCCACCGCTTCATGCAGTACGCCGATTATTCGCGGGCGTGCAAGAGCGTTGCCGACGAGCTTACGAGGCTCACCGAGGGCGGAATGCTCACAGCCGAGGAGGCGAACGCCGTGGACGCAAGGGCAGTCGCCCGATTCTTTGACAACGGTCTCTACGCCCGAATGAGCCGCGCGGAGCGGATATATAAGGAATACTCCTTCACCTGCTCCGTGCCCGTGAGCGAGCTGTATCCGCAGCTGCCGTGCGGGCTTGCCGACGGCGAAGTGGTGCTGATAGAGGGCGTTGCGGACTGCGCCTTTGTCGAGGGCGGCGAGCTGGTAGTGGTCGATTACAAGACGGATAAGGCATCAAGCGCCGCCGAGCTTGCCGAACGCTACGGAGCGCAGCTCGGAATTTATCGCCGCTGCCTTGCCGAGGTGCTCGGAATGCCCGTAAAAGAGACGGTCATCTATTCATTCCGCCTGAACGAAAGCATAACTCTGTGATAAAACGACCCCGTGTGCGTTCTGCACACGGGGTTTGATGTATACCCGGATCTTACTGCCCGTATTCGTCAATTCGCTTCCATTCGATCTCCACGGGCGTTGCATCGCCGATAGCTTCATCAATGCGGCGGTGATATTCTTCTTCTGTTATTACATTATCATAGCCGTAATAATAGGTGTCATCCGACGCGAAATAATACACGTTATCTTTCATTACAAGCGACGTGCCATCAAAGGCGGCAAAAAAGCAACTTGGTTTTTTTTCGTTCCCGTATGTTGTCATGACAAGTCCGTTTGAGTACAGCACACGGTCATAGATGAATTCAGACCAATGCAGACTATCAAAAGCCATATACTCAACTTCTCCGTCTTTCAATGTGCAAACAAAATACGGTTTTAATGCCGTCGGCGGATTTGGGTCATCGGTATAATGCCCAACCTTTACCCACTTGCCGAGCAACATTTCTTCGACACCGTCCCCGTTGAGATCATATAAGAAATAATGTGTACAATTTCCATTCTTGAAGAAACCCTCAAAGTTCTCGGACTCTGACCCTTGCCAATCTTCAACAACAGCTTCGCAGATTTCCTTAATAAACCCAGAATACGGGTCGCTCGGGTCATCTTTGATTTCTTTAGTGTAGAACGGGATATCGTCGCTTTTTTCTGACGTTGCAGCCGCGCTTGCGTCGATCGGCGTCGTCTCGGCTTCTTTGCCCCCATCCGCTCCGCAGGAGCAGAGGAGAAGCAAAAGCATAACTGCTATTAATAAGACTGCTTTCTTCATTTTGTTCTCCTTATTTTGTTATCAGCAAATCCGTGTATATGCCGCCGTCATTTTTTTGATTACCTTTTTATGCGGCAGCCAAATTATGGCTCACCAAAATTATATATGATAATAGATTGAATGTCAATATTTTGTGAATTATTCAGTCTGACTATTGAAACAATACGGCTGTGAAACTATGCGCAAAATCTGCCCGCGGCACACCTCATCCGTCTCGCGGCTCGATGATTTTTACTGTTAGCTTGCAGTCAAGTCGGCTCCCTCTGACG
>ENA-OOXJ01001114-OOXJ01001114.1-human-gut-metagenome-genome-assembly--contig:-NODE-1114-length-18731-cov-5.960591_pt1 | contig 18731 bp, 15 predicted proteins | sample MGYA00241587_ERZ501343 | MGnify/ENA primary metagenome ERZ501343 (study PRJEB25962, sample SAMEA2042918) | human gut metagenome | biome: human gut; feature: human-associated habitat; material: faeces... | reverse complement strand
ATTACATTGGCAATCAATTCATTATAAAGTTTTATTCTTTTTACGACAGTCCCTAGTTTATAATAATCGATAATTAGGATCCCGTGTATCTCCAATTTTCTTTGCAGGGTTACCTATTACTATAGAATAATCATCAATAACACCTTTTACAACAGCACCCGCACCAATTATACAATATTTCCCAATAATACTACCTGGCAAAACAATAGCACCAGCTCCAACCAGAGAGTGAGCCCCCAATTTTACCGGTCGAAAAGCCTGCTTGTCAAAAGTATTCCTATCACATGATGGCGTAATATTACGAGCCTTGTAACGTCTCAAGAAGGACCAATCATGAGTTAATACAATTGCGTTAACTGATATGCCACATCCTTCTTCGATAGTCAAGCCTCCTGATGGATCAATGTGCGCTGATAAATCAAGTGAGGCAGGTCTGCCTATAAACTTTACTCCAATAAATTCATATGCTTGAACTATCAAGGTTATATATAATTTATGACTTATTGCTCGACTACAAAATGCCAAGACTCTGAAAAAATAAAATAAAAGTCGTTTCATGATTGATATTTTGAGATTATAATATGTCTTATTTTAGAAGGACAAATTGCCAACAAAAAGAATAGCATCAATCGGACATTAAGTGGATTATAATACAATCCTATCACAACTTCTTGTATGGTCTCCTTGCGTTCACCGAATCGAATTGCAACAGATGCCCTCATTCTGTGCCAATGAGATATGTAATGCCTTAATCCAACTACAGACGGATGAGACTTGTATAACTGCAATAATGATTTTCCGACCGGATCATTTCTATCTTGCCGCCGTGGAGGCAAATGGGCATAATCATATCCTTCGCTTAAATTATAAATGGCTAATGGCTTTTTACAGAAAGCAATCTGTCCCTTAGCAGAAAGTCTTGCCCACGTAAGCAGATCTTCACCGGATTTGACATCGACCGGGAATCCCCCTATAGACTGAAGAGCCATTTTTCTAACAACAACGGCAGATGTCCATAAGGGTGGATGTGAGCAACTGGCAACTTCAAAATAATTGGTCATGATTCCAGTCTCTCCTACAAATGGCAACTTGTGAATAATCGTCGGCGTTACGTTCCCTTCAGCATCATGGAATTCATAATTGCAGGCAAAAACGCTGCATTCAGGATATTTCTGGGAAAGATGATATTGTGTTGCTAGATACTCGAATTTCCATTCATCATCGGCATCCAAGAATGCAATCAACTCACTCTTTGCTTCTTCAATTCCTCGATTCCGAGCAGCTGATACTCCTGCATTCTGTTGATTAATCAACCGGATACGGGCATCATGGATTTTTTCGACTTCTGCTACGCTATTATCCGTAGAACCATCATTTACGATTACAATCTCATAATCGGTGAATGTTTGATTTAAAACGGTCTGTAGTGTAGACGCGATGCTCTTCTCCTTGTTATAAAGAGGAATTACAACGGATACCTTGGGCATGGTTTAATGATTGAAATTTCTTTGCCAACACGGAATTGATGACTTGCTGCCCTTCGACATTCAAATGGATAGGATCAAAAAGCAAATCATATTTTTCCGAGAATTCGGGATTCAGATCCCAATAATAAACAGTGGTTGAATCAACCTTGCTTTGAAGATAAGAGATGAACTTTTGATACTTCTCGGGCTCATATTCGTTCAAAATTTGCGCAATCGGGGTATTTACTAATATCGTAATGATCCCTTTTTGCCTCAACAACGTCAACGTATTCTCAAAGTCCGTCATCAAGTCAGGTTCGAAAGCGATATGTCGCTGTTTCCCATCCTTTATTTGTTGACGCAAATTTTCTACATCGAGTTGGCCTATTTTATAATTGCTCCAATCTTGTCTCCATCCCCGAATGGAACTATTCAAAAGAGCATCCGAGTATCGAGTCGAACAAATCAGTTTATGCAGCCAGTAATCATAAGCAGAGGTCGATTCCCTGATATAGGAGTCAATTGCTGCATTATCCATAAAAGGATAAAACAACTTATAGGAATTCTGACTCAAACCCTTTCCCGTAAACATGAACTGATCGACTCCATAAATCACATATTTCAAGGAATCACTATAAGGCAGCGACAGAAAATGCTTCAACATGACATAGCGATCAGCCACATTGACTCCTTCTCGGCAATACTTCGAAACCATTACCCCGGTTTCGCGCTCAAATTTGGATTTATCAACGGCAAGCATCAGATGAGAATGCCCCAGAAACAGCACTTCCGAATGTTGGTTCAATCCAAAATAACGATATAATCCTTGATTGATAATAAACCCGATTCCTCTGTCAATACCAATAAACAAGAGGATCAGCAACACTATCTTGACAATCGTTCTCATGTGTCAGAATTGGAAATAGACGAATTGATCGCTGGATACCCCAAATAAACAGATTCCTAATATCAGCAGCATATACTCCAGAATGTGCTTTTGAGGAAGCTTCTGCTTGTACATTAAATACTCTCGAACAATAAAAAGCACCAATAGTACAATAGTCAACAATGTACTAAACGTTGAACTTCCCCAGTTGATTGGTGAGACAATATCCGTACAAATCGCACATATAACCTTCCACGCTGTTGCACTGTCTTCGATCCGAAAAAAGATCCAGGCAAATGTCACCATAATAAAGACTAACACCTGATTGAGCAAATTAGGATGCTTTATCTTGCAGAAGTGCTCAATCAAATAAAGCACTGCGTGTATCAATCCCCACAACACAAATCCCCAGGTTGCCCCATGCCATATGCCGCTCAACAGGAAGACAGTTGATATATTCAGAATCCATCGAGCTTGTTTCACCCGATTGCCACCCATTGAGAAATAGACATATTCGGTAAACCAGGAGGTCAACGAGATATGCCACCTGCGCCAGAATTCTTTAATTGTGTTGGCAAAATAGGGGAAATTGAAATTCTTCATAATATCAAATCCCATAATCTTGCCACTACCGATTGCCATATCGGCATACCCGCTGAAATCACAATATATCTGAAAGCTGTAGAACAAGGCCGCTAAAGCCAATGTACTTCCGGTCAGTCCTGCAGGAGCAGCATATACCGCATTTACAAATTCAGCCAGTCTGTCGGCAATAACAACTTTCTTGAATAACCCCCAGATAAACTGACCAATCCCCGAGAAGACAATTTCTGAAGTTAGAACGGTCGGTTGTTTTAATTGGGGGATTAAATTCCGAGCCCGTTCAATAGGGCCGGACAATAGGGTCGGGAAGAAGGCGATAAACAAGGCGACATTCAACAGATTCTTTTCCTCAACAATTTTCCCTCTATAAATATCAATGGTATACGACAACGCCTGGAACGTAAAGAAGGACAAGCCAACTGGTAGTATAATGGAAGCATTTACAATATATGCGTATTTAAAAACAGCCAGAATGGCCAAAGACAACACAATACCGACTGTTACCGGGATTTTAGCATTTCTATGTTTTTGCCGGGCATATGAAATCCATCGACCACACCCATAATTTACCACTGTCGTATAGACAAGCAAAAGGACAAACCATATATGCAGTTGTGCATAAAATACATACGACGCAACGAGCAGCAGAAAATTTCTGATCTGCAACGTCCTGGTCCGATTCGTCAGCAATACGAGGACAAAGACGAGGCATAAGAAGAAGATATATTCTGGTGAGTTAAAAAACATGACAACTACCTATTTTTCATTTTGTACTTTGCCATCATACCCAACATCATTCCATAAAAGCCACATGGATAAGATATCGTAGCCATAGAATAGTTGATTACATTATCAGTCATCATCGTCAATAAGACGCCAGCCATTGAAGATCCGGCAACGATTGCGCACATTCTAATTCCTTCGTGATATTTATGATTCTGATAAACGACAAAACAATGGAAAATCAAAAATAGAAAACTACACCCAAATAGAATTAGACCAATCAAACCATTATCACACAGCATCTGAACATAGTCACAATGGACGATTCGAATTGTTCCGAACGGGTGCCGAAGGGCGTAAAATGTTTCTTGCAGATTTCCCGTTCCCGTTCCGATTAGCTCTCGATCATGATAGAATTGATCTAACGACCATTCCCACATGGCAAAACGTCCATTTGAGTCAATATTATCTGTCGAAAATTCTCCGCTTTGCAGTTGTGCGACGCTGGCACTATTTTCATCGTAAAACATTTTCTCCCTTACAGAGGGAATCGCAAATACAGCTGCTACAAATAATAAGATAAAACCATAAATTATCGGTATAGACTTCAATCTATATTTAAAAATAAAAAAGACTATAAAAGCCAAGGTCGTTCCCATTATACTAGTCCTAAACACCCATAAAAGACAAGGAAGAATGAAGAGAATCGTATAATAAATATTTTTCTTTTTATGATGAGTTCCTTTGGTATAAGAAATCAATGCCAAAGAAAACATACACATAGAGATATAATTGATTGCTTCTGCGGTTCCATACCAAAATACCCCAGGAATAAGTTTTCCTATAAATGGGATAAAAGCAAATACAATCGATATTAAGGCTACTGTTCGTGCTCCAAGCCCAGCTTTGAGAAAAACCTCCACATCTCGTACTGCGGCTGACGCAAATAGTATGATCAGCAATGGATAGATATACTTCAGAATTACCCTGAATCCATATCCTGGAGCAGGGCTATATGTCAATCCAATGACTAACCATAGAAGATAAATTATATAGACAATAGATACCGAGGTCCATTGTGCCTTACGCTTGCAAACAAATAATAATCCCAATAAACAGAAGAGCTCCAATACAAACAATCGGACTGCCATCAAGTCTAATCCGCCAGGGGCAGAAAAAGCCAAAAGACCAGTCGAGAATGTCAATATCCAGAACCGTTCAGGACCATCCAACCACATCCGACGATGCTTGTCCAACGGGTATTTCATGGATCCCGACGATGTCAGCCATTTGTAGCCAACAATTGTAATAATCAGAAAATATAGATAATTCAGTACGTACATATTCCCGATAACGTGGCGATCTATCTATTCAGTAATTCTTTTATATAGATTATTGAACAATACACTGAATCGATCAAATCCAAATCGTTTCACATAAGTAATCGCCTGAGCAGAGTATTGAAGCAACAACTCTGGCGATTCGCAAAGATAGATAAGTTTCGATACTAAATCATCTATATTCTCCGATTCATGCAATAATCCGACCTCACCTTCACGAACAACCTCCGGAAGGCCTCCAACACGTGAAGCCACAACCACGCATCCTCGAGCCATTCCTTCAATTGCAGTCAAACCAAAACCTTCACTACGCGATGGCATCAACAGAATATCAACCCGATCATAATACTGAATCAAGGACTCCTGCGGTTGGCGGCCAACAAATTCTACAGAATCAGAGATACCGGATGCTTGAGCTTGTTGCTCCATCTGCCCACGCAAGCTGCCATCACCGACAATTAACAATCGTACTTCCGGATGAACGGCCTTTACCTTTGCAAAAGCCGGTACAACCAGATCCATACCCTTAATAGACTCCAATCGACTGACCACACCAATTGTAATTGGCCGATTGGCCGTACGAGGTTCCTGAATTACAGGTAGGCTTGCAGGAAGTGCATTGTAAATAGTAAAATGATTACGCTTCTTCAAAGGACAGTACTCATCGTAAAGTTGAGAACTACCAAAGAACGAACGTTCGGCCAATTCCGTAATACAAGTGAACGCCCTTACGCAATGCCGTTGAATAAAATGAACCAGTTTCAGGTCGGGGTAAATATCCGCTGCCGTATGGGCTGTTGTGAGAATTTGACGCATGCCCAACAGTCGCAGCAGTAAAATGGGGATTGCACCCGGAGCCATATATTGAACATGAGCCACATCGGGTTTGTACTGTTTCAGAATAGAGCGCAATCCTTTATACAGAAACAGAATGCCTCTCCAGCCTCCAATTCGTATACCATCCGGGCTCAAGCATACAACTTCGCTGCCTGCCTTTTGAAAACGGGAAACCATATCGTCGCTGTGCTCAAAATAACATACAGTCACCACCCGATGACCTCCAGCCACCAAAGCTCGCACTAGATTCAATGTTTGAACTTCTGTACCTCCTGTCATCAGGCAAGGGATACAGATAAGAACAGTCATGGTCAAAGCAAAAATTTTGAATAAACCTGAACTGTTTCACTCGCTGTTTTAGCCCAAGTAAATTCCAAGGCGCGATTTAAGCCTTTTTTAATAAGCGGGGCTACGTCAATCGTATCTTTCTCGAATCGTTCCATCACGTCAATTAGGCTCTCAAAAACAGGTTCAGATAAGTAGATTGCCGCATCCAATGCAACTTCCCCAAGGGAACTGTTATTGGATGTCACGACCGGCGTTCCGCAGGCCATCGCTTCCAGAATCGGCAATCCAAATCCTTCATAAGAGGACGGGAAAAACAAGGCCTTAGCCCCATTATATAACAATGCCAAATCGGCATCCGAAATATTTTTCAAGAAATGAATCCGCTGAGAAACTCCGCTTTGTTGAATCTCGCCCAGCAGCGACTGCGGAGGGTTTCCCCAAACCAAGACTAAATCATGTTGAATTTGTTGCTGTTTGGACAACGCAAGATAGCTTCGAACCAACACATCGGTTCTCTTGCGTTCTGCATTACAGGATACACTAAAGAAATAAGGTACAGACAACTCAAATTTTGTCCTAATATGCTCTCGCACCGCCGTTTTATCGTTCTGTGGATAGAATATATCATGCTTGACACCCCAATAAATTACTGTTATCTTTTCAGGGGCAATACCCATCGTCTCAATTATGTCTCGCTTTGAAGCCTCCGAACATGTAATAATATGGCGACATTGATGCATGAACGGAGGAACGAGCTGCTTCATTTTTTCATGTTCAAAAGCGGTCTCCTGAATTCTCATAAACAGCGCATCATGCAAGGTTACCACACATTTATCAGGTCTGTGTACATATTCGAAGTTGTGTGGAATATGCATTAAATCATAACCTGTCAACCATTCACGAACCGGAAATCGAGACAACAACTGGTCAATATTTGCCCGATGTGGAAGATATAAGTGTTTAGACGTAAATGGCAACCCTGTATTACGACCTCCAATCCCTTTCATATTCTGAGAATAAAGTTCAATCTCAAAAGGGAGATTCTTGATCTTGGCCAAAGCTTGAATTAACTCCAATGTAGTTCGTCCGATCCCACTGACTTTACCAAAGACATAATAAGGAACAATGGAATCTACATCAATGAGCAACTTTTTCATTAACTCTAAACTTAAAAAACGGCTGATATCCAAACAATCTCGAACATATTCATTAAAAAAAGTGGATCGCAGGAATCATGCTGATTATTATAATAAAATTAGTAAATGCAGAAATTGGATAAATTTCCAAACATATAAATGGACACATAAGATTACTAGCGAGTTTCTGCCGTAATAGCTTAACAGCATTGATACCATCTTTATATGAGATAAAAAATTGGATAAAAGAAAGACGCCAATAATCCCAGACAAAACAATAAATATATAGAACATCCAACTCGTTATTCCAATAAAATAGATAGAAGGTATTATACTCATACAGATATTTTGACCCGATCAATAAACAAGCACCCAATAGTAAAGATACCCATTTGTTAATGAGGCTGATGTTCTTTACTTCAGAAGAAAAGACATCTCCTAGAAGATAAAAAACAACGAAGTAATAGCAATATTAAGAAATGCTATTTGTGGAACTTTTAGGTAATTCAACAGATGTTCAACAACAAAGTAATAATAGTCACCGCAGTAGGATACAATTTACTATTGGTCAGTCGACTAATTCCAGTATATATTAAAGATATATAAATGCATTAAGGAACTACAAACTGTGGGACCGCACATTTTTCAAAACAATCAAATAATGAGAGATACTTATAATAATCTACATAATAAATGCAATTATATAGAAGAATCGGAGCATAAAAGAAAACGTCCGATACTAATAAGCGATTTATTCTTGAGCCCACAAAATTTTGTTTCTGAAGATATGCAAAAATTCCACTCAATAGAAAAAACAATGGTATCCCTCAACCGATCCAAACATTAATATGGGATCCGGTATGAAGTCCTATTACTGTAAGAATGCTTAATCCCTTTCACTGCTGTCCGGAGAAATTTTACCATAAAGTAGGTTGCTCGACAGAACCCGCCTCCGGAACACTAACGGGAGTTGTCGGCTGATTATAAATTTCACGGATATCCGCCCTCTGGAAGAGGACTTGTCCGATTGAGTTAGAGATAGAATGAAGACTTGGATCCAACCCGTATCGCTTCTTCGCAATGATGAGCAGAAGATAGTCACAAATGGCTATCCATATCTGCGTGTACACGGCGTTCTTGGAAGTGCCGTAGAAAGTCTTGATGTGAAGATGCTGCTTGATCCATTTGAAGAACAGTTCTATCTGCCAGCGTTCATGGTAGAGTTCCGCAATAGTCAGCGGATCGTCAATCGCAAAGTTGTTGGTCAGAAATCGATATGATCTTCCAGTCTCAAAGTCTTCATATACAACAAGTCTCAATGTGTCTGGATACTTTCTGGTAGAGTAATATCCAGCAAGTCTGATAGTCTCATCCGAAAGAACGCCCGAGTCTTTGTTGACAGGTCTGGACTCAATAACCTCATAAGACATATTGTCCTTGGCGCGTGTAACAAAGTAGGCGCCCTTTTGCTGGAAATGCTTGTAAAGTTTCTCAAAGGCAACATATCCCCTATCCATCAGGTAGAAAGCACCTGCTTCAACAGGAATCTTGTCCATCATCCTGGCATCGTTAACCTTGCCTGGCGTGAGCATGACAAATGTGGGAATCGAGCCTCGCAGATCCATCAGTGTATGTATCTTGAACGCGCCCTTACCATGATGAAACTCGGCCCATGGACACAACTTAAGACACAGTTCAATGGTACTGCTGTCAAACGCATATATCATCTCCTCAAGACCAATTCGCAGCTTTTCATCCTTGTAAAGCATAGTGGCTTCCTTTACCAAAGTCATCGCAAAGTCTTGATATATACGCCAATCCTTCTTCTCGTTGGCCTCCGCAAGCGTGGATCGAGGTATTGCCTTGATTCCGGAGCGATAGAGGTCGCCGCAGAGGTTAAGTGTAGTCTCTATATCTCTCAAACCAGCTCTGTCAGTGAACTGTGCAAAACTCATCACCATGAACTGGTCACGACAATTGAATTTGATAGCATGCCGGTCACCTTTGTAGCGGTCGACACATTTCTTGAACTCGTATTCGTTAATGAGAGACATAATCTGAGCGAAGATTGTTTTTCCTTTGTTCATGGCTTGCGGATAACCTCTTGATGGCTACCGCAAAGTTACTGATGTTCTAATCGAAAAATTTTCTAATGCTTGTAACTTATTGATGTTTAATAATTAAAACATTGTCGGAGAATTTTTCTCCGGACACTAGTGAATCCCTTTGCAAAATCAATATGCATATATCTAGTACTATTCATTAGAACATTCTCTAAATAAAGACTCCCATTGATCTACGACTTTCTCAACAGCATACTTTTCAATATCATGTTTTGCGTTCATTGCCATTTGATTCAATAAATCAGGAGAATCCATCAAGCGTCTTAACCCTTTGACATATTGACGGACAGAAAAAGGTTTAACCAACAATCCATTACGCCCGTCTTCTATAATATCTGTAACAGCAGCAAAACTATTAAACGCTATAGGAACCGTTCCACATTGCATCGCTTCCGTTAATACCATTCCCCAACCCTCATAAATACTTGTTAAACAAAATATACGAGATTCTAATTGATAGGAGACAGGATTTTGATATCCAACAAAACGAATGTTTGGGATTCCTTTGGCTAAAGACTCCATATGTTCTCGCCAATACCCATTCTTATTATAACCCACAATCACAAATTCCCAGTCCGGGTAATCCATATACAATTGTTTCCAAATCTTTACCGCACAGTTCGGATCTTTTTGCGAGCTAAAAAGACCGACCCAGAGCAATTGATTTTTCTTCTGAACTTTTTGAGACTCAATATCCGATGCACGATAAGAGTTGGGATTAGGAATTGCTCTGTATTTCGACTCATAGCCTGGACAAATTTCACTAATCTCAGGAAAAAACTTCTCGGAAAGTGCACATACATAATCCGATGCCGGAAGTATAAGCTTATATTGCTTAATACGGTAATGCTTATACTCATATTTTATCTTTGGATATAAGATAATTCGAGCAATTCGTTTAATCTTTTCTAATAAAGAATCATTTCTAAGCAACAGAAGTTCTCTCCACAAATATTTATATGCAATCCATGGATTTGCATGTAAGACAGAAATAACAGGAATATTCCAAATTTTCGCTTTAAGCCATAATCGAGAATCATCAAAATTTCCAGATTGGTTTATTACGATATCAATTTTATTTCTTTTAAGATAAGCCTCGTAATATACAATATTCTCACTCGACAACAAATCCCCAGACGGTAAATACTCTAGTGGAGCAGGGTAATCATACTCATGTCTAACTGTAATTGCACTAGGATAGATCAAATAAAAGACGTTATATCCTCGACGTTGTAGCTCTAACGTTAATGTGTAAGTAACTCTACCGATTCCTCCTTTTTCTGGATGGAATGGTGTAATATAGGCAAATAAAATATTCATCTTATCATCTCTGCTTAAGTTTTTGACCTAAATCATAAGCCTCAACCATTCCATCTTCAATAGAACAATAAGTCCAACTACCATATCGCCCTATTGAATAAACATCCGATGCCTCTAAAACTCTTTTCTTATTTATTACATCCTGAAGTGAACGCTCTGTAATATGTACATAAGCTGGATTCATTATTACATGATGACTCGAAACAAGATTTTGGTTAGAAACAATACCGCAGGTCTTCAAATCAGAGAGGACTCGATGGAACCATTTATCGACATCAATTTCAGCGTCTTTATAGAAGCCCAATTCCACATATAAGGACATTCTATCCGTTCCAAAAATATTATCATAATACCCGACCCGATAGAAACTTAAATTTTTGTCAGGAAAATATACCCAGTTATTAACCGTATCATTCCCTTTGGAATCAAAGCCCAAATTAAAAACCAAAACCTGATTCCACGTATAAATAGATTTATCATATTCTATCTTACACAAATCCAACAATACGGGAAATGGGATAGTCGAAATCAAACGATCAAATCTCAAGATTCTCTTATTTGTTTGCAGAGTATGCTCTTTTAGATTTATCGACACAACAGCCTCATTCAAGCTGACTCTCGATGGGTCAATTCGATGATACAAAGAATTAATATATTCTATCGCCCCACCCCTTGGATAAGTAAAACTCTCATTATATGATTTTGTAGTACTATTTTTAAAATTAGCAATAATCTCTTCCTTATTTGCATATGGGAAGAAACGCCCCATCGCATTAGGATCCAAATTATTCAGATCGCAAGCATATAATTTCTCATTATATGGAATCAGAAACTTCTCTGCAATACTCTTCCCAAACTTGGAATAAAGCATTTCACAGAAATTAGCGCTCTCTGTATATGGATTATTAAATAAGTCATATAGACAATCAATAAATTCATCTTTCTCCAGTTGATGAATATTTTTTTGAAATGGGAAATCGATATACTTCCCTTTATACAAGATCTGTGTATGTTTATGACAATTAAGAAGAGTATCCGATTTTATATATTGGCAAATGTATTTTTCTAATTCGGGATGCCGAAAATGAAAGAAATGCCCTGAATAGTCCCAAACGAATCCATCCTGTTTGATTGTTTTACAATAGCCCCCAATTTCTTGATCGGCTTCAATAATCAAATAATCATTTGAAGTAAGAGAAGCATATGTTAAACCGGTTGCTCCAGCGCCAATAATTATATCCATAACCGTAATTTTAATACATTAATACCAAACACTCTCCAAATAAAAATATATGGGATTAATCTCTTAACTTTTACGTTATTCAATCTTTTGTATATACAAGGGATATTATTCTTAATAAACTTATCCAGCTCGTGACATTTCAACTCGCTATCTTTCTTTCTTCCGCCAAATTGAGGAGAAAGTAACAAATAATACGAGAATTGCAAGACCTTCAGCATATCTTTCTCAAAGGCAATCTTTACATCTACATTACAACAACATGCATACATAGCATAAAATGTAACTATTTTTTTAGACATAGCTAGAAAATCATCGAGATGGGCATTATATCCAGCAATGCTCGTGCTCTGCCCCTCTCGGCCCTGCCAATATTTATATAGATTTATTTGAGAGAAATAGATGGTCTTGACGAAGACTAACGGAGATAAGTTATAATCAATATCGGCATAATACCGATCTGCCAAATGAATATGGTGCGTTTGTAACAATTCTGTTTTATAAGTAATTGTTGCCATTGGCAGATGTTTATCATAATTATTCTCTTGTAAATAAACCTCAAATGGAATAATTCGATTACATATTGTAGCTGGATAAATATCATTCTTATTTGATCCTGATGCATATTCATAAGAGAATGAAGTAGCTATAAGATCGACATCCAAACTTCGCAACAATTGAATAAATTCCACAAACGCTTTTGCGTCAAACCAATCGTCTGAATCAAGAATCTTAAAATATTTTCCAGAAGCCAATTCTAATCCTTTGTTGATAGCAGATCCCCAACCTCCATTTGGCTTATCTATAACTTTCAGAATTTTTGGATATTTCTGCTCAAATTCACGAGCAATCAGTAATGTCTTATCTTTAGATCCATCATTGATTACTAAAATCTCAAGATCATCAACATCATGTACCCGATTAAAACTGTCAAGACACCTGCTAATATATTGCTCCATATTATATGCAGGGATGACAATAGTTAACAATTTACTCATACCAACTATTAATCAACAATTTCTTACTTTTTTTGATATAAATCTTTTACTTAACATTCTCATACCTCTTGAACCTATATATAGACTAATATAACAAAGTATTGAATATCCAATCGTTATAATAGCTGCATATAATATCCAATGTAACCAAGACTCTAATGCAAATGAAAAGATATTTCTTATTTTCAACAAAATAAGAAATGGAAGCATTATCAAGATGAAATGTTTAATCCAATTTTTCCAATATAACAGCACAGAATTCTGGAACCCTTTTGAATATAAAAAATAAGGCTTCCAGATTCCAATAATGATTATTCGACTTATTATTCCTCCTAAAATTATTCCCTTTAACTCATAAAAAATGCCACCAACTATAGCAACTACAATATATATTATTGATTCTGCGACTGGAGCCCACGTATCATAAAACAGACCATATCCAAAAATAAATTGATCGACAACTCCACGAGTTATACCAATAAAGAAAGCTATTAATAATAATATCAAAACTCCGTTAGAAAGTAAATATTTATCCCCCAACCATAATGAGATAAATGCTGGTAGTAAATTATATAATGCGAAGACACAAACTCCTGCGACAAAAAAACGAATGGCAAACAATTCCCAAAAAACATTTCGAATTTTATTGTTATCCCCTTCTGCGATTAAATTACCGACACCAGCCCCTGTGCTTTCTAAAAAATTATTAACCAATAAACTTATCTTATCGGTAATTATTGTATAATTCCCATAATAAGCAACGGTTTGCAATGAAACAAGAACATATGTCAAAAAAGGAGTTGTTTGATTTTGTACAATTCCTCCCATTTTATGTACAAACAACTGTTTGGTGTATTTCATCACCTCAGGATATTTTTTGAACAGTTGCTTACCCAACCGAACCTCACTCTTCAACCATGGATAGACCTGATTGATCTTCCAATTAAGAATGATTGAATAGATTATACCAAAAATCAATTCGATAACGACCCATAGATAGTAGCTACCCGTATAATAGGCACTAGCCATCTGAATCAGGGTCTTTATAATCGTTGCTGTCTGAAAATATGCTGTAACCACATAATTCTTTTGGTCAGCGCCCAATAGAGTCTGCTTGTAGTTGGCAAAATAGCCGATCAATGACGAAATAAGAAATGAGAAATAGGCAAAGAAGATAATACCCATCTCAAATTTCGTATCCGGAAAAATCAGAGGGAGGAAACAAGCAAGAATCAAACCTGCTCCCAGAATGATGAATCCAATCCAACGATACAGATATCCGAAGACGGATATGATCTCGTTGATCTTTGACTCATCGTGATCGAACAACGGTTTGTAAAGAACATAACCGATCGCACTACCGATACCCAACTCTGCCAGATTCAAGAACCCGAGAAGATTCTGCAACGTTCCCGTCAAACCCACGAAATCGGCACCCAGCGTATCCAGAAAGATCTTCCGGGAGAAGAAGCTCAATGCCAAAGTCAGGAAATAGAAAATCAGGTTGACTCGGGCATTCAGCAACGATTTCTTTACGCGGGACTCATGAACTACTTGCTGTTCCACAGATTAAAGAATATAAACAAACTCCAGTACAACTTTCCAAAAGATCAGCTATACTGGAAAACTATTTTAATGAAACGCGTTTATCCTGAAAAAGTATCAATTCTACATCCTGTCCATCTTCTTCTGGAGCCAAAAGAAGATACCCGTACGATTGAGGTGCGTGCGGTAACCGATCCGGTGGAGCAGGCGGATGAATTTGGTCTTGTGGCGGATGTGCCACTCCATGAAGTTATAGAGCCCCACGGTTATCAGCAGGGAAGCAATGACCACGATGTACAACTGCACGTCAATCGAGCAGCCCGTCAGGTAGCCGATCCAACCGCACAGCACGACAAACAGATTGAGCAGCAGAATGGCCAGCGTCGTGGCGGCATGCGAGCAGCCCAGACGGATGAACATATGGTGCAGGTGCGTTTTGTCGGGATGGAACGGCGACTTGTGCTTCAGAATGCGGGTAACCATCACACGAAGCGTATCGAAGACCGGAACGGCCAAAACGGCCAGCATGAAGGGGATCAGCCCGACATGCTTCGGATCGTAGATCCGCCCCACGGAGCCGTGCGTCAGCGTCCGCATCACGAAGACCGAGATGACGATTCCCATGACCAGCGTGCCGCCGTCGCCGATGAACATCTTCGAAGTCTTGCCGAACAGGTTGTGGAAGAAGAAGGGGATGAGCGATCCGGCAGCCACCACGGCCAGCATGGCCAACACCCGATCCCCGACATGCCAGAACAACAACCCGAAAAAGAGGCTCGTCAGAATGCAGTAGCCCGACGACAGTCCGTCTACGCCGTCCATCAGATTGATGCCGTTGATGATGCCCACGGCCGCCACGACCGTCAACGGCACGGCCACATACTGCGGGATCTGATGAATGCCCCACAATCCATGAAAGTCATTCAGACTGTAGCCGCCGACATAAATCAGCAACAGTACCGTGAAGATTTCGATCATAAAACGCAACGCAGGCGAGAGATCGAGGATGTCGTCCAGCGTTCCGGTGTAGAGCATGATCATCATCGCCACCACGACGATGAACAACTCGGAACAGTCACAGCCGATGCCGGCGATTCCCAGACCGATGACCGATCCGAAGAAGACGGCAATACCGCCCAACACGGGTACCGGTTTGCGCTGCAGCTTCCGCGCATTGGGATTGTCGACGATGTTCTTGTCGAGGGCAATCTTGACCAGTCGCGGATGGATCCAGCTAACGCTTATCAAAGCAATCAGAAAAGCGGCGATGTACAGCATAAGGTAAAGAGATTTCCGATAGAATATCTGTTTCTGTTTTCACAACGGGCCAGCCACTCATACACACGGACTTTCGAGGAGCCGATTCCCGATTCTGCGTGCAAGAGGCATGCCGTTTCCATGTCAGGGTTTCGATGCGTGTCCAAACCAATGGTCATAATCATCCAACCAGCCGAGCAGCCGTGCCTTACTCTTCTTCAGGGGCTGCTCCCGACGCCATACGTTGATCAAGGCGTGCGCCTGGTCGTGGTAGAGACAGTTGTTCGTGCAACCGTAGAGCGTCACCAGCAGCAGGGCACGCGACTGTTCGGCACGGACGATCGGCAGCAGGCTCTGAATCATCCCGAGCATCTGCCCGAAACGCTCGCGGTCACCCAGAATGGCATAGGCCGGTAACAGCAGGGCATACAATTTGCAACGCATCACGTCGCTTTCGAACTGCAGATTGCCGTATTGCCGCAACACCTCCGCAGCCAGCGCCCGATCCTCCTCCGTCACCCCCTCCGCGGAATGGTAACGCCGGAGCGCCTCGTGGAGCCCTGTCGGAATACGGTCGCCGTTCAGTCGCGTGTAGACGTGGCGGTTCTCGGCATTCAGCGCAACGACCTCATACTGCCCGGGCTCGACCGAGAGCAGCGGGACGTACATGCAGTTCTCGACGCAGACCATCACCTCCTTGCGTCCGGCGCCGGGCTGGATGATGACCGTGGCCTCGACCCCCTTGAACTGCCCCTCGGTAATGCGGATGCGGTCACCCTTCATCAGCCGGTCGGGGCCGGGCGTGTAGACCGGCAGCACGTCGGAGTAGGACTCGGCCACCCAGCGCAGGTTGCGCATCGCCTCGTCCGTGAGATAGGGATAGTACTCACCGTGGGCGTCGCGGATGCGCGGCAGGAAATTGTATTGGGGAAGGAAACGCTTCATGCGGTAGATTTCGCTTTCGGAGGCATGGATGAAGACGTAGTTGTAGAGCAGCTGCCGGTTCGTGCGGACCAGCTGGCCGCGACTCTCACGCACTTCGACATACGACGGGGCAAAGAACTCGAAGCGGGACTCACCGTCACGCATCCGGCGATCGAGCTCCTGCTGCAGGGCACGGGCCGGATTCCCCTGGTAATGCCCGTGCCGGGAGACTGGGAGAATCAGCACATACCAACGCACGGCCTCGCTGTTCTTTTTGGCCCGAAGTCGGCAAGTGACCGAATCGGCCCAATTCCAGGAGTTTTTGCTCGAAAGTGCCATGTTCTGCATCGTATAGAGTCCAGCGGCCGGAACTTTCATCTGAAGGCAATACACGCCCTTGTCGGCGAGTCTTCGCAACTCACTGACATTCAAACATTTGGATTTCCATTGAGACTATTCGTGAAAATTTTGCTTTCACCGGTTTTCTCGCAACCGTGCAGACCGCAATCCGCCGCTTGTCGGTCTCCATCAGAGAAATCACATGTAACAGCCACAAAGGTATATAAAATGGACCGCAGAACCAAATAATTTTCATTGCAAAAATTTTAAAATATCATCACTCGGCAATAAAAGTATCTGTTTAGTAATCGGCGAATTAAGAAGATTGTTCCGAGAGAGGCATGCACGTGAGTTTGGACAAAATGAACAATACACAAATACGCCTGGTTCCGGCACAAGGATAGCCCACACATGCGCCTCTCAACAAAAAAAACACGTGATCCGAATTTAACACCGTCACGACAAAACGAAACATAAAAGCACAGCCGAATAACTCACCAAAAAGCCCAAACTGAACTTTCGCAGCCCGACTCGGCGATAAAAACACCCGTCGTGTCTACCGCGATGGAGTCCTTTACACTATCTTTGTGAAAAATCCAAACCCTATGAAAAGACGCGTATTCGTTACGGGCGGCGCCCACGGAATCGGCCGGGCGATCGTCGAGGCCTTTGCCCGCCGGGGCGACGAGGTGACCTTCTGCGACATCGACTCCCGACTCGGCACGCAGACTGCCACCGAGACCGGTGCCCGCTTCTGCGAGGTGAACGTCACCGACGCCCAAAGCCTCGAAGCATGCATGGAGCAGCTCTTCGCCGCACAGGGCGACATCGACATCCTGGTCAATAACGTCGGGATCAGTCTCTTCAAACCCCTCACCGAGCTCTCAATCGAGGAGTTCGACCGCGTACTGGCCACCAACCTGCGCCCGGCCTTCATCACCTCGCGCCGGCTGGCCCTCCATCGCCAGCAGAACGGCAACCGCAGCTACGGACGCATCGTCAACCTCTGCTCGACTCGCTACCTGCAGAGCGAAGCCGGCACCGAGGCCTACTCCGCCTCGAAGGGCGGCATCTACTCGCTAACCCACGCGCTGGCCGTCTCGCTGGCGCCGCTGCATATCACGGTCAACGCCATCGCACCGGGCTGGATCCACGTCTGCGAGGAGGAGCAGCTGCGCCCCGAAGATCACCAGTTCCACCCCTCGGGCCGCGTCGGCACCCCGGAGGACATTGCCCGCACCTGCCTCTTCCTGTGCGACGAGGCAAACGACTTCATCAACGGCCAGACGCTGACCGTCGACGGCGGTGCGACCATCCGCATGATCTATCCGGAGGAGTAGACACAAACGGTCACGGCCAAACACATTCGGCCGCATATAAATCCATCCGGCCGACCCGAAAAACAGGAAAGGCGATGCGGAGATTGTTGATCCGCATCGCCTTCATTTTAGCCCCGTACAACGACTTTTTGCGCTTCGACGAAAGAATGAGCCGTCGAGTTTGGAATATTCGAAATTTTACCTATTTTTGTAGCAGCAACGCCAAATCAGGAGCATCAAAGCAGGCTGTTGGTGGCAAAAATGGTGGCAAAAGATTTTCGGCCCACCAATTTTTTGAGAGGAAAACGCTTGAAAAACAGCGTCAAAATCCTCTCTATCCTTGCAGTACCCCCTGTTGGCGCTGCCGGCATAGCCTGCATCTCCTCC
>ENA-OOXJ01001113-OOXJ01001113.1-human-gut-metagenome-genome-assembly--contig:-NODE-1113-length-18792-cov-3.814752_pt1 | contig 18792 bp, 17 predicted proteins | sample MGYA00241587_ERZ501343 | MGnify/ENA primary metagenome ERZ501343 (study PRJEB25962, sample SAMEA2042918) | human gut metagenome | biome: human gut; feature: human-associated habitat; material: faeces... | reverse complement strand
CCAGTGACCCCCTGCTTGTAAGGCAGGTGCTCTAACCAGCTGAGCTATGCTCCCGGTTTAGCCGTTCCACTCGTAACGACAGGGTTTATTATACCGAAAATATGCCCAGTTGTCAACACCAAAAATCATATTTTGCCAATTATTTTTTTGTCTCCAAACTACCATCAATTGACAAGGGCAGACACGGTTTTGACGGGCAGAAATGCGTCCATACTGCGTCAATTCCCTTGGAAATACGACAAGTATTCCCTGCGGACCTTTCCTTGTCTAGACACATTTCTGCGCGACAAAACTGCTTCGCACCTATCAGCGAAGGATTTTCGAGAGATTTTTGGCTTTTGAGCCGCAGGCGGGCTGACGCCCGTCAAGGTGAGAAGGACAAAAAGCGCCGCAAAGGCGCGCTGACAGGCGTGTCTACCCTTATCAATCGATGGTATCAATGAGCTTTTGCAGCTCAGGGCCGTCAAATCTGTACACTGCGTCGCAGAACTGACAGGTCATCTGGCAGGAGCCCTGCTCCCGGAGGATATTTTTCAGCTCCTCCGCGCCCAGGGAAATGAGCGCCCGCTCCACCCGCTCGCGGCTGCAATAGCACTTATACTCCACCGGATCGGACTCCAAAATCTTCACATCAAAGTCGGACAAAACCGTTTTCAGCAGATGCTCCGGATCCGGATCCTTGTCCAGGATGGCGGACACATTCCCCGCCGCCAGGACGCCGCCCTCCACCCTGGTGATGGTGTCCTCGTCGGCCCCGGGCATCAGCTGGATAAGATAGCCTCCGGCGGCCCGGACGCTCTGGTCCCGCTCAATGAGCACTCCCAGCCCGCAGGCTGTGGGAATCTGCTCTGACTCCACAAAATAGCTGGCAATATCCTCGGCAATCTCGCCGCCCAGCAGGTCCACGGTGCCCACATACGGCTCCTTCATGTTCAGGTCCTTGATAACGGTCATGGTGCCGCCCTCGGCGCCTACCGCCGTGCCCACGTCCAGCTTGCCGTCGGGCCGCAGAGGCAGGTCCACCTGGGGATTGGCCACATAACCCCGGACGTTGCCTGCCGGGTCAGACACGGCCAGAATGGTGCCCAGAGGGCCGGTGCCCTTGATCTGAAGGGTCAGGCTGGCGCCCTGGCCCTTTAAGGCGTTGCCCATCATGGCGCAGCCGGCCAAAGTGCGGCCCAGGGCCGCCGTGGCCACGGGCAGGGTCTTGTGGATCTGCCGGGCGCGCTCAGTGAGATCGCGGCTGCTGATGGCCGCCGCCTGGACCATGCCATCGGAGGTGATGGCTCTGACAATTCTATCGCTCATAGCATGAAAATTCCTTTACTGTTAATATAATGTGCAGCGGGGCGTGGTTACCCCGCCCCGCAAAAAAATTACTCCCGCGTACAGCAGAAATAGATCCTCTGTTCGCCGTCCTTGGGCCGGCGCAGGCGGCAATCACCGTACACGCGGATGTTCCCGAACCCGGCCTCCCGAAGCCAGCCTGTCAGCTCCTCCGGGGCGTAGTACCGCTGCCGGTGCAGCTCGGTATCCCGGCAGTAGCGCCCGTCCGTTCCCTTGCGGAACAGATCTACCCAATACGTGCAGATGCTCCGCCGAAACTCCGTACGCCACACGCAGTAGCTCTCCTCCGTCTCATCCAGAAACACCTGGCCGTCCAGGCTTTGAAACTTATCCAAAGTATTCACATCGAAGATCAGCTCCCCGCCCGGGGCGATGAACAGATGCAGCCGCTGAAAGGTCCGCTGCACGTCGGCGGGGGAGGTGAGGTAGTTGAGGCTGTCCAGGCAGCAGATGGCCGCGTCCACAGTGCCGTACAGATCCAGCTTGGGCATGGACTGGTGCAGGAAGATGGGGGCGATGCCCGGTACGCTGCCGCTTTTCATCATGGCAGCGGCCAGCATTTCCTCGGAGGCGTCCGCACCGATCATCTCATAGCCCCGGCCGGTGAGCAGCCAGGTCATGGTGCCGGTACCGCAAGCCAGGTCCAGCACTGTGTGTACCGGGATGCGGCTGCGGGTAAAGAGCTTTTCCAGGTAATCCGCCCGCTTTTCGTACTCCACATCCCCGGTGAGGGAGTCATAAGCCCCGGCCAGGCCCTGGTAAGCGTTCATTCCTCGCCGCTCTCCTTCATTTTCTCCAGGATGCTCTCGTAGCCTCCGGCTCCGCCCAGCAGGGACCGATTCACCCGGCTGATGGTAGCGCTGGAGGCCCCGGTGCGCTCCAGAATGTCGTTGTAGATCATGCCCTCGTTGAGCAGCTTGGCCACCTCAAAGCGCTGCTCCATGGAGCGCATCTCCGAAATGGTGCACAGATCCTGGAAGAAGTTGTAGCACTCCTCCTCGGTCTCCAGCATCAAAATGGCCTTATACAGCAGGTCGCTCTTTTGCTTGGTGGCGATTTTTGATTTGGCAGGATGCAGCATGGCGTTTGCCCTCCTTTATAATTCTCTCTCATTTTACTATTTTAGTTCGTGAAAGTAAAGCGTTCCGACGAAAAAATTCGTAACAAATTTGTAAACTTTGTAAAATCACCCTTTACCTGGAGGCCCTTTTCCTGTAAAATAATTCAGGTGAAAATCCCCCGCAGGAATCGAGGCATCGCTATGAGTTTCTTCCAAAAACTGGGCAACGCGCTTTCCCGCTTTATGTACGGGCGCAACGGCTCCGACCAGCTGGGCTGGGCGTCGCTGGTGCTGCTGCTGGTGCTCAACACCGTGAACCTGTTTGTAAAATACAGCAGCGAGACGGTCCACACAATTCTATCCACGGTGGTTTTCCTTCTGATGGTGTGGATCCTGTTTCGCATGTTCTCCAGGAATCTGCCCAAGCGGCGCAGGGAGAATGCCTGGTTTCTCGCCAAGGTCGTGAACCCCATCAAGAATGGTCGGGCCCGCAGCGCAGACAAGGAGCATAAGTATTTCACCTGCCCAAACTGCCGCACTGTCTGCCGTGTACCCCGGGGTAAGGGCAAGATTATCATCACCTGCCCCAAGTGCGGGACCGCTATCCACGGAAAAAGCTGAAACCGGTTATCCTTATCAAGGGCCTGTCGGCTCTCACCAAACAGGTGGGAGCCGTTTTTTTGCACTTTGCACTTGCAAACAGATGTTCTATCCTGTACAATAGAGAAAAAGATCAAAGAGGGGAGGGGAGACCGTGGCAAAAAAAGTATATGTGGCCATCGACTTAAAGTCGTTTTATGCCTCGGCGGAGTGCGTGGCCCGGGGGCTGGACCCTCTGCACACCAACCTGGTGGTGGCGGATGCTGCCCGGACGGAAAAGACCATCTGCCTGGCTGTGTCCCCGTCCCTAAAGGGCTACGGTATCTCCGGCCGGGCTCGGCTGTTTGAGGTGGTGCAGAAGGTGGCCGCAGTGAATGAACAGCGCCAGCGGGCCTATCCGCAGCACAGGCTGTATGTCCGGGAGTACGATGACCGGCTTATCCGTTCGGATCCCTCTTTGGCCCTGGATTATATCGTGGCCCCGCCCCGTATGGCGTATTACATGGAAATTTCCACCAAAATATATCAGATCTACCTGCGCTATGTGGCCCCGGAGGACATCCATGTGTACTCCATTGACGAGGTGTTCATCGACGCCACCAATTACCTGCCTCTGTACGGACTGAACGCCCGGGGCTTCGCCCGCAAGCTTATGGCTGCGGTTTTGCAGGAAACAGGCATCACCGCCACGGCGGGCGTTGGGCCCAACCTTTTTTTATGTAAGGTGGCCATGGATGTGGGGGCCAAGCATATAAAACCGGATAAAAACGGCGCCCGGATTGCGGAGCTGGATGAGCGGAGCTTCCGGGAGAAGCTGTGGTCCCACCGACCCCTGACGGATTTTTGGCGAGTGGGCAAGGGCTACGCCAAAAAGCTGGAGGCCAACGGCATGTACACCCTGGGGGATGTGGCCCGGCGATCTCTGACGGACGAGGACCTGCTCTACCGCCTTTTCGGTGTGAATGCGGAGCTGCTCATTGACCACGCCTGGGGGTGGGAGCCGGTGACTCTGGCGGATATCAAGGGCTATCGCCCGGAGAAAAGCTCCATGGGTGCGGGTCAGGTGCTCTCCTGCCCGTATCCGGCGGATAAGGCCCGTTTGGTAGTCCGGGAGATGGCGGACGCCTTGGCCCTGGACCTGGTGCAAAAGCGCGTGGTGGCCCGGCAGCTGGTACTCACCGTGGGCTACGACCGGGCGGGCCGCACCGATGGCTATACCGGCCCTCTGACCACCGATCCCTATGGCCGCAGCATCCCCAAGCCCGCCCACGGCACGGAGCATCTGCCCCGTCTCACCGCCTCCTCTCGCTATATCATCGACGCCGCCATGACTCTCTTTGACCGCATCGTGGATCCACGCCTGCCGGTGCGGCGGATGTACCTGGTGGCTGAACAGGTGATAGCGGAGGAGCTGGTCCCCACCGCCCCTCAGCCGGAGCAGCTGGACCTGTTTACGGATTACGAAGCACGGGAAAAGCATCAGGCGGCAGAGCAGGAGGCTCTGGAACGAGAAAGGCAGCTGCAGCAGGCAGTGCTGCATATTAAAAATAAGTACGGGAAAAATGCCATTTTGAAGGGTATGAATTATGAAGAGGGGGCCACCGCTGCCCAGCGAAACCGGCAGATCGGCGGCCATAAGGCATGAGAAGGGAGGACCATATGGGCGCATATGATGATATTCTGCACCTGCCCCACCACCGCTCGGAAAAGCATCCGCCCATGTCCATGCGGGACCGGGCGGCGCAGTTTTCCTCCTTCCGGGCCCTGGCGGGCTACGAGGACGCCATCGGCGAAACCGCCCGGCTCACAGACCGCCGCATAGAGCGCGGCGAGGAGGAGCGGCACCGTCTGGACGCTATCTTACGGCAACTGGAGTGCCGCCTGGCCGAAAAGCCCACCGTCACTGTCACCTATTTCCGTCCCGATGAACGGAAGTCCGGCGGCGCGTATTTGCAGCATACCGGCCCCCTTCATGCCATTGACCGGGTAAACTGCCGCCTGATCTTCGCTGACAAATCCGAGCTCCCTTTAGATGACATCTACGACATCATAGATACGCCCTGACCTCACACTCCTCCGCAGGGGACGATGCGCACATCGTCCCGCCCCGCCGCACCAACAAACTACCCCGACAAATGATTGCATTTGCCGGGGTAGTTCTATCAAATTCTCACACGCTCAATTGGTCGTCCAGCACCAGCCCGGGGTTGTGCTTGGTAAGGAAACCCAGGGACCACGCCCCGCAGTAGGCGATAAAGTAGCGGTCCTTGAAGTCCTGCAGCACCCGGGAGTCGGTGCACAGGGTCATATCCTGGTAGTCCCCTTCATAGCTCTTGATGCGGATCAGGTGGCTGTAGGGCAGGCCCTCCATCCGCAGCTCCACGCCGTATTCGCTGCGCATACGGTATTCAAACACGTCGAATTGCAGCGAGCCAACCACACCCACCACAATATCCTCGTAGCCGCTGCCCGGAAACTTGAAGATCTGAATAGCACCCTCCTGGGCGATCTGCTGCACGCCCTTGATGAACTGCTTGCGCTTCATAGTGTCCTTGGGGGACACGGCACGGAACAGTTCCGGCTCAAAGGACGGGATGCCGGAATAGCGGAACTTCTTCCCCGGCACCGTAATGGTGTCGCCGATGGAGAAAATGCCCGGGTCGAACACGCCGATGATGTCCCCGGCGTAGGCCTCGTCCACGATCTCCCGCTCGGCGGCCATCATGGCCTGGGGCTGGGACAGGCGCATTTTCTTGCCCGTCTGCACATGGTAATACTCCGCGTCCCGCTCGAACTTGCCGGAGCATATACGCATAAAGGCCAGCCGGTCCCGGTGGGCCTTGTTCATGTTGGCCTGGATCTTGAACACAAAAGCGGAGAAATCCGGGGAAAACGCATCCACCACGCCCTCATCGCTCTCCCGGGACAGGGGCGGCGTGGTCATGCGCAGAAAGGACTCCAAAAACGGCTCCACGCCGAAGTTCGTCAAAGCCGAGCCGAAGAACACAGGGGAGAGCTTGCCGCACTGCACGGCCTCCAGGTCAAATTCCGCCCCGGCGCCCAGCAGCTCCACATCGTCCCGCAGGATGCTCGTGAGTTTCTCGCCGATGAGCTCCGGCAGGGCGGGATCATCCAGCTCCGCCTCGGTGATGGCGGCCTTTTTGGCGTGGCCCGCGTCGGTAAAGTGGAGGATCCGCTTCTTCTCCCGGTCGTACACCCCCTTGAACTCGCTGCCGCAGCCGATGGGCCAGTTGACAGGATAGGTGGCGATGCCCAGCTCCCGCTCCACCTCCTCGCACAGCTCCAGCGGGTCCCGGGTCTCCCGGTCCATCTTGTTGATAAAGGTAAAGATGGGAATGTGCCGCAGGGCGCAGACCTTGAAGAGCTTGCGGGTCTGAGGCTCCACGCCCTTGGCGCCGTCAATGACCATCACGGCGCTGTCGGCGGCCATGAGGGTGCGGTAGGTGTCCTCGGAGAAGTCCTGATGGCCGGGGGTGTCCAGGATATTGATGCAGAAGCCGTCGTGGCGGAACTGCATCACCGACGAGGTAACAGAGATACCGCGCTGCTTTTCGATCTCCATCCAGTCGGAGGTGGCGGCCCGGGCGCGCTTGCCCTTCACCTCGCCGGCCTGGGCGATAGCCCCGCCGTAGAGCAGAAATTTTTCCGTTAATGTAGTTTTACCGGCGTCCGGGTGAGAAATGATGGCGAATGTCCGCCGCCGGGAAATTTCTTCTTTTAATGAGGCCATTGGCTCCTCCTCCTAAACAAAACGCAGCATCTTATTTATTATATACAAAAATCGGGGCAAAGTCTACAAATATCGAAAAAAATCTGCAAGAAAAAAGATGCTCCCCCGAAAGGAGAGCATCCTTCATGATCAAATCACAGCACCTTGCTGAGGAAGTCCTGCAGCCGGGGATCCTTGGGGCTGTCGAACAGCTCTGCGGGGCTGCCCTCCTCCAGGATCTTGCCCTCGGCCATGAACACCACCCGGTCGGCGACCTCCCGGGCGAAGCCCATTTCGTGGGTCACCACCGCCATGGTCATGCCTTCCTTGGCCAGGCTGCGCATCAGGTCCAGCACCTCGCCCACCATCTCCGGGTCCAGGGCGCTGGTAGGCTCGTCAAAGAGCATCACCTCCGGGTCCATAGCCAGGGCCCGCACAATGGCGATCCGCTGCTTTTGGCCGCCGGAGAGCATATTGGGATACTCGTTTGCCTTGTCCGCCAAGCCGATGCGCTCCAGCAGCTCCATAGCCTGCTTTTGCGCCTCCTCCGGGGACTTTTTCTTCAGCGCCAGGGGCGCCATGGTGATGTTCTGCAGCACCGTCTTGTGGGGAAAGAGGTTAAAATGCTGGAACACCATGCCCATCTTCTGCCGGTGCAGGTTGATGTCCACGGACTTATCCGCCAGGTCCACACCGTCAAAAATGATCTGCCCGCTGGTGGGCTCCTCCAGCAGATTCAGCGACCGCAGCAGGGTGGACTTGCCGGACCCCGAGGGGCCGATGATGGCCACCACTTCCCCCTGCGCGATGTCCAGGTTACAGTCGTTCAGCGCCTTCACGGTGCCATGGTTGTACTCCTTCACCAGGTGCTGCACGGAGATCAGCTTATTGCTTGTCGCCACGACGCATCCTCCTTTCAATGGCTTCGATGGCCTTGGAGGCCGGATAGTTGATGCAGAAATAGATGATTGCCGCCAGAACATAGGGGGAGAGGGTAATGTAGCTGTTTCCGGCCACGGCCTGGGCGGTGTACATAATCTCCGCCATGCCCAAAACAGAGCAGATGGAGCTTTCCTTAACCATGGTCACCACCTCGTTGGCCAGGGCGGGCAGCACATTCTTGATAGCCTGGGGCAGCACCACCAGGCGCATACTCTGCCAGGAGGACAGACCCAGGGACCGGGCGGCCTCCGTTTGCCCCTTGTCCACGGCCAGGATGCCCGCCCGGAAAATTTCAGCCACATAGGCGGAGCTGTTCAGAGCCAGGGCTACCACGCCCGGTACGAAACGGTTAATGGCTATGAAGCCAAACAGCAGGGTCCGGGGCAGCTGAATGTAGTGGAACAAACCGAAGTAGATGATGGACAGCTGTACCAGCAGGGGAGTGGAGCGGAACAGAGCGATGTATGCCCCGGCGATTGCCTTGATAAACCGATTTTTGCTTAGACGCATCAGAGCCAGCAGCAGGGCAGGAATCACAGCCAGCAGCACGGATACCACCGCCAGCAGCAGGGTATACTCAAAGCCCCGTACAAAGGCTCCTGCGTATTTAGGTAAAAACGAAAAATTAAAGAAATTGGTGTTGCCCATGTTGACAAACATATCATTCCACGACATAGACGGAGCATCCTTTCAAAAGTTCTGTACAGCGCACAGGCGTGCAAGGCCGGAGCCTTGCACGCGTGCAGTTATCAGCAGGGGGGATTACTTAATATAGCTCATGCCCACATTGCCGTCCAGCACCAGCAGGTCAATGGTGCCGTTCTTCAGCTCCGTGATCAGGGTGGGAACCAGGGCCTCCAGCACCATGCCGTTAGCAGCCTCGGGGAACATATCCGCAGCGGCATTGGCCTTGGTGGTGTTCTTCTGAGCACCGATAATGACGCCGGCCTTGTTGATGTCGTCCAGGGTCTTATACTTGTCCAGGTTGGCGGTCTTTACCAGAATGACAGGGGGCAGATCGGTGTAGTAGGGGTCGGAGAAGTCACAAGCCAGGGCACGCTCCTCGCTATACTCGCAGGCGGCCAGCACCATGTCGAAGTCGCCGTTGCCCAGGGAAGTCACCAGGTTATCGAAGTTCATAGCCTCCATCTGCAGCTCCATACCCATGGAGTCAGCGATGAACTTGGCCACTTCCACATCGATGCCGGCGAACTGGGTCATAGCAGCATCGGAGTAGAACTCGTAGGGAGGATAGTCGGGGCTGGTGCCAACGACCAGCACGGGCTTGCCGCTCTCGCTCTTAGGCGCGGTGTCGGGGAGCTCAGTGCCCACGGAATCGGGAGTGTTGACATCCTGAGAAGCAACCTTCTCCTCGATCTCCTTGATCTTGGCGCCGTCGTTAGCGGTCAGCTCAGCGATGGCCTTGTTGATGCCGGGCAGCAGCCCCTTGGGGTCGCCCTTCTGCACCAGAACGCGGTAGGGCTCCACATCGTTCCAGGTTACAACATTTTCCAGAACGGAAAGGGAATCGTCGGTGGTTTTGTCATCATTGGCTTTCTTGCCGCAGGCTGCCAGGCTCGCGATCATCAGCAGGGCCAGGAGCAGGGATACGAACTTTTTCATCTTCATTTTTCCTTTCTATTTTTTGAAATGGCTCTATAGGATCCACTGTGTGGTGTATAGATAGAGTTTGCAGCGGAGGTGTTCCCCCCTTGACAATGCATACTATACGCCTTCTCTGCATAAATGTCAACACTTTTTTGCATAAAAATCCACACATTTTCCCTGTTTTGTGAAAACTGACCGTTGAAAACAGTGCAAGTATCAAGAGAACACAGCGGAATACACAAAGTATATTCTGTATATACGAATAATTATGCATTTATACAACCTAAAAAGAGGGCGCCCCCTGATGGGACGCCCTCTCAGCGTATCAAAAAGCCTCGCAGAGTTTGCCGCCCGCAGGCGGCAAAGAAGTCCAATCATTTTCTCTCGCGACCTGTGCGTGAGAGAAAATACCGCTCAGGCTGCCAGTGTGGAATTCCGGCGTTTCGCGCCGGAATTATGCGCGCAGCAGCCTGCAATCCTTTTGTCGGAAAAACCAAAGTTTTTTTCGACAGCTTTAAGAGGGCGCCCCCTAACGGGACGCCCTCTCAGCGCGGAACCGGTATGTACCTTAATTGGCCAAGATCCGGCCTGCACCGTAGTAGCAGGCGGACCAATAGCTGGTGTACAGGGAGGCCACCACCACGCCGTAGTCGCTGGCATGGATAAACTGGCCGCCGCCGATATAAATGCCCACATGGCCGATGCCCTCATAGAAGAACACCAGGTCGCCGGGCTGCAGCTCGGAGCGAGAGATAGGCTGGCTGGCGTAGTATTGGGATACACAGCCGTGTCCCAGGGAAATGCCGTAGTAGCCGAACAGCTGCATGGTCAGGCCCGAGCAATCTGTGCCGGAGCGGCTGGCGCCGCCGTAGACATAGGGTGTGCCCAGGAAAGAGTAGGCATAATCCACAATGGCACTGCGCAGAGAGCTGCCGCCGGGCACTACGCCGGAGCCGAAGGTGGCGGCATAGGAGGTCTTGGCCAAGGCATCGATCTCCGCCTGGGTGCGCACGGCGTCGGTGTCGTCATATTCGGCGTAATCCACCGGTGTGCAGGCGTCTGCAGAAACATAGCCGGAAAAATCGCTGAAGGACACATAGTACCAGCTGCCGGATTCGTCAATATCCTTGAGCTTTGCGACCTTGTCGCCCTCGATCACATTGCCGCTGGCGGTCACGCCGGCATCGGAGTAAACGGTGGTATCGCTATTGAGCATCACGCCGTCATACTGTGCCAGCAGGGCCAGGTTGTCAGCTACCTGCTCCCGGGCGGCCTGCTGGGCCTGGAGCTCAGCTTCCATTTCATCCAGCGCCATGAATTGCAGCTGCGTGACGGATGCATCCTGGCCGCCTGCAGGCAGGTCGGCGGAATACAGCCGTTGGGTGCTGGTCCGGGCGGAGTCAAAGCCGGTCTGCAGGCCGGCTGTTTCCAAATAGGCTACAGCCTGCCGGTAATCCTCCGCAGTGGGATGCGTGATAGATGTGCTGTCTGCATAGGCGATGGATACCGTAGAGATAAAAACGGACAGGGCCAGGCAGATGCAGCAGAGCTTTCTGGACATAGAAAACTCCCTTCTTCCTTTTAGGATTCTGGGTTGCTGGGTTTAACAAAAAGTAGTATAACATAAGTTTATCAAAAAAGCTACATAAAAATTACAAAATAATAACAAAATTTTCAAATGGTTAAAAATCAATAAAAATCCCCACCCAAATTTGCTGCATCTCCCAAAAAATTAGGGCGGGATGCCCGCATCCCGCCCTAATTTTCAGTTATATTTCTTGCGATGCATCACTGGCATGGGCTGCTATTCTCCTCCAGCTTCTCCTGCAGCCACGCCTTCAACTGCTCCACGCCTTCATCGTCCCAGGAAAAATCCATTTCCTGCACATCCTTGGCCGCCTCATAGCAGAAATGGGTGTATACGGCGGCGTGGATCAGATTGTTCTCCTTGTCGTTGGCGAACCGATACCGAAACTCCCCGATGCTGCCGGTATAGACAAAGGCCCGTTTGAACCACCGGGGCGTTAAAACCTCAAAATACGGATGCATGCTTGTCCTCCTGATCTGCCATTTCGTCTGCCGATGTAGAGCTTTGCCGCTCTGCGGTAAAAATATGTGTGCAGCAGACTCTATCCCTTTTAGCGGGAAAACCGAAAGATTTTTCATCACCAAGTATAGCACGCCCCTGCCGCCACGGCAATAAAAAAGATTTACAACCGACATAATGTATGCTATAATCGGGAAAATCAAGAAAAGAATTCCAAAAGGGGTAGTGAGTATGGAAAACGAAGTAAAGCGGATCGGCATCCTCACCAGCGGCGGCGATGCTCCGGGCATGAACGCCTGTATTCGCGCCGTGGTCCGCGCGGCCTTGGGCCGGGGCATTGAGTGTGTGGGCATCCGCCGGGGCTGGAGCGGCCTTATCAACGGGGACATCATGACGATGGACAACGCCAGTGTCAGCCGCATCATCAACCGCGGCGGCACCATGCTCTATACCGCCCGCAGTGAGGAGTTCCGCACGGAGGAGGGCCAGCAAAAGGCGGTGAACACCTGCAAGCTCCTGGGGCTGGACGGCATCGTGGCCATCGGCGGCGACGGTACCTTCCGGGGTGCTCAGGAGCTAAGCAAGCATGGCATCGCCGTGGTGGGCATTCCCGGCACCATTGATGAGGATATTGTCTGCACCGAGTATACCATCGGCTTTGATACCGCAGCCAATACCGCCGTGGAGTGTATCGACCGCCTGCGGGACACTATGCAGTCCCATGAGCGCTGTGCCGTGGTGGAGGTTATGGGCCGTCGGGCCGGGTACCTGGCTCTGTATGTGGCCATGGCCGTGGGCGCCACGGCGGTGCTTGTGCCGGAGGTGCCGTATGATTTTGATACCCAGGTGGTGGAGAAGATCCGCCGGGCCCGCCTGGCCGGCAAGACAAATTTCATGATCGTGGTGGCCGAGGGCGCAGCCAGCGGAATGGCTGTGGGCGAGCAGATCAGAAAGGAATTGGGCCTGGATCCCCGGGTCACCATTCTGGGTCATATTCAGCGGGGCGGCAGCCCTACTGCCCACGACCGGGTCATGGCCACTCGCATGGGCGTGGAGGCGGTGCGCGTTCTGGCCGAGGGCCGCACCAGCCGCGTCATCTGCTATCGGAGCGGACGTATCGTGGATTTGGATATAGACGAAGGCCTGTCTATGCAAAAGACCCTGGACCCGGAGGAGCTGGCCGTCATGGAGACCATGACCGGCCTGTAACGCCAGGAAATAAAACAACAGGGAAGAGCGCGGAGTGAAAAGATCCGCGCTCTCTGCTTTGGCTACCAATGGTAACCCCCGGCTCTGCCGGGGGGGAAATAGCCTATGGCGAGGGGAGAAGTAGACAAGAAAAAGCCTCCGAGTTAGAGTAAGGAAGAGCTTTGCCGACCAAAACTTACAAAAACAAGGAGACTAATTCATGAAAGAAGTAGATGTAAGTAGTTTAGAACATACCAGCTGGCGTTGTCAATACCATGTAGTGTTTGCGCCGAAATATAGACGGATGGAGATATATGGAAGGATAAAAGAGAACATAGGGATTATACTGCGGAAGTTGTGCCAGCGAAAGAGCATAGAAATCATAGAAGCACAAGCATGCCCAGACCACATCCACATGTTGATAAGCATCCCACCGAAGTACAGCGTATCCCAGATGATGGGATATCTGAAGGGAAAGAGCAGCCTGATGATATTTGACCGACACACCAACCTAAAGTATAAGTACGGGAACAGGCACTTTTGGGCAAGAGGGTATTTTGTGGATACGGTAGGCCGAAACAAGAAGGCGATAAAGGCGTACATACAGAACCAGTTGGAGGAGGACAAAATGCCTGACCAAATCAGCATAAAGGAATTTATAGACCCGTTTACGGGTAGTAAGAATCCCAAGGCATAGATAAAAACCCCTTAAGGGGTAGCCCGGGAAAGGAATGCGGTCGGCAGACCTTTCGGGCCCCTTAAGGGGCTTCGTCCGTAATGGGCCCTTAAAGGGCCTGGTCAAACCTCCGGCTTAGCCGGAGGTTTTGATTTTTAAGCTCACATGGACAGATAGGCATCACACTTCTGGTTGGCCTGGAGGGCGACCATCTCCTCGTCGATGGTGGCAAGACGGCCATGCTCTACGGTGACCTTACCGTTTACTACGGTATAGTCCACGGGACCCCGGACGCCCACAGTGCCCAGGACGGACTTGGGATCGTAGCAGGAGCCTACCAGCTCCAAACGGCGGCTGTCGATCATAAACAGGTCAGCGCACTTACCTACAGCGATCTGACCGATATCGTCCCGACCCAGCAATCGGGCGCTGCCCCGGGTGGCCATTTTCAGAATGTCGTAGCCGGTGGGGGCCTCACGGCTGGAGTTTAGCCGATGCAGCAGGAAGGCCACCCGCAGCTCCTCCATGAGGCTGGAGCCATCGTTGGAGGCGCTGCCGTCTACGGCCAGGCCCACGGGCACGCCCAGCTTCAGCATCTCGGGGATGCGGGCGATGCCGGAGGAGAGCTTCATGTTGCTGATGGGGCAGTGGGCAACGCCGGTGCCGGTTTTGGCCAGGATGCGCAGCTCCTCGTCGTTGAAGTGGATGCCGTGGGCAAACCACACATCCTCGCCGATCCAGCCAAGGCGTTCCATGTATTCCAGGGGACGGACGCCCTCACGCTGGAGCATGAAGTTCTCCTCATCCTTGGTCTCACACAGGTGTGTGTGTAGGCGCACGCCATACTGCCGGGCCAGGATGGCGCTTTCACGCAGCAGGTCGGCGGAGACGGAGAAGGGGGAGCAGGGAGCCAGGGCCACCCGGTGCATGGCACCATAGGAGGGATCGTGGTACTGCTCGATGACCCGTGCGGAGTCCTTCATAATCTCGTCCACGGATTGAACCACGCTGTCAGGGGGGAGGCCGCCGTCCTTCACACTCAGGTCCATGCTGCCACGGCTGCAGTACATACGGATGCCCAGCTCGTCAGCAGCGGCAAACTGGGTGCCCAGCAGGTCGCCGGCGTGGGCGGGGAAAACATAATGATGGTCAAAGCAGGTGGTGCAGCCGTGCTTCATCAGCTCGCCCATGCCTGTGAGGGAGGAAAGGCGGATGACTTCACTGTCCAGGTTCTTCCAGATCTCATAGAGGGTTTTCAGCCAATCGAACAGCTCCATATTCTGCACCTTGGCAAGATTGCGGGAAAAGACCTGATAGAGGTGATGATGGGTGTTCACCAGGCCGGGGTAGCAAAGCATATGGGAGCCGTCGATGATGCGATCAGCTGCGGCGTTGAGGCTCGCGCCGATCTTTTCAACGAATCCGTCCTTGCATAGAATGTCCACGTTTTGAAGGACCTGGTCCTTGTCATCGCAGGTGACAAGCTGGGAAATGTTCTTGATCAGCAGGGTAGACATAGTTTATCCTCCTTTATTCAAAGAAAAAAGAGCAGGCCCTGTGCGGGCCTACTCTTTTTATACGGTGTCAGCGTTCCTCGCGGAAGTAGGAGAGACCGAGGGACGCAGGGGGCTGATCCTCCCGCTTCTTACGCAGGGAAACAACAATCAGCACCACCAGGGTGATGGCGTAGGGCAGCATCTTGTACAGCTCCTTAATGGCCATCTGACCGCCGGGTGTGGGCAGATAGATGTTCAGGATGTACAGGCCGCCGAATAGGATGGAGGCCAGGATGCTGACATTGGGACGCCAAATGGTGAAGATGACCAGTGCAATGGCCAGCCAGCCGCGGTCACCGAAAGCGTTGTTGGACCAAACGCCGTTGGCGTAGTCCATAACATAGTACAGGCCGCCCAATCCTGCAATCATGGAGCCGATGCAGGTGGCCAGGTACTTATACTTGGTGACATTGATGCCGGCGGCGTCGGCGGTGGAAGCACTCTCGCCCACGGCGCGTAGATGCAGGCCGGGACGGGTGTGGTTAAGGAAGTAGGAAGTACCCAAAGCCACGATGATAGCCAGATACGCCAGGAAACCGTAGGACAGGAACAGCTCGCCGAACCAGCCGGTGGTGGTGGCGCCGGGGAGTGTAGTCTTAAAGCAGATACTGGTATTGGTCAGGGCGATGGAGGGAACATTGCTGCCCGTGAGCTTGATGAGGGAGCCGCCAAAGAAGTTGCCGACGCCCACGCCGAAGGTGGTCATGGCCAGACCGGTAACATTCTGGTTAGCACGAAGGGTGACTGTCAGGAAGCAGTACAGCAGGCCCATCAGCAGGGAGCCCAGAAGGGAGCTGAGGATGGGGATGAGCACTGCCAGGAAGGGATTCAGCGCGCCGGATGCGGATTGCTCATAGAAGAACGCACCGATAACGCCACTGATGCCGCCCACATACATGATGCCGGGAATACCCAGGTTCAGGTTGCCGGATTTCTCGGTGAGGATTTCGCCGGTGCTGCCGAATAGCAGTGGGATGCCCTGCATGACAGCACGGGGGAAGAAAGAAATAAAGTTAAAAGTCATCCGTTACGCCTCCTTCTTGCTGCTCTTACGCAGGGTGACCTTGTAGGTGATAAAGAACTCGGTAGCAATGATGAAGAAGAGGATGAAACCGGTCAGAATATCAGCAAAGGAATGGTTCAGGCCCAGGGAGCTGGATACCTCGCTGGCGCCGCGATCCATGGTCACCAAAAGCAGAGAGGCAGCGATCATGATAAAGGGATTGAACTTGGACATCCAGGAGACCATGACGGCGGTGAAGCCGCGGCTGTCCACGATGGTGGTGGTGAGGGTATGGTCGATACCGGCGGTCATCAGGAAGCCCATTATGGCGCACAGAGAACCGGAGAGAACCATGGTGCGGATGATGACCCGGTCTACCTTGATGCCGGCATAGCTGGCGGTACGCTGGCTTTCGCCAACCACGGCGATCTCATAGCCGTGCTTGCTGTACGTCAGATAGATGTACATGAGCCCGGTCATCAGGGCTACAATAAGGATGGGCAGCAGAAAATCGTTGCCAATGGAGGGCAGCCAACCAGCCCGGGTATCCTGGTTAATGATGCCGATCTTACCGGCACCCTTGGGAACCTCCCAAATAATGATGAAGTAGGAGGTGAGCTGCATGGCGATGTAGTTCATCATCAGGGTGAACAGGGTCTCATTGGTATTCCACTTGGCCTTGAAGAAGGCGGGCAGGAAGCCCCAAATGGCACCGGCCACGAGAGAAGCAATGAGAGAGATCACGATCAGCAGAGGCGTGGACACCTTGTCACCCAGCAGGATCATGCAGCTGGTGGTGGCCAGGCAGCCGATCATCGTCTGCCCCTCGGCGCCGATGTTCCAGAAGCGCATCTTGAAGGCGGGGGTCACGGCCAAAGAGATACCCAGCAGAACGGCCACATTACGGAAGGTCACGCCGATGCGGCGGGAGGTGCCAAATGCGCCGGATAGAATGGTTGCATACACGCTGAGAGGGTTTTTGCCGGTGAGGATCGTGGTGATCAGACCACAGAAGATCAGCGCCAGCAGCAGGATACCGCCGCGGATCAGAAGCGCCTTGGACAGAGGCAATGTATCACGCTTAGAAATTTGAAATAGGGATTGCTTCTTATGCATCTTCCTTGCCTCCTTCCACGCGGGTCATCAAGGCGCCCACTTCGCGTTTGTCGGTCTTGCGGGCGTCTACTACGCCGGAGACTTGGCCGCCGCAAAGGACCACGATCCGGTCACACAGCTCCAACAGAACATCCAGGTCCTCGCCTACATACACAACGGCGACACCCTTCATCTTCTGCTCGGTGAGCAGGTTATAAATCGTATAAGAGGTATTGATGTCCAGGCCGCGGACAGCGTAAGCGGTCATCAGAACGGAGGGCTGCTGGGCGATCTCACGGCCCACCAGGACCTTCTGCACGTTACCGCCGGACATACGGCGAACGGGGAAGCTGGTGCTGGGAGTGACCACCTCCAGCTCCTGCCAAATGCGCTGGGCCAGTGCCTCGGGATCCTTACGATTCAGGAACACGCCCTTGCCCTTGCGCCAGGAGCGCAGCATCATGTTGCCGGTCATGCCCATGGAACCCACCAGGCCCATGCCCAAACGGTCCTCAGGGACGAAGCTCATGGCGATGCCGCTCTTGCGGATATCCATGGGATCCAGGCCCACCAGGTCTTTTTCCTCGCCGGTTTCCGGGTTATGGAAAAGGACGGAGCCGGACTTGATGGGATACAGGCCCGCAATGGACTCCAGCAGCTCACGCTGACCGGAGCCAGCGATGCCCGCGATGCCCAGCACTTCGCCGGCATTGATGGTGAAGGTGACATTGTCCAGGCGCTTGACGCCCAGCTCGTCGTATACGGTGAGATCCTTTACCTCCAGCCGGGGGGCAACATTCACCGGGTCGGGACGGTTGATATTCAGGGTGACACTGTGGCCCACCATCATATCGGTGAGGGACTGCTGGTTGGCATCCTTGGTCATCACATCGCCGATGTACTCACCCTTGCGCAGCACGGCCACTCGGTCGGACACATCCAGCACCTCGTGGAGCTTGTGGGTGATGATGATAAGGGACTTGCCGTCGTTTTTCATGTTGCGCATGACGGCGAAGAGCTTATCGGTCTCCTGGGGAGTCAGAACGGCGGTGGGCTCATCCAAAATGAGGATGTCGGCGCCGCGGAACAGGACCTTCACGATTTCCACGGTCTGCTTCTGGGAAACAGACATATCGTAGATCTTCATGTCGGGGTCGATCTCGAAGCCGTACTTTTGGCAGATGTCCTTGACCTTCTGGCGGGCACTGTTCAGATCCAGCTTGCCCTCCAGGCCCAGGATGATATTCTCCGTGGCGGTGAAAATATCGACCAGCTTGAAGTGCTGGTGGATCATACCGATGCCAAGGTCGAAAGCATCCTTGGGAGAGGCGATGGTGACGGGCTGGTCGTGGACATAGATCTGTCCCTCATCGGGGAAGTAGATGCCGGAGAGCATATTCATCAAGGTGGTCTTGCCGCTGCCGTTTTCGCCCAGCAGAGACAGGATCTCACCCTCGTACAGCTCAAGGTTCACATCTTTGTTTGCGATGACCTTGCTGCCGAAGCGCTTGGTGATGTTCTCCATTCTAATTGCGCATTTTTTTTCCAAGGCTGTCATCCTTTCTTTCGGCGCAGTTGGCTGCAACACCTCGTAAAACGCCGGGGGTAGATTCAATACGCTTTATTTTACCATATATGTAAATGGTTGTAAATCATATTTTGCAAAAAAATTGTAAGGTATATACAAAAAATGTTAGGTTACACAAGAATAAGAAACGGTCTTTGTGCGATTTGCCGATGGAGTAAAAACAGTGAGGTGAACCGTCGTGGGAGAGATAAAAAAATTACCCCTGGGGGGAGGTTTTGGGGTCAATGGGCGGCGCCCCCTCAGCCAGCTTGGCGGCTCCACTTACGCAGGGGAGCCAGGGGTTACGGATTGCCACGGGCGCAGAGCGCCCTCGCAATGACAATATAAGGAAGGGACAGAAAAAAGATGGGCT
>ENA-OOXJ01001108-OOXJ01001108.1-human-gut-metagenome-genome-assembly--contig:-NODE-1108-length-18846-cov-6.979778_pt1 | contig 18846 bp, 16 predicted proteins | sample MGYA00241587_ERZ501343 | MGnify/ENA primary metagenome ERZ501343 (study PRJEB25962, sample SAMEA2042918) | human gut metagenome | biome: human gut; feature: human-associated habitat; material: faeces... | reverse complement strand
CATTCATTTTTCTTTTGCCGAGACGCATCCTATCTTATCCAAAGATTCTGAAAGTCGAGTGGAAAACAATCAAACTTGTTTGAAATTGTTCTTCCGAGACGCATCCTATCTTATCCAAAGATTCCGAAACTCGCCCAAATACGGATACAATCCGGAGGAATAATGCAAGTTCGCGGGGTGGAAAGGCGGGGGCGACGGCATCCCCCACCCGTCCCGGAAGCCCGGCAACCCCTTTCGAAAACAAAGCCGGACGGCTCGGGCGCGTGCCCGCCGTCCGGCAGAGGAGTGGAACCGAGCGGCTCGTTCGATTTCGCCGGTCGAGCCGTTCGATTTCGCCGAACGAGCCGCCTGCCCCGGCATCTGCCAGGGAAGCCGTCCGTGGAAGATTGGTGCTACAACGCCACCTTCACCTTGTCATCTCCTACCTTTATTATATAAATGCCCGGCGGCAGGGCGAAGCGGCATGCCGTGGTGGACAATACGAGCCGTCCCTGCAGGTCGTACACGTGCGCGCCGGGGTTGTCCGCCAGGTGGAGGCGCACTTCGCCGCCCGCCACCGTGACGCACGCGGCGAGGGAGGGCGTGCCGATGACCGAACTTCCCACGGCGCGGTAGTCCGTGAAGTAGTTCCACCCGTCAGCCATGGCGTAGGCCTCGGTGCTACCGGCGGGCACGCACACCGGGATGGTGTTGTCCACGCCCGCAAACGCCCCCTCGTTGCCGAGGACGGGCGGTGTCGCCGCCGGCACGGTCAGCTCTTGCAGCCACATGCAATTCTGGAGGAAATAGTTCCCCGCTTCCTTCAGCCCGGCGGGCAACGTGAGCGAGGTGAGGCCCGTGCAATTGCTGAGGAAATAGCCCTCCACGCTCGTCAGTCCGTCGGGGAGGTCAATGGAGGTCAGCCCGGTGCAATTGCCGAGGAAAGAGCCCCCCACGCTCGTCAGTCCGTCGGGGAGGTCAATGGAGGTCAGCCCCCTGCAATCGTAGAGAAAGCTGTCCCCCACACTACTCAGCCCTTCGGGCAAGGTGAGGGAGGTCAGCCCCGTGCAATTGCTGAGGAAATAGCCCCCCACGCTCGTCAGTCCGGCGGGCAAGGTGAGCGAGGTGAGGCCGGTGCAACCGTAGAGAAAGCAGCGCCCCACGCTCGTCAGTCCGTCGGGGAGGTCAATGGAGGTCAGCCCGGTGCAATCGCTGAGGAAAAAGCTCCCCACGCTCGTCAGTCCGTCGGGGAGGTCAATGGAGGTCAGCCCCGTGCAACCGTAGAGAAAGCTGCCCTCCACGCTCGTCAGTCCGTCGGGGAGGTCTATTGAAGCGAGCTTGATGCAACCATACAGGAAAAAGTACCCCACGCTCGTCAGTCCGTCGGGGAGGTCAATGGAGGTCAGCCCCGTGCAATCGCTGAGGAAATCGTGCCCCACGCTCGTCACGCCCTCCTGCACCACGGCGGTGCGGATGGCGGCCAGATGTTCTTCCCACGGTTGGTTGCCAGAGATGAAGTCGGCCATGTCCCCCGTGCCGCTGATGGTGAGCGTGCCGTCGCTGGTGAGCGTCCAGGTGAGGTTGCTGCCGCCTGCCTCCGCGCCGCACGTGCCTTGGGCCACGGTCGTTTGCCCCCATGCCTGCACGGCGGCCAGGCAGAGGGCTGCCAGAAATAAAAGTTCTTTTTTCATATACGTTTATTTAAATGGTTAGTAATTGACAGAATAAGCAGTTCCACCTGTGACTTGTCCATATTATAATATATGTGTGGATGAAATTTGCCGATATAGGAAGCCCGGGGGCGAACTTAGCGATGGGAAGAGGCGAATACCAGAGGTTTTCCGTGGTAAAAGGTAGTCGGAACGGAGTTTGCCACCAAAAAAACGGCGTGGTATTTCTTTATACCATAAGAAATACCATGCCGTTTAGAAATACCACGACAAATACCACGGGAAATACCATGTGGCGGGAAGCACCCGCAAATGAATGACCATCCAAGGCAAGCGGAGGAGAGGGAGGGAATCCCGAATCCCATAACCCAATCCGGGATAAGGCCGCGCAGCTTCTTACCGGTAGTGTTGTTTCCGGTATTCTGTGGGTGTCATGCCGGTAAGCTGCTTGAAATGCTTGTAAAAGTTGCTTTTGTCGCTCACGCCGACCAGCTCATGAAGCGCAGGCAACACCACGTCTTCTTCGCGCAGAATGCGCTCCGCCTCCTTGATGCGCAGGCGGGTGCGCCATTCCCGGAAGGAGACTTGTTCATGCTTGGCGAAGTAGCCGTTCAAAAGGCTTTTGGTGGTTCCCAATTCTTTTGCAACCTTGTCGGGATTGGCATCCATCTCGATGAACTTCTTTTCTGCGACCCATTTTTCCAAAGCCGTGTGCAGCTTTTCCTCCCAGCCCGACACCACCCGGGGACCGACTTCCTCTTCCGTTTCGGGTACGGATTGTTCCTCCAGCCGTTGTTCCTTCTTGGCATTGACAATGAAGACCGCCTTGATGCGGTAATTGACCACGCATCCGGCTATGTAAACGTAATAGACCGTGTAGGTGCAGACAAACAGGTCGAAGGTGATGCTCAAATAGGGTATGACACAGAAAAACAACGGCGTGATGCCGACAGCCAACGCGCTGTAGAAGCAGCGGCTTATCCAGCGCATGCGCCCCTGCTCGTCCTCGTCGTAGCAGGCCTCAAGATGCTCCACGCACAACTTGTAGTCCTTGCGGAAAGCGAGCGTGTAGAGGGCTATTTGCGCGATGTAAGCCACTATGGCCACAGCGAACAGGAACGGGAACAGGCGGGGAAAGTGGAATTGCGACACAAAAAGGAGCACTCCGGCAGCCGTGATGATGCCCAACTGCGTCGACACGCTGCGGCGATGGACGCGGACCGACTGCACGAATACCAACGATGCCGTGGTGAAAAGCATGGCCTGATAGGAGGCGACTATCAACGTCATCGTGGAAAACAGTTGCGCGTCCAACTCGTTGTCCAAAGCAAAACAGCTGGCGAAATTGGAGGCGGACAACACAAAGCAGGTAATGGCCAGGCACATGCGCACCGTGCGGAATTTCTTCCATTCGTTGGCAAACGGCACGCTAAGCATCAACAGTATCACGCCCACCGCCAAGATGATCGAGCCGGAAAACAAGGTAATGGTATATCGGGTGATAAAGTCGGACATTATGCTCTTACCTATTTCAATGTTGATGTCAGAAACAACAATACGAAGAACTTGCGTAATAATGGCAGGATGAGGGTGAAATTTGATAAGTGGTTGGTACATATACCATTTTTGTGTTACCTCACCATATTGTTAATTTCGGCAGAAGGAGCCGTATATGGTGGGTATTAGAGAAAGAATTGCTACCTATCCGTTGCCTTTTTATTGAAGGGAAAGTTGGTAGAAACAGCATCTTTAATCTCTTGCACATACCCTACAACAGCCACAAAGAACGCTTGTTTTTCCTATCATTGCACTGACAAAGATAGTGAAAGTCGAGTGGAATGCAAAGAGCTTGCTCAATTTGCATTCCCGAGACGCATCCTATCTTATCCAAAGATTCCGAAAGTCGAGCGCAGAAGAAAAAGAATTCATTCATTTTTCTTTTGCCGAGACGCATCCTATCTTATCCTACCTTACCCTACTGATCCTTTTCTCACAACCTCGTAGTCCACGCCAAGTTCTTCCAAATCCATTATCAATTCCTTATTCAAAATAATTCTGTCGGAAGACGACATCGGAATCGACCTATTGTGTTGTTTGTTTTGCAAAGTCATAAACAGCATTTTTGCCTCCGAATCGTTTGTCCTGATATAATCGTCCAGCACAGCCGACAACGACTCATTCTCCATATCGCTTTCCGTCACATTCAGCTTGATTCCCTCTATCACACTTCCTTGAACATTCTCCATCAATTGGACATCCTTAATTGTGCGATACATCTTATCGTTATAACGCCCTTTTTTATAGCAATACGTCACCATGATTGCACTTCCTACAATGCCATAACGGATAAAGTTCACAAAGTCCTGTCCGAAAAGTTTCAACTCGGCAGAACCCGAATAATCTTCGATCTTGATGACGCCAAATTGCGAGCCGGTGCGCGATGTCAACGTTTTCGATTCGATCACAAGGCCGCCGATGGTGAAATCTTTTTCGGTTGCCATGTCCTCCATTCCGAAATCTTTGGCTTGAACATTGCACCCGAAATTCAATTCCATATAATATTTGTCGAGCGGATGTGCCGACAAATACATGCCTACCAACTCTTTTTCATAATTCAGCCGCTCAATATCCGGCCATTCTTGGAAGTGCGGCATTTCCGGCCGCGACATGTCGAGGGTCTCCATCGCGCCGAAAAGCGACGATTCCTGATTGGCCTTTCCCATTTGGTAGCGTTGCCCGTAGCGTATCAACGCTTCGCTAAACGACGGTTTGTCGTCGTCGGCCTTAAAAATCTCACGATGAACGCCTTCGAAGCAGTCGAATGCTCCGGAAAGCGCAAGATTGTCGAACACTTTCCGATTGCAAGTCGACAAATTGACTCGCTCCGCGAAATCGTAAATCGACTTGTATTCGCCATGAGCCTCACGCTCGTCGAGAATCGATTGCACGGCATTCAATCCCATGCCTTTTATTCCGGCAAGGCCAAAACGTATTTCCCCCGCTTTGTTCACGCTGAATTTCGCATGGCTCTCATTGACATCCGGTCCCTTCACGCGAATCTTCATCGCCTTGCATTCGTCCATGAATTTTGTCAGTTTCGCAACATCGTTCAAATTCCGGCTCAACACGGCTGCCATATACTCTGCCGGATAATTGGCTTTCAAATAGGCTGTTTGAAACGCCACCCAGCTGTAGCAGGTGGCATGGCTCTTGTTGAATGCATACGACGCGAATTTTTCCCAATCGCCCCATATCTTTTCAAGCACTTTTTCGTCATATCCGTTGGATTTTCCCCCGTTGATAAACAACGGCTTCAATTCCGCCAACTTGTCTTTCAACTTTTTGCCCATCGCTTTCCGCAAACCGTCCGACTGTCCGCGTGTGAAGTTGGCAAGCAAGCGCGACAATAACATCACTTGCTCTTGATAGACCGTAATGCCATACGTGTCTTTCAAATATTTCTCCATGATGGGGATGTCGTAAGTAATTGGCTCGTCGCCCCTTTTTCGGGCGATGAATTGCGGAATATATTCCATCGGGCCCGGACGATAAAGCGCATTCATGGCAATCAAGTCTTCAAACGTCGAGGGCTGAAGCTCTCGCAAATATTTTTGCATGCCCGACGATTCGAATTGGAATGTGCCTGTTGTTCGGCCTTCGCAATAAAGCGCATAAGTAGCAGGATCGTCGATTGGAATATTGTCGATGTCGACGGTTTCTCCCCGACGTTCCTTGATATTTTCCACAGCTTCCTTGATAATCGACAGCGTTTTCAACCCGAGGAAGTCCATCTTGATCAATCCGGTCGATTCGATAACCGAGCCTTCATACTGCGTCACCAGCACTTTTTCATTGTCCTTGTCGGTCGCCGTAGCCACCGGCACCCAATCCGTAATATCGTCGCGGCCGATGATGACGCCGCAAGCATGAACGCCGGTATTGCGCACGTTTCCTTCGAGCGACAATGCGTATTTCAACGTTTCGCGTATCACCGGCGAACCGTAGTTCAATTCATGTTGCAATTCGGGCACATAGGTATAGCAATTCTTCAAATTGACCTTGGGCGATTTTCCGTCCACCTCCGGCAACTTGTCGGGTATCATTTTTGTCAACCGGTCGCTCTCTGCCAATGGAACGCGAGTGACGCGCGCCACGTCCTTTATGGCCGATTTGGCTGCCATCGTGCCATAAGTGATGATGTGAGCCACTTTTTCAGCTCCATATTTTTCCGTCACATAGCGGAGCACGTCGGCTCTGCCGTCGTCGTCGAAATCGATATCAATATCGGGCAACGAGATGCGATCCGGATTTAAAAATCTTTCAAACAGCAAATCGTATTTGACGGGATCGATTTGCGTGATGCCCAAGCAATATGCCACCACCGAACCGGCTGCCGACCCACGTCCCGGACCTACCGAAACGCCCATCTTCCGCGCTGCCGCTATAAAATCTTGGACTATCAAGAAATAGCCCGGGAATCCCATATTCTTTATTGTCGCCAACTCGAAATCAATGCGTTCGCGAAGTTCGTCCGACAAGTCTTTGCCCCAGCGCTTCTCTGCTCCCACGTAAACCAAATGGCGCAAATAGTCGTTGTTGTCTGTAAATCCTTCCGGCAAAGGGAAATTTGGCAAAATCGGGGCATGGTCGATTGAATAGCGTTCTACCTTTTCCAGCACTTCCACCGTATTGTCGAGCGCTTCCGGCACGTCTGCGAAGATGTCGTTCATTTCCGCCTGTGTTTTCATCCACTCTTGCTTCGTGTAAAGCATCCGTTTCTCATCGTCAAGGAAAGTGGCCGTCGAAATGCAAATGAGGCGATCGTGCGCTTCGGCATCTTCTTCGTTCACGAAATGCACGTCGTTCGTGCAAACAAGCTTGATGCCATGCTTTTTGGAAAATTCCATCAACACCGCATTCACTTTCTCCTGCATCGGGAAGGTCTCATGATTGGCACGCGCCACCGTGGCTTTATGTCGCTGCAACTCCAAATAATAATCGTCGCCAAAAACCTTTTTAAACCACAAAACAGCTTCTTCCGCTTCTTTTATTTGGTCGTGCATGATCAATCGTGGAATCTCGCCGCCCAAGCAAGCGGAGCAAACAATCAAACCTTCGCTATGCGTTTCAAGTTCTTTCTTGTCGGTCCGTGGATGGTAGTAATAGCCGTCGGTCCATGCCTTGGAAACGATTTTGATCAAATTATGGTAGCCTTTCTCGTTTTTTGCAAGCACAATCAAATGCCGTCCGGTATCTTTTTTCGACGACCGGTCGGTCATGTCGCCATCGGCAACATACATCTCACACCCAAAAATCGGCACGAATATTTTCTTTTCCGCTTCCGCAAGAGCCGCTTCTGCTTCTGCCGGATCGCTTCCGCCTTGGCGCAATTCTTCTATTTGCTTCTTTAATTCCTTTATTTTCTTGTCGGTATCTGAATTTTTCTTCTTCACATAATCGAAAAACTCCTTGATGCCGAACATGTTGCCATGGTCGGTCAAAGCGATGCCACGCATGCCGTCGGCTATCGCCTTGTCGACAAGCGCTTGAATCGAAGCTTGGCCGTCGAGCACAGAATATTGCGAGTGGACGTGTAGATGTACGAACGGATTCATTTCAATCGAATTTATTCTGTAAAATTACACATTGAAAACCGTTTTTTCCCTCAGTATGTGTCAAAAAGTTGCCAAACATTTTCCAACAGTCCTCTAACTCACTGATAATCCGATCATACCACCCGCCATGCTTGAAAACATCAATTTAAGCCTTTCTGCTTTCCAACTTCAACAGATGACGGTTTCTTTTCTGCATCTTTAAGAGACAGGCTGCATTTCGGTATAAGTTTTCGAACAAGTTCGAAACTTCTACACTCAATTTGCGGCATCTTTCGATAAGATAGGCTGCGCCTCGGAAGAACAATTTCAAACCAAGTTTGATTGTTCTTCGCTCGGCTTGCACTATCTTTGCCGTATGGAAACCGAATTCTCGTCATCGTTGTTGGAAAATGCCGTCAATGAGTTGGCCAAGCTGCCCGGAATTGGCAGAAAAACCTCTCTCCGGCTCATATTGCACCTGCTCCGACAAGACAAAAGCGCAGCTATCGCCTTGGGCGAATCCATCATCAAATTGCGCAACGAGATTTGCTACTGCAAGATCTGCCACAACATTTCGGAAACCAGCATCTGCCCCATTTGCGCCGATCCGACGCGCGACGTTTCCACGATATGCGTCGTGGAAAACGTGAAAGACGTAATGGTCGTGGAAAACACGCGCCAATACCACGGGCTATACCATGTGCTGGGCGGATTGATATCGCCCATGGACGGAATCGGACCGCAAGACGTGGAAATCGACAGCCTTGTGGAAAGAGTGTCGGAAGGAAAAATCAAAGAAGTGATTTTGGCTCTTAGCGCAACCATGGAAGGCGACACCACCAATTTCTACATATTCCGGAAATTATCGCCTTACGATGTCAAAATCACAATGCTCGCACGAGGGGTGGCGGTCGGCAACGAAATAGAATACACCGACGAAGTGACGCTCGGACGTTCCATCGTCAACAGGACGCTTTTCACAGATAGTTTCAATCAAAAAACGGGAGAACACTAATGGGAAATCCTATCGACATATCCATCGTCATTGTCAATTATCGGGTCAAATATTTTCTCGAACAAACTATTCGCTCCGCCAAAGAAGCGTTGCGAAACCTGAGAGGCGAAATCATCGTTGTAGACAACAATTCCGGCGACGGATCTGTGGAATATTTGAAAGAACGGTTTCCCGACGTGATTTTTATTGAAAACTCCGAAAATGTCGGCTTTGGAAATGCCAACAATCAAGGATTTGCCATCGCATCCGGCACCTACACGCTTATTCTCAACCCCGACACAATCATCGGCCGCGACACAATCGCCGACTGCCTTCGCTTCTACGAAGCGCATCCGGAATGCGGCGGAATCGGGGTCAACATGCACGATGGAAACGGACGGTTTCTCCCCGAATCGAAGCGCTCATTCCCGACTCCGTGGGTGTCGTTCTGCAAAATATTCGGCTTGTCGAAGATTTTCCCTTATTCGAAATTTTTCGCGAAATACCATCTCCGCTACTTGCCTGCCAACGAAACACACAACATCGATATCCTTTCCGGAGCATTCACCTTTGTCAAAACCGATTTGCTCCGAAAAATCGACGGATTCGACAAAGACTTTTTCATGTACGGCGAAGACATCGACCTGTCTTTCCGTCTCGTGAAAGCCGGATTTAAAAATTACTACATCCCCACTCCCATCATCCACTACAAAGGAGAAAGCACGCAGAAAAATTCATATCGGTATGTCCACGTGTTCTACGAAGCAATGATTATCTTCTTCCGCAAACACTATCCGCATTATAGCCTGATTTACGGATTTTTCATCAAATTCGCCATCAATTTGCGTGCATACATGTCGTTGGCAAAACGATTCGTAAAAAACATTTTTCCCCATAAAAAACCATCTGCCATCGCATCCCACCATTACGACAATTTGATCGTCATCTCTCCGAATCCGAAAGAGATAACGGCCCATGTAGACATCAATGCCGCGTCGCGCATCGAATGGACCGATATCAAAGACGCGCTCATACCGAAAGGTATCAACTTTGTTGTCATCGACAATCGCACCTGCGACTATCAGGACATCATCCGTTTCATTTGCAAAAACGCGAATAGCGGCACATTCTTTGCCACCTACCTATCAGAAGCCGACAGGGTGATCTATCCAAAAATGAATTAACCGAAAAACCATGCTCAAAAACGACCAAATTTTCCTAAGAGCATTAGAACCCACCGATTTAGACCTCGTGTTTGAATGGGAAAACGACACTCGCCTGTGGCAATTCGGCGCTGCCATGGCTCCATTTTCACGCCACCAGATTTGGGAATACCTGCGCGACTACACAGCCGACATCTACGCGCAAAAGCAATTGCGCCTAATGATCTGCCGCACCGCCGATGCCGCTGCCGTGGGCATGATCGACCTCTTCGATTTCGATCCTCTTCACAAACGGGCGCAAATCGGCTTGCTCGTCGACAGCAAGTACCAACGCCGGAAATTTGGCACGCAAGCCGTCGCTTTGATTGCCGAATATTCGCGCGATATGCTCGACCTGCATCAAATTGCCGTCTTCATTTCGGCCGACAATGTGCCCAGCCTCAGCCTTTTCAAGAAAATGGGATTCGAACAAACTGCCATCCTGAAAGATTGGTGCCACACGCCGACAGGCTACGTCGACCAAATCCTATTGCAGCTCATTCTAAAATGACAAGCAGCGCGTTGCCACTCACTGCTTTTCCGACAATTCCAACCAGCGCATTTCTTTTTCGTCGAGCAAAGAAAGCACTTCCGATATTCTTTGCGACTTTTGCGTCAGTTCCTCTACGCCAAGATTTCCGGAATTGAGCATTTCTTCAATTTCGCGCTTCTCTTTTTCCAAATCGGCAATCTCGCCCGCCAACGATTCAAACTCCTTGCGCTCCTTGAAAGTCATTTTGTCGCTTTTTTCCCTGCGAGGCTTCCACGAATTGGCAGCCGACGATTTCTTTTCCGCTTCCGCGTTTGCCTTTTCGGCATCGCGCTCCTGCCGCCAAGACCGATAGTCGGAATAACTTCCGGGAAAATCTCTGACAATTCCATCGCCCTCGAACACAAACAGGTGGTCGACCGTGCGGTCAAGGAAGAAACGATCGTGCGACACGACAATGACACAGCCTTTGAATTTGGCGATATACTCCTCGAGAATACCCAAAGTGGTGATGTCCAAATCGTTTGTAGGCTCGTCGAGAATCAAAAAATTAGGGGTTTTCATCAGCACCGTGGCAAGATAAAGACGCCGCTTTTCGCCACCGCTCAATTTATAAATGTAATTTTGCTGTGCTGCCGGAGGGAAAAGGAAAAATTGAAGGAATTGCGATGCCGTATAGCGCGTTTTCTCGTCGATCACGACCACCTCGGCTATTTTCCGCACGGCATCGATCACTTTCTCTTGCTCTTCGAATCGGATGCCTTCTTGGCTGTAATAGCCGAACTTCACCGTTTCGCCCACATCGAATCGTCCCGAATCGGGCTGCTCCAATCCAAGCAAAAGTTTGACAAACGTCGATTTTCCAACGCCGTTGCCACCCACGATGCCGACTTTTTCATAACGGGCAAACACATATTCGAAATTGCGGAGAATCACCTTGTCGCCGTAACGCTTCGACACATCGATTGCCTCAAAGATTTTCGACCCGATATACGACGCGCCGCCTTTCAGCCGGACAGACGAATCGTTACGGCGTTCCTTCGACTTCGCATCAAGCGCGTAAAACGCGTCTATGCGATATTTCGCCTTTGTGCCGCGAGCTTGCGGCTGCCGGCGCATCCACTCCAATTCCGTGCGCAGCAGATTCTTCACGCGCAGCAATTCCGCGTTCTGTGCCGAAATTCGCTCTTCCCGCTTTGCCAGATAATAATCATAGTTGCCCTCATAGGCATATATTTTCCGCTCGTCGATTTCCAGAATCTTAGAGCACACCTTGTCCAAGAAATAACGGTCGTGCGTCACCATCAACAACGCCACGCGGCTGCGGCTCAAATAATCCTCCAACCATTCAATCATGTCGATGTCCAAATGGTTGGTCGGCTCGTCCAAAATCAGCAATTCCGGCTCGTCCAAAATCACTTTCGCCAAAGCCACCCGCTTTTGCTGGCCGCCCGACAGCTCGCCGACGCGTTGCGACAAATCGGAAATTTTCAATTGCGTCAACACCTGCCGCATCCGATCCTCGTAAGTCCAGCCGCCCGACGCGTCCATGCATTGCATTGCCCGTTCCAACCGCGCAGAGTCGCCCGATGCCGTTGCCGCTTCGTATTCGCGCACAGCCTCCACGGCTTCTCCGCCGAGCGACATGCAAGCGTCGGCCACCGGCAATTGTCCGTCCAATTCCGGCAATTGTGCCAAATAGGCAACACGCAATCCATTGCGATACGTCACCTCGCCCGAATCGTAGGCCTCCGCTCCTGCCACAATGCGGAGCAACGTTGTTTTCCCCGCGCCGTTTTTGGCAATCAGGCCGATTTTGTCGCCCTCATAAATGCCAAACGTCACATCGGAAAACAGCACCTTGTCGCCAAACGACTTCGACAAATTCTCAACTTGAAGAAATGATTTCATATCCTTGCCTTTTCACCGGACAAAGATAATGCAAGCCGAGTGCAAAGCGTGCAAGCTCGCTTGAAAAAGCTTTACCGAGGCGCAGCCTATCTTATCAAAAGATGCAAATTGAGTGCAGAAGCGCCAAACTCGTTTGTGCGATTATGAACACTGTTGAAAAAGCTGGGGATAATTTTTTTGAACCGAGTAGTTCATTTTCAAAGCATTGATAATGCAATTACTTATTTTCTCGACTTCACCTACCTCTCAACCTAAATTCCCATATAATCGCGCATCACGTAAGGCGACGGCAAAGTCCCGATCATCACCAATCGGATCGTATCGCCATCCACATAAAACGATGTCGGATAAGCATCTACAAACGGTGTCTGTTCCAATGGCGTTTCTATTACAGGCACATCGGCAAAATTCCTCAAAAACGCATCTTTATGCGACGATTCCACAGCATTATCCACTACAACGAAAGCGCGAGCTTCATCCACTATTTTGCTATTCTCAAAATCTTTAAAATTTGCAATCGAATTCCAACAATGAGGGCAATCATAGGAAATAAACGATACAATTCGTTTCTGTCCGTCGGCTTTCACAAAACGCCCCAACGCAGTTTCGTCCACCCGCATTCCTTGAAAAGGATGTTCGTAAGATTTAAGCGGCATATACCGGAACGTTGCCCCCGACAAAAACAGCGACGGAGCAAACACAGTCAACGCCACGCGCATCCGCCACGAGTCGAATGGTTTCGCTTCCACCGGACATTTTATCAAATATAAGCAACCGGCAATCAAAACAAGATTTCTCACATAAGTGAAACTCGGCGATTCAATCCGCAAATGCGGGCCGAAACAGCCGCAATCCGCGATGCCATTCACAAAATATCCATAAGTATATGCCGCAGAAAATATCAACAACAACCCAAACGCCATCCACGATATCGCCTTGATGCCGACACGCAATAAAAACAACGTGCCCAAGACCACTTCGAGGATTGCTATCGCTGGTGCCAATATGTTGAATGGCTTGAAACCATATTGGACAATCAAGTTCTGAAAAGCATATACGTCGACAACTTTCCCCAAACCGGAAAGCAAGAAAACGATGCCAATCGCGAAACAGACAATCTTCCCGAATTTATTCATCTCAACAATGATCTTAGCAAATATCGCTTCCGCCCTGTGTTTTTATTTGCAATAACATGAAGCAGTCGAATCTCCCGTGCAATAACGGCTATATCCCTTGGATTCGCAAAGATCGGAACATTCAGAAGCAGAAGAAACATAACCTACAAAAGTATAACCTTGCGCACTACAAGAGAGGCCTTGTCCTGCTCCTCTCAAAACAGATTTCGAACTTTCTTTAGAACTTCCTGCCGCCAATATCACAAATGCCGCAACAATTGCCACTTGCCCAACAAGCAACAAAATTTTTTGTCGTTTATCCATAATACAATCAATACTAAAACATAAAAAACTATATCCATCGCATCAAACCATCCGCCGATCATTCCCGCCAGTTGCATCGCTTCCCACGCGAAAGGCAATAAAACGGAAAACCACAATATGCTTTTGCCCCATGCCGACCCTGCACGGCAAATCGCCGTCTGCATCAACAACAGAGCCAAATACCACAAGGCATCGGGCAGGCAATAGAGCAACACATAACCGGCTATGGTGGAATCGTCCGGTGGCTCTATCCGAACCACATCCAACCATTCCGTGGCAAACAAGCGCTGTACAGCCACGGCATCTTGGCGGCAACACACATATACTGCCGTGCCGGCCGCCAACGACGCCATGCCTATTCCACAGCGAAGCAAGTCCGCCTTATGCACGATGCTTATTCAGACACACATTTAGGTGATGAAACATGAACTTCCTCCACTGAAGTCACTTCACCCTGAAATACTATCGTAGCAGTTGCCGACCCGGAAGGCGGAACTTGCACTACTGTGCTACGTGTATAAGAAGCAGTCCCATAACTATCAGTAACATCCGCTTTTATAGAAACCGTAACATTCGCTCTGATGTTAGGGCTGTCGTTGTACAGCGTCACATACACTGTATTGCCTTCAAAGGTTGCTTGTCCTGCCGAAATCGTGTCGTTCGAATTCGGAAGCGTGCAGTAATTGGCTGCGTTGATCGACAATATCGCCACGCAACACGTCAAAATCATCAAAAATTTTTTCATGCCATTTTATAATTAAGTTTGTAAATAATTTTTCACAAAATTACACACGAGAATCTTCAAGGAGGGAGAAAAAACCATGCCGACATTGCCCGATAGTCGGGAGATTTTTACCTTAAAATCGTGACAAACAGAAAAGCACGTCACCGCCTATTCACACTTTTGGCGATACGCCTCCGAATAGCAAGCAAAAAAATCGCGATGCAAAATCACGGAAATGCGCAACAGCAACGACGTATCGATATAACGGCGTTGCAACAATTTCGAAACGTTGGACGCATCCATAAACAATTTCCGTGCCAGCCACGCTCCGCTGCGTTCCTGCGCTTTCAATTCTTCTTTGATCAGATTGCCAATGTGAATGTCGTCGGGCATTTTTCTTTCCACATTTGTTCAGCCTCAACCTCCCAAGCGGCTTCAATTCATAAAAAAGGTGTGGAGATTGCATTGTGTCTTATCCTATTACAGGCCTTGGCGTGCCTTGCGACAGATAAAAACAACAGCCCCACACCGATATTGCCCTATCGCCTTCCGCGGCGTAGAAAAACATCAGATGCAGATGCTATCGTCAACTATCTTCGTCGCATTAAAAACCGCCAAGTTCGTAATAGAAGATAATTACAATAACACCTTATTAAACAATCGCTCCCCTGCGCAAAAGCAGCAGCAGAAAGAACGCCACCATACGCACATCCGACACTTCGGCTACGCATGGCATATATGCAAAAGTAGTCAATATTCTAAATTATAGGAGTGTTTTCGGGAAAATAATCAACCTCGAAACGCCATTGCGAGAATGGTGGATTTTTTCGTTTGCACCGACAAGGTAAAACAATGAATTCTGCGTAACGCCTTTTTGCGCCAATAGATTTTAGCGAGATACGCATATAAGTTGGCAAAACGAAACAGGATGAGGAGAGCAATTAGCAACTCCGCGGCAAGCCATCGAAAAGGCAACCACAACAAAAAAAGCCGCTTCCGAAGAAACGGCTTGCTTTGGGTGAAGAAAGGGATTCGAACCCTCGACCCTCGGAACCACAATCCGATGCTCTAACCAGCTGAGCTATCCTCACCATTTTCGCGTGCAAAGATACGACTTATTTCTGATTCCGCACAAAGTTTAGACGTTTTTTCAAAAGTTTTTTACGCTTTTCTTTTATTCCGCTCCGAATCCGGCCTTGACAATGGCCGGAAACAACGACACGGGATACCACACCGCCGCATCTTCCGGCACATTGAGGTTGCGACGGTCCAACACGCCGCGCGCCCTGTCCGTAAACCGCTTGAACATGCCCCGTTGGTCTGCCCTCACCAAATCCGGCCGGTCGGCCGGTATCAATTCGTAGTTGTCGCCGGATTGTGCAGGGTCTTGCACAAACACCAAGCGATAGGCAGCATCCTTCACATACGGGCGACCGTTGCGGCGGCCAATCGTCACGCGCACCATCGCCCCGCCGCGAGTGTCGGCCGTGCGCATTCCGGAAATGAAATTTCCAAGCGAGTAGACCACAAGCGTGCCGCCGGCGCGCATTCCCATCGGTTGCACCACATGCGGATGCCCGCCGATAATCAAATCCACGCCTTCCGCTTCCAAAAAGGCGGCAAGGCGCTCTTGCGTCTTATTTTGCAGCAACTTGTATTCGTCGCCCCAATGCATGCACGCCACTATCAATTCCGCCCCTTTGGCTTTGGCATCCCTGATGTCTTTCCGTATCGCATCCTCATCGATATAATCGACCACCGCATTGCCCTGCACGACAAATCCATTCGTCCCATACGTGTAGTTCAAGAACCCTATCTTCATGCCTTTCACATCCGCGACAAACGGATATTCCCGCTGCCGCTCTTGCGCGTCGCGATAGGTGCCGACATGCGGGATGTCGGACTCGTCGAGCACATCGAGCGTTCGCCGCAATCCGGCATCGCGCCGGTCAAGGCAATGGTTGTTGGCAAGCAAGAACAAGTCAAATCCGGCATCTTTCAATGCTTGCGCGTAGGCATCGGGCGCACTGAAGCACGGATAGCCCGCATACGGTTTTCCGCCAAGCGGGCATTCCAAATTGACCACGGCATAATCGGCTGCCGAAATATAGTCCGACACATGGCGGAAATAATCGGAATAATCGTAGTTGCCGTCGGCTGTCCGCGCCGCAACGATTTGGCGTTCGTGCTGCATGGCATCGCCGGCAAACACGAGCGAAACATCGTCGCCGTTCGCCAAAAAAGCGAACAGGCTGCAAAGCACGGAAGCGACAATCATCATTTATAAATTGCGTGTTGCGCAGCCAACAAAGTATTCTTCATCAACGAAACGATGGTCATCGGCCCGACGCCGCCCGGCACCGGCGTGATGAAAGAACACTTCGGCGCCACATGTTCGAAATCCACATCGCCTTTCAAGCGGAACCCGCTCTTCGTCTCCGTCGACGGCACTCGCGTCGTTCCCACGTCGATCACCACAGCACCGTCTTTCACCATGTCGGCCGTCACAAACCCCGGCACGCCAAGAGCAGCTATGATGATGTCCGCCTTGCGGCAATGCTCCTTAATGTCTTTTGTGCGGCTGTGGCACACAGTCACCGTCGCGTCGCCCGGCACAGCTTTTTGCATCATCAACGAAGCCACCGGCTTCCCCACGATGTTGCTACGCCCCAACACGACGCAATTTGCGCCCCGCGTCTCTACCTGATAACGTTTCAACAATTCCAATATGCCCTGAGGAGTGGCCGAAAGAAAACATGGCAGCCCTATCGACATGCGTCCCACATTGATGGGATGAAACCCATCGACATCTTTCCGATAGTCGATGGCTTCAATGATTTTCTGCTCGTCGATATGCTTGGGCAAAGGCAATTGCACGATAAAGCCGTCGACATCGGGGTCGGCATTGAGTTTGGCAACGGCATCGAGCAACTCTTGTTCCGTCACCGTATCTTCAAATCGCACGACCGTTGAATCAAATCCGCAACGCTCGCATGCCTTCACTTTGTTTGCCACATACGTTTCGCTGCCGCCATCGTGCCCGACAAGCACAGCCGCCAAATGGGGCTTTTTGCCGCCTGCCGCGACCATTTTGGCAACTTCGTCTGCGATCTCTTGCTTTATCGCATCTGCAATTTTCTTTCCGTCTATTAATTCCATATTCTGATTTTTATCCTACAAACTTACGAAATTTTCACGAATCAAGAATAAAGGCATGCAGAAACACGGATTTTCCCAAAATCAAATATTCGCATATTATCTAATACGAAAGCCTCGTAGAATGCAACAATTTGCCGATTCGCATTTCCGCATTTAGCGCAAAAACATTATATTTGTAATCGTTAACAACAAAAACTCATGCGCGCATTCCGTTCAAAAATCAGCGTCGGATTGACGATATTCATATTGGCCGTCATCCTCTTGGTGGCGTTGCTTTTATTGCAATTCGCCGACAGCACGGCAAACCTGATAATCACATCTGCCGTATTGGCCTTGACTGCCGCCTTGTGCCTGATTCCACTTTTCAGCATTCGCTATGTTGTCGACGGCCAAATGCTTCACATCGAATGCTGTTTCGTCTTCCGCTCCCGATTCAACATCATGGACATCAAGGAAATTTCCGACACGCGAACCTTTCTCAGCGCGCCTGCGGCTTCGCTCGACAGAATCCGGCTGCGATTCCGCAAAGGTGGTGATTTGATCATTTCCCCAATCGACAAGCCCGAATTTATCCGGCTCCTTTGCCAAATAAATCCCGAAATAGTCGTCAAGTAAATGCCAATTGCACCGTGATTAACGGCTTGCATTCAAGTCGATGAACCCCGGCGCAGGGAAATGCATTCCGCCCATAATCAATACATTTGCTTTTGCGCAACGAAGAATGCGCTTTCTCGAAGCGATTGCCGCCTCCTTGTCCATGTCGTATGAAGCACAAATGTCGGGATTTTGCAATTGAAGCGCCACTCCGTGCAATATATCCCCGACTATCAGCAAACTGCCTATTCGGAAAACCGTATGCCCGGGCGTATGGCCGACTGCATCTATCGCGACAATGCCGCATGGCAGCGTATCTCCAAATTCAAACAAACGGACACGATTGCCATAAGCATCCATCGTCTTTACAACTTGCGCTTTTTGCCCCGAAGGCATCGACATCCACCCTTCGTATTCCAAACGGGATGCATAGACGACGGCATTCGGGAACGCAGCCTCGCCTCCGTTCAGCATACCGCCTATATGGTCGCCATGAAAATGAGTCACGCATACATAATCGACATCGGCAGGCGCCACGCCCATCGAATCAAGCAAAGCGAGCAACCGGCTTTTTTCGCCTCCCACTCCGGAATCAAACAAAATTTGCTTGCCGTCTTTTTCCACCAAAAACGCGCTCATCGACGAAGGCACGCCATCGCGCAAGCCCAAGCTGTCCATCAGCGCGTCGCTCGCATCGGGGAAAATAGATCGCGAATGACTTGCTGCCATGTCTTGCAGCCATGTCACACGCATTCCGTCCATATCCATCGTTTTCAACTCTTCCGACGAAGCCATCAAAGTTCCCGCTTGTCCCATCACCATGCTTAATACAGATACCAACAATGCCTTTGCTTTCATTTTGCTTGTTTTTATCGAACCAATCTTTTTAAAAGTCTCTCAAAGCAAAATTACAAAATTCTCCGACATTCCGCAATTCCTCCCTTTGGCAAACCGCAGAAGCCAACGTTGCGAAATTTTCCGGTTTCGCCATCATGCCGGTTGGCAATCGCCACATCAATAAAAAAGAAGCGCTGCTGTCTTGTCCTGAAAAAAGTTGACTCGCAAAGAGTCACATTATGTATTATTTACA
>ENA-OOXJ01001105-OOXJ01001105.1-human-gut-metagenome-genome-assembly--contig:-NODE-1105-length-18880-cov-2.782683_pt1 | contig 18880 bp, 9 predicted proteins | sample MGYA00241587_ERZ501343 | MGnify/ENA primary metagenome ERZ501343 (study PRJEB25962, sample SAMEA2042918) | human gut metagenome | biome: human gut; feature: human-associated habitat; material: faeces... | reverse complement strand
ATTCGGCGAACATGAGCACATGATGACTAGTTGTTTCTGTATCTCCCATTCCCAGGTGGTAGTCCAGATCGCCTACGATCCATTTCACATTGTATGTTGTCCCGTTTACGGTGATTGATTTCGTTACATAGTCACCCGGGAAGATGTCGTCAAATGTTCCGGCCTGGATAGCCTTGCTCATTTCTCCGCTATCCCAGTACTCCGTAAGGTCCTTTCCACGGTAGATCGAGTTGTGGGCAGCTGCGGTGGCAGGGAGAAGCGTATCCAGGCTAATGCTGTCGTGAGAACTTTTTACCTTCCCATCTACTTTTTCGTCAAAATCTACGATCTGCTCGGTCTCGGTCTCATAGTGAACTATTACATTTTCGTCTTTTTCTTTGTCATAGATTAACGCCTGTTTTTTCAATGCGGTCATATTTTCCTCCTTATTTCACCCATAAATCGTATGTCCCTTTTTCTGGGGCGGTGCTGCTGACTACTATCTTCCTGATTGCTTTGATATCCCCCGTGTCCTGGTCTCTCAGAAGTAAAGGGTGAAGGTTAATGGAGTTGATTTCGTCAGCCATGCTTGCCACTTTGATTTTGTCCGTTTTCCCAGTCTTAGAGCGAATAGCGTCTGCTATGGCTGTAAGGTTTGTGTCTGACACAAGTCCTTTCATGGTCCCTCCTTAGAATTCTTCATTGTCGTAATCTGTATAGTCGTTGGTTCCGGTCTGCAATGTTCCGGATGAGTCGTAGAAAACTTTCCCCCTGGCTACGTCGGCCGCCTCCGCCGTGGTGTCGGAAACGTCATAAAATCTATGAACGGTTCCGGTGGGGGAATACGCTATCAGAGCCGGAACGTCTTTGTACTGAGCTCCGGCGATTTTAAGGTCTACTTTCATACGATGGTCAGGACTTTGGTATTTGAGTCCTGAGTCACAGAAACAAGCGTGAGCGTACCGGTAATCTTCTTTCCGGAAACGTAGGCGGTCTTCCCGCTCACAATTTCGCCGGCGGCAGCTGTAGCGTCTGATGTTTCTACGACGGTTGCGGCTCCGGCAATTCCCAGGATTGATACTCCGGATTTAATATTTCCGGAAATAATCTTTGCCTGTTCGGCGGTTGAGATTGAGACGGTACCTGACCCATTGTGGTAGCCGGCGGCGATTTTAACTGTAGCGTCTTTAGTCGAGATCGTTCCTCCGGCCCCCGCGTTGTCCGGCATGGTCCCGCTAATTACTCCCCCGGATACGTAGGCTGTTTTACCAGCGAGGATATTTTCAGCAGCCGCCGTGGCGTCTGTTGTGTCGTAGAAGTCTGCGTTCCCTGTTTCTTCGCTCAAGGGGATGGAGACTTTAGGGACAGACTTATATGAAACTCCGTTTATTTTTACATTCTTTGCCATTTTTCACTCCACTTTCAATTTTTCTCCGTCATATGTAATTCTTCCATAACACGACGGGATTGGGTTTACTATTACTTTACTGAGGCAAGCTGTCGCGCCGTCTGGAATAATGATCTGCGTATTTCCGGTCGGCACTACTTCTTTTACTTGTTGTGTGTAGTCTTGCCGTGATTGAAGTTCTAGAAACTCTCCTCTCAAAGGCTTTCTTGAATAGAATATTCCCTGGAGCATTCACGTCACCTCACTCATTACCTTGAAGATGTGCGGCGGGATAATCGTTTCTACTGTTCCATCCTCCAGGGTAATCTGAACGTCATACGTGTACCGTCCACATTCAAGATTCTGCGTATCCTCAGGGTTAAGTACAAGCACGTTATTCTTGATCTCTTTCTGGAGGACGTAGTCTGGTTTCGTGATGTCCTTCTTTAGCGAAAATACGATTTTATCCTGGTCCGTCGGGATGTATTCATGGTCTGAATCAATGATTCTTAAAGGAAGGTGGGCCGTATCTCCGCGGGTAATGTATATGCTGTTGACTATGACTCTATACATATTCCCTCCTAGAAGGCCTGGTAATCATACTCAGAGTAATACTGTATGGCCTTTTTTACGATTTCATCCAGGTCCTTCTTCTGGTAATAGAGATCCGGGTCGAACTCTGCTGCGAGCTTCGCGGTTTCGGAGTAATGTTTTGCTTCGGATACCATATCTGTAATTTCAGATTTGCTATTCGAAACGTAAGTGTCCATCTCTTCCAGGCACTTATTCTTCTGGTCTTCAAGAGCTGACTCATTTGAATCCATCAGGTCATTGGATAACTGGATGATTTCTTTCTTTTTGTCTTCTGCGATTGATAGGGAGTTTTCTACGGATTTTTGGCTTTCTTCAGCAGCTTTCGCTGCCTTTTCCGCACGGTTAGTAAGCTCCGTTAAAAGGTCCTTGAAATCCGTATTCGTCAATTTCCCATTGTGCCAGATGATAGTCTTTCCTTCTTCCGGGTAGGGGAACGTCGCATCAAAGCCGTTCGCGTCGGCGCCCAGAGAAATCTTGAGCGTCCGCTTCAGCTTCCCGTCCATGTCCTGAAGTATCATAGTTATTTTATCCAGGCCTTTTTCCGCTTCATTGAATGGCCATATCTCCCCCAGGGATCTTTCCTGCGTGATCTCGATATCTCGAGTGATTACCAGCTTGCTCCCCTCCGGTAAGACTTCCGGCCTTTCGGATTCAGCCTTTTCTTCTCCCGGTGGGTAGCCTGGATACATCACGGTTTTATTAATCTCATCTATGTAGTAGTCCTGGTCGAGTAATGTCTCTTCTCCATCTTTTACGAGGTATACAGAGATGTCGGATTTTTCGATAAATGGAAACGGGATAGGGAATTCCGTTGTGCTTCCGTCCCCTTTGTAATCTACTCGGCTTATGTTCGTGCTAATCATTTCTTATCCTCCTTTCTTTTATTTGGTGAACCTCTATCCTCCTTTCATTTCTTTTCTTTGAGTGGCTTATCAAACATGGATTTATAGATCCAGTCGGTAAAGGTAAGGTTGTCGGAAGAAATCATCCTCATGAAGTTCCAATATCCATCCACCAATGTGTCAGGTAATGTGTATGGCGTAACTCTTGTTAGTCCTTTGGAAAAGTTTCTTCCGGTTTCAATGGTGTCCCCTTTATATAGAGACTGCAGAGCTTTCCCGAAATATTTCACGCTGTCGAATGCAGGTACGTCCGGAGTAACATCCAGCAGCGGGCCCTTGCCTCCTTTAGTGATGAAGTTCACCGTAGGCGGCAGTATGTCTCTCAGGATTGGAATACCGCCTAATGGCCCACCGGATGCGAAGGTATATAAGAGTTTTTTCTTCCATTTATCCGGGTCGTCGGAGTCATCCCACATTTCCCTCAGGCAGGTTTCGAAGAATGAGTTTAGAATCCACCAGAAGAAAGTGGCCCTCAGTAATGGTTTCACTGTGTGGTAGTCGTATAAAGCATATCCGGCGCGGATGAACTGGTTGGTTACCAGGTTGGTGTAACTGAAGAATGTGGTTAGGCCGGCCAGGTTCCCGCCTTTTCTCATGAAAGAGGTCTGGTCTTTCATCTCTCCGGATCCGAAGGTTTCTCTCACGGCTTTGTCTGCCAGCCTGATAGCTTCCTGGTCCATTTCTTCCATGGTCATTTTGGAATTCTCAGACTGCATCTTGGCCAGGGCGCCTTTGTAGGTTGCTAGCCATTCAGGGAGGGAAAACATTTCGTCTGTTAGGGCGATGATTTTGAAAGCGCCGGAATTGATGGTGTCTATGCCGTATTTCCCGTGTCTTACCTTTGAGCTCCATTCCCATTCATTCTGGCCTACCTGGATGCGGTCGCCCATGGTCATGTCTCGGTCCATGGTGGCGGCGCGCTCTCTCATGAAGGTGGATTTGGAGATGATAAACTGATACTGTTCTTTGATATTCCGGAATTTATTGGCTCCGCCACGGAAGTAGAAATCTGATGTGGCTTTTAGGGCGTTGTAGGTGCCCATTCTTTCCATCATGCCGAAGATGTTCAGCACGTTGAGGATGGCTGTGGACAGACGGTATCCCATGGTGGCGAAGACAAATTTATGCCTTAAGCGGTTCACGCCTTTCTCCCACTCGTTCATTTCGATGATGGAAGAATGCCAGTTGTCGCTTACCCATTGTCTCAGTTCGTTGGTGGCCTCAGTCCCTATGGTTCTTTCCAGGGAAGAGACGACTTCTTTCCTGGAGAGGAGTTTGAATACATCCACAGTGGCTTCTCTCATGGAAACGTGCTGGATGGCTTCAGAAATATGGGATACATAGACGTCCAGGTCGAGTCTGAGTTTCTGGCCGCCGGAACCATTTTCTCTGGCTTTGGTGCTGCCCATTCCCAGAGAAAATGCGGATATGCCCTGGAGGTCCATGCTAGCGATATCATTGGCAGAGTATTCGTTGGAGCGGGAGGAGGTCTTATAGTCGTACTTGATTGGATAATACTGGCCATGAATCACTTGACCGGATTTCAGCGTGAACTTGAGTCCCGGTACTTTTCCCATTGGGGTTCCATATAGGTGGTCCTGAATTTTATTCCTTTCTCCCCAATATTCCCCTATGTGCTCCCAGATTTTAGTTACGAATTCCCAGTCTCTTTTATCCATGACGGAGTCAATGAAATCGAGCATTTCTGCTTCATTCCCGCCCACGGTTTCAATGAGGCGAGCCATGTTGGACTGTGTTCCCACATTGAGGGCCATAGACAATACCTGCTCTTTTGTGTAAAGGCGTTTCGCTCCTGAAGGATCTGTGCCGTATTCGAATTCTTTTTTGCTCCTCATGCGGGTCCACTCTTTCCTGGAGTAGAGGTCGAAGATTTCCCGGAAGCGCTTGTTGGCGTCCTGCTTCATCTGTCTCCTTTTAGCGGTGGCTCTATCTATGGGAAGGTAAATGTATTTATAGGCGGCTTTTCCCAGACGTTCAATCTGGATTTCCGGAAGTGTAATGTCTCTTACGAGCTTATGGAATTTTTCTCCCGTCCTGGTGAGCCTGGTAGAAGAAATCTCTTTATCAAACGGCGTCGCTGCCCGACCTTTCCATCTATCCATTACTTCGTTCTGTATTTCTGCGGCTGCAAAGTCGAAAGAGGTGCCAAGGGTGTTCCCCACTTGCTCTCTTCTTCCAATATGGTATACAACCTTAATTGCCGTGATTATGTCCCTGTATTTATTCATCGTAAGATCCATGAATCGCATTGGGTCTCTTGATTCAAACATCGCCATCATCCATGAGGGGATAACATCTCTGCCTTTATACTTCGCGTCATATATTCCAAGCTCTGGGTTGCATTCAAGACCCAGAGCGTGCCAATCAAAGTCTCTATACATCCCATTTTCGTCGATAGGCTTTGGGCCGTCCACTTTCGTGATCCCTGCCATGTAGGCCAGATGCTGTACGAAATACCGGGCGTCACCATTTACGAAGACTGGATTCTCCTTTCTACCAATGCGATTGATGATTCCTAATACCCCGTAGCGGTCCATGCCTTCTTCGTTGTACTGCTGCGTTGTAAGTTTCCCGCCGCCGTGAAGGTCTCTCTTGATTTCTTCTATGTTGTCCTTGGCGGTCCTGGCCATGACTAAGCACTGGGCTTCCACGTTCTTCTGGTAGGCCGATTCTTCCCAGTTGTTCTGGGAGGCGGCTTTCATGGCACGGGCATTAGCGATTCTCGCTTTGTTTTCCCACCATTTCCAGCTGGTGGCATGGGAAATGGTCTCTTCTCCTAAAGTGGAAGCAGCCTCGTCTTTCATGAGCTTGTAATCGGTTTTCATAGCCCTTCTGGATTCTTTTAGCCCTTCTACCATATCGGAAAGTTGTACGGAGAGTTCGGCCACATTGGCTTCAGTGTCTTTCAGGGTATCGGAGGTTTTCTGGTTCTTCTGTCTTTCTTCTTCCAGTTCCTTTTCCCTGGCCTGCAGGTTTCCTTCCAGCCGCTTCACTTCTTCCTGGGCGGAGGATTTCTCTTTGGATTCGGATTGGGTCTTTTCTTTTTCTTTGGTCAGCTGGTCTTTCAGTTTTTTAACCTGGTCTTCCAGCTTGGAAATTTTCTCTTCGTTCTTGACGATTCTTTCAGTCTGCCGTCCCATTTCCGCTTTATCTTCCGGAGTGATGAGTCCCAGGCGTTCGCGGATTTCGGCAGCCGCTTTGGCTTTGTCGCTGGCTCTTTTGAGCTTCAGTTGGGAAGTGGTGATTTCGTTAATGTACTGGTTGACTCTTTTCTCCAGTAAGGCGGCTTCCAGGTTAGCTCTCTTCTGGAGGCCTTCCGGAGATTCCAGCACATTTTCGGCCATGGCTCTCACGTCTTCTTCGGTAAGCATGTTGTCTTTGAAATTCTGGATCTCAGAGTCAATGTGCTTTCTGAACTGTTCTTCGGTGGTGCCACCCATCATTTTGACAGCTTCGTTGAATTCCTCTTCCGATTCGTAGTTGTTCATCTTCAGGAAATTTTCTCTGTCCGCTTTGGTAGGCAGCTGTCCGGAGTGAAGGATCTGTTCGATTTTAAAGAAAGGATTTTCTTCGGCTAACTTTTTGGCAAATTCATTCTTTGCTTCCGGAGTGTCGATGGACTTTTTGAAATTGTCCAGGGCGTCGCTCTTCATGGTCTTCATGTAGTAGGAGAGGGCAATTTCTTTTGCTTTCTCTTTTGCTTCTTCGGACCATTTTTTGATGTTGTCCGCTTCGGATGCATTCACGTTTAAAGCCTTGTCGATAGAGTCCAGCTTTCTCTGGGCCGCCCACGCTTCCACTTCTTTATCTGTGGCCAGCATATGATCATAGATATCTTTGATTTCCGGAGTGAGTTTGACGTTTCCTAAATTCTTGGCTGCGGAGTAGATGTCCTTTAACCAGCTCTTGAATCTCCGGAAGACGCCTCTCAGCTCCTTAGTGGGCGCGCTTCCGTCCATGAGGTATTTCTCAAATCCCCTGGCAAAGCGTTCCTGCATGAATCTTTCTTCAGCGCCTTCAACTCCGTTTTCAATGTCTTTCCCATACTGGGTGAATTCCTTTTCAAGTCCTGTCCCTTTGTATTCTTTCAGGTGATTTTCGGTGTAAGCAGCCCATTCCCTGATGGTCCGAAGGTCGTTTCCCATCTTCTGTAGGGAGGCGGCGGCTTTAGCTTCATCTCCATTGAAGTACTGAGAGAGTTCCGCCGGTGAGAGTGCGGAATATTCTTCCAGCATGGAAAGATACATATGGGCGCCTTCGTGAATGACCGTGGACTGGTTGGCACCGTCAAATATTTCTATGGCGTTGTTGGCTCTGTCGTAGGCTCCCAGGTACTTTTCTCCCTGGAAATAGACGTTGAGCTTTTCTGCTAGTTCTTCTGTTTTGACTTTCTGTTCTCCTTCTACTTTAGGATCGTAGGTCTCTACAGCGATTCCCTGATTTTCCAGATACCTGATGATTTCCGGGTTGGTGTTCTCCGGTACTACAGCTCCAGAGAATTCGCTAAAGGAAACGGCTCTGGCGGGCTTGGCTTCAAAGTAGTCTGTTGTGACTTTTTCGATTCCCTTTAAGAGGCTCTGGACATGGTCCATGAATTCTTTATTTTCAGGGAAACCATGCATGTCCCCGGTCTTTCCGTCCCTGACGTCTTTTATTAGTTCAGCCAGGTCGGTATCTATAGATTCGTCATACTTGCCCCTCAGCTGGGCTGCTTCATCCAGCAGGTCGGTATACATAGCTTCAGTCTTTTTGTACTGGGCTAGTTCCTTTTCATTTGGCTGCAGCATGCCTTCGTTTTTCTTAATATCCCTGATAGAGGTAAACTTTCTGGACAGATAGGCCAGTAAGCTGTTGAATCCATAGTTTCCGGGAGCGCCTTCACTGTCCGCGCCGCGGTCTTTCTTCATGAGCTTCACGATGTTGGCCAGGGTAAATTTGTACTTCTTCCCTTTGTCCCAGAGGTATTTTTCTTTGTAGAGGCTTTCAAATTCTTTCTGGATGTAATCGTTAAATTTTTCTATTCCGGCTTCCGTTATTAAGCGGTCTGTATCTTTTTGGAAGGCCGGCTTGTCTACCGTATCATAGCTTTTCTTTTTGACATCTTCTTCGTAGTCATCCATCCACTTCCAGAGCATAAATGCTCCTTCTTTGTTGATATGACCGTCGGTGGTCATTTTCCGGAGTCTCTTTGTATAGAGTCCGATTAGGCCTTTCTTTTCATCTATGAGGTTCTGCAGGTGATCAAAGTATGGCTTTGTGGCTTTATCCAGTTCGGAATAATCTCCTTCCCGGATCTTGTCGCTCTTCAGGGCTTTCAGTACTTCGGGATATTTGTCGAAAAATCTTTTGTTCCTGACTTCCGGATGGATAGTGATTTTCTTTACTGGCACGTCTTTTCCTAAAACATTTTTGATGTAGTAGTATCTGACGATCGGGTCACGGTTGAATCTATTCAGAATCTGTTCTCCATCGTAGGCAGAGAAGTCTATATCCGGAGCGTCAATCCCTTTTTCTCCCAGTTCATCTTTGACCGCTTTGTATTTCTTGTAGAAAGCAAGCTGGTCCTTTTCTGAAGGCTCTTCATAGTTCACGGCCGGTTTTCTCACGGTGTAGGCGTCGCGGGAGAAGACGTCGTTGTTTCTGGATTTTCTTGGGTCTACCATGTCCCGGTTCCCCAGAAGGGTGATTTCTCCGAATCCTTCTAGCCGGTTCTTCATCCCCTTCTTGGATATTCCCAGTGATGGCATGGGGAAGCCGCCTAACTGGATCGTCTTTTCCAGTTTTCCTTCTGTGGTGTTGTGGGTGACTACTAAATCCGGCACTGCGGTCTGGAAGTAGTTCTCCCTAAACCTCGCTTCTTCTACAGGAATATTCCCGTATACAATTACGTCTCTGGGCGCGGGGACGCCGTCAAACTGACTGGATTCTTTGGCTTTGTCTACTGGTTTATCTATTTCGGCCTGGATGTCGCTGATTTCTTTCTGCAGGTTTTCAATCCGATCCTTGGCGTCGGGATTTTCTTTCAGAAGTTTATCCAGCGTATCCTGTTTTCTCTTCTTGTCCAGTTCCAGCTTGGCTTTCTCCTCAGCGCTCCGGGCTTCAATCTCTCCGGCAAGGTTCCAGTACATCCAGTGTTTTGACTTGGTGTCGTAGTCTTTGATGTTCTGCAGGTCTTCTCCGGTTCTGTAGGCAAGTGCCTCTCCGCGGTATTTGTCGGCTCTGCGTTCCATCCTGCGTTCAAGGTTTTTCAGTTCCCGGTCGCTTAGTTTTCTGATTCCGTTCAGGGCGATGTTGAAATGCTCTTTGTCCCCGTACTGTTGAATAAGATCGGTTCTTCTGGCTTCCAGGGCTCTTTCTGCTACTTCCAGACAGTAGGCTTCCCGTTCTTTTTTGTTTTTCGGTACTGACCAGCTTCCGAATGCATACCAATCTCCGGACTTCATAATGGACTGCGGGCGGAGGTGCCATGCTATCGCGGCCTGGAGATAATGGATCAATGCTAATTCCCGGTTGTATTTCTGCTCCAGCTTCCAGCCGTCAAGGTGCTCTTCCGTTATGATCCGGCCGATTTCCTTGTTACTATTCATTCCTCCACCTTCGGCAAAGCCTTCTCTGCCCTGGATCATATGCTGGATCTCATGGACAATGATGGAGGCAGCTTTGGGGTCGTTCCGGATCTTCTGGATTCCGTCTTCAGTGAGGTAAATAGTCCTGTCGTCTCCCTGATTTACATAGCCCAGGGCGTTTTTCAATTCTCCTTTTTCAAGCTGCACATAAGAGAGCCATGGGTATGCATTGTAGAGCTTCGGGTTTTCGTAGATTTCCATGAGGTAAACCGGCCGATCGGACTCCAGTCTATCTGCCAGCTTCTTGGTATCAATCTTATCCAGACGATCTGGAATGTAGAATCTCCATCTACCATCCATGCCTATGGACCATCCTGTTTCTTTGGAAATTTCTTCCATGGATTTCCTGCTGCGGAGCATTCTCTTGGCCTCTTTGAGGGCTTTCATATTTGCTGTTTTGGCAAGTTCTCCGGCCATTTGATGATATTCATTCCCAGAATTTATATTGCGTCCGTTCAAGAATTGCCTTATAATAGAGGTGTAAAGCAGAGCAGGGCCCCACGAAAGACGGCTATTAGCCAGGTCACGTGATACGGACTGTTCTGCTTTTTCTATGTCTTCTTTCAGATAGATTTCGTGAACATAGAAATTATCAGCCGTGGTTGTTTCTCTAGCTCGGCATACCACTATGTACGGTTTGCCTTCGTAGTTTGCCTTGAATGCAAAGAAATGATTAATAATAGGTTTCCCATCTTTATCCGGCAAACTTCCCATGTAGGCTGCATTTTTTAATCCGTCAGAGAGAGTAAGGGTGGCGTCTATTTTGGCCTGAGACATTCCGTGGCTCAAAGAATTCTTGATTCCTCTAGCGGTTATTTTTACAGTTCCAATTTTGGTTTCGACTTCTATCCCATTCGGATATTTAGCTCTAAATAATTTTGGAATTTCCGTTGCCGGTTTCCCTTTATATTCACCCCTATCCTTTCTTTCGATTGTGACAGGTTCGGATCTCTTGAATTTTTCTAGTTCCTTTTCCCGTTCACTCTGCCTTTGATAGTTCTTTAATTGATCAAGCCTAGAATTAACCCAGCTCTGTTCCTTTCGCGTCATTTGCTTTAATCCGGAATTATTTCCTATATCATTCGCAACTTTTACGGCTGCCATTTTCAGTGGCAAGCCGTAATTTTTATGGAAATTTTCAGCCATCTTAGAGAGAATCAGTGCGGAGTCGCGGGCGGATTTGTTTACAGCAGCATTCCCTTTGGAGAGGCTTTCTACTGTGGGTTTATATACTTGTTCGTAGGTTTCCGGATCCAGAAGGGACTGGGCCACGATATCTTTATCATCGAACTTGTCTACAATATCTTTGACTCTTTCCAGAGACTCCACTCTTCTCTTTGCGGATTCCATAGCTTCTTTTTCGGCCATGCCTTCGGCGTCGTTCTTATCCAGGTTGTAATAGACTTCATCTTCCATCTTTCTATGGGCAATGTCATAGAGCTCCCTGGCGTTCGGGGCGCGTCCATAGGATTTGTAGAAGTCCTGGTACCATCCCGGGTTCTTGAAAATGCGAATCATGGTGTCCCGGTCAAGAGATACCGTGTCCACGCCTTTTTCGCTGGCCGTTTTATCAAATACGCCTTCCCGGCCTTTCATATAGTCCTGGATATCCTTTACCCCTGTGAGGTCTCCCCAGTCTTTGAGAGCTGCCTCCAGGGCATTTTTTACGTTGGTTTTGATGTCAGACAGCCCGCCGGTAAGGAGTTCGACCATGGTGTTCCGGTCTTCTTTTCCTTCTTCGGTAGAGGTATCGGGGAAGTATTTATCCAGAATGGCTTTTCCGGCTTTTGCTTCTCTTTCTTTCTGGGAGCTTCTTACCAGGTCTACAAGGTCCTGGTTTCTCTGCCGTTCTTCCCTGATGGCATGCATGGTCCTTTCGCCTTTGTCCATTGTAGTGTAGTCGGACAGGGCTTCATTCATTTCAGGGGTGGCGGTCTGCATGTATTTGCCGGATTTCACTTCCAGCGGTTTTCCGGTGGTAATAGCCTGGTTCAATTCTTTAGCGGTGACAGCTCCGGAAGAAACAAGGTTGTTCAATGCTTCGTGGGTGGCTTCGTTCTGTGCAGCGGCCTGGGCGTCAATGTAAATCGTTCCCATGCCTGCCTGATTCATCTGGTTTTGCAGAGTGGTTCTATAGGATTCAGGAGACTTCTGGAAAAGTTTGGAAGATTTCTTCAGTTCCATGAGCCGGCTGAGAAGAGAGGATTCGTTTTCTCTTTTGATTTCTTCCTGAGCGGCTTTGAGCTCCTGTACGGAAATTGTCTTCATTCCCCGATAAGTACCGACTCCGTGAACGGCAGCTCCCGGAGCCATCATCCCGATTACGGAAGGAACGGCCTGCAGCATAGCTTCGCCGGCAGATTTGATAATCTCAGCAAAGGAATTGTCTTCATGGCCCAGGGCGTTTTCCACGATAGAAGAAACGAGGTCCTGCGCCCCTTCTTCTCCGATTTCTGCGGCCGCGCCTTTAGCAAACTGTACTCCGGCCTGCTTCATGGCAGTACGGGCGGCGGCCTGTTTCCCGGCTCCCAGTAATGCTTTTACGGCGCCGGCGTTGCTTATCAGGGCGGCGGCCGGTCCTTTACCTAAGATTCTGAATACTGGCCCGAAAGCGATTTCCACGCCTTTCTGTTCAATAGCAGCCTGGACGCTGGCTTCGCCGGCAGCTAGTCTTCTGGCTTCTTCCTTTGTGTATTTATGCTTTCCGAATGCATCGGTAGCCAGGCGCATTCTCTGATAGTTGTCGTAGTAGCTGTCTCTAAATGCTCCGATAAAGATAGACGGTGGAAATTTGGCATTGATAGCCAGGGCGACAGCGGGGTTATTGAGTACATGGTTTCCCAGATACTTTGCAAAGCTGGGGAGCGCCATGTTGGTATTCATCCATTTAAGAATGGTCCCTTTGGGGATCCCCAGGATATTTTCTGCAGAGGTGGCAGCATACGTTACACCTTCTCCCAAAGCCTGGGGAAAGCTGTTTGCATTTCTAGCAATCTGCATAGCGGTTTCAGACAGGATGGTTTCCGCCGGTCCACGGTTCTCCGGAAGTTTGGCTTTCTTTTCCAGTTCATTAATTTTTTCTACAGCTTCATCCAGGGATATTTCTCCCCGGTCTTCCTGTCCCCAGATAGAGGCAATTTCTGATCCGGCTTCTCCGGCTTCATACCCTTTTGTCCATGTATTTTTTATGAAATTCCATTCATTCTTGATTCCGTCCGCAATAGAGCCGCTCTGTACTGCTTCGCGGCTTTCTATGACTTCCCTTGCGTTCTTCAAGGCAATGGCGGCCTGTACCGGATCGGACAGGTTCACTTCCGGATACATCTCCTGGATAGTGGGAACGGAAAAAAGCTGGCCGCCGGTGATTTCCATGGCCTGTTGTTTGTCGTAGATCTTTTTGGCATTTTCATAGAGTCCCTGGTTGTCCGCTAAAATCTGCGGATTGATCCCAATAGCGGTTCCGATTTTCTCCGCATCCGCCAATCTTTCTTCATCGGTGAGGAATACGCTTCTGTAGAGCGGCATTTCTTTTACAGAGTCCGCTACACTTCCTGCTGTGCTGGTGATGGTGTTTCCAATAGCTTCTGCTAGTGTTTGCGCCGGAAATTCGATTTCCGGATTTTCTTCAGCATAGGATTTCACTGTATTCCAGATTTTGGACAGTCTTTCTCCAAAGGTGGGTTCTACGGGATTTCCGGAGCGGTCAAAGTTGGTCACATTTCCTTCAGAGTCGATTTCTCTTACAAGATGAGCATTCCCATCAACCGGGTTGAATTTACCCTGGGCGGAATACTGTTGTGGCACGGTTACGACGTCCGCCCGCTTCATCCTGTACTGGCCATTATTGATTTCGTTGGAGATTCGGTTAAGTCTGTCTTCATCGGATTCGAAGTCCATTACATCATTCCTCCCTCTTCGGTGAATCTAATATCCGATTCTGTTATATGGTTCTGAGACTGGAGAAGTCTGTCCACTTCCCCGCGGTAAACGCGGGATGTATGCCCATCTTTGAAATAGACTATCTGATAGTTTTCCGAATCGTCCGGATCATCTACGACCTGAACGATATTGGCGTTGTAGAGATCTACCTGGCTATATTCAGAAGTTCCTATTCCTCCGCGGTTCATAATCGTATCTTCCAGAATACTGATCATCGTGTCTTTGTCGGGTTCCAGGTTGTTGTTATCTGCGGACCACTGCACTGCTTTTCTTCTGGCAAGGGTTTTGGCTACTTTCCAGTCGGAGTCGCTGATTGTGTATCCCATGTCATTTTCGATATAAGATTTATCTACATTGATTTCGATGTCTTTCCCGTTTAGTGTGTCCTGAAGAGCTTTCACACATCTGTCATACTGAGCTGGGCTGAGTGCGCCGGCCGTGTTTGAAATAATGGTGTTGAGCTCCTTTTGGTTTCTGATATCACCATTCTGAATATTTGCAATGATCATATCTACGGTGTCGTTACTGGCCTTTTTGTATCCGCCGGCAGCAGATCCTCCTACTACCCTTTCCTTTTGGGGAATGACTGATGCTCTTAAATTCTGGTAAGCCCCGTCATGTGCCAGTTCATCGTCTGTGGCTCCGGCAGATTCCACATAGTTCTGGATTTCATAAGCAGATGCCCCATTGACTTGCATATCAGTGATGTTCTTTCTCATTGCTTCCAATTTGACTTTATTTCTTTGGGCCATTTCGATATTGCTCTTTTGGATTTTGGCCAGGATCGCGTTGTCTGCTTCTTCCTGCTGTGCCTGTCTTTCCTCTTCAGACATACCGCCGCCATAGTTCTGCTGCCTGGCTCTCAGCCCTGCAGCGTAGTTTTCTTCCGTGTCAGTGTAATATCCATGGGCTTTCATGAGATGTGCTAGATCATCAGTCGTTTTTACGTTGGCAATTTCTTCCTGAGAGCAATGGTCTTTAATCCATTTGACGTAATCTTCAGCGGAGTCCTCCGGAGAATTGTAGACTTTGAATTTGTCCTTTACGTAATATTCATTGCCATTTTCATCCAGTTCCCTGGTATTAAGTTCCTGATATTCTCCTTCTCCGTCCCATTTATGACCGAAGTAGTTATTCCCCGGAGCGGCTTCTCCTCCGCCGGATTCAAAGTCCGCTACTGCATATCCAAGGGACGGATCCCATCCCAGTTCTTTAGCGATGGTATTCCCGATTCTCCCCAGGGCGGAGTTATCCCCTGTAGGCATGAATGGGTTTTCTTTCCGGTAGGCTTCCAGCTGTTCCTGCGGGGTTTTGTATTTTAAATCCGGATGGTTCTCAATCCACACTTCAAAGGAATCAGAGCTGGTTTTCTGAATTTTTGCTTTGGAGAAAAGTTTTCTGTATTTCTTTGTTACATTCTTGTCCGCTCCGTAGGCATCGTAAGCATTACAGAGATTTAGCCCGGTTTCATAGTCTTCCTGGCCAATAGCAGACAGAGACTCCGTTGTCATGGCATTTAATGTCTTATTCCAGCTTGCTTCTGTCGCCGCTTCATCCATTCCCATCCCTGCACACCGGGAGCGGATGCGTTCCCTCAGGGCGACGATATTCCCGGCAGCATTTTCCGGATCTGCGGAAATGAGATTGGAAGTATTTTGGATATCCAGTGTATTCTGGTTTCCTGTATAGGCCTCCAGCTGGGCGCGCTGCTGTTTATTGATCATATTTCTTGTGGACGTTATGGCTGGGGCAATCTGCTTGTTAAAAGCCGCCTTGGCATATTCCGTGTCCAGGTGGTATTTCTCTAAAATCTGCTGTCTGAATTTTGATTCCTGGTTTATCCATTCGTCTTCCATCCCTTCAGCGTTTTTCCCCTGCATGGTATTGAAAAGGCCTTTCTTCTCATCATTAAGGGAAGATTCATTCATGGTATTCCATTCGTTTACGGCGTCGAATACTTTATCGTTCTGATCTTTCAGCCACTGCTGCTGCAGGAAGGCGGCTCCCTGTCCCAGGGCGGCGCCCATGGTACGGGACCCGGTTACATCTCCACCTACGCTTTCCAGGGTGACGGGGTTGGCTACTTTCCCCTGGAGGGTATTTCTGTTTACGTCCGCCTGGTACTGAGATAGTTTCATAGTTTACCTCCTCAGCCACCCGTAGGGGTCATCTTTCGCTCCGTAAGTTAATGGCTTGGATCTGTAGGATCTTCCATTCATTCCGAATACCTGGTCTTCCATGGTTTCCGGAACTTTCAGACGGGAGGAAACGTGGTGGAGGCCCTGGGTGGTATTTCCGGTTCCTGCACTCCGGAGGGCGCGGGCGCTGCCGTACACGCTTAATGCGGTAGAGAGGAGGGTCCCTAACATGGCGCTCCTCCCCTGGGCTTTGGCGTTGTAGGCGGAGGCGTCGGCGGCATTGGCCTGGTTCTCATAGTTGACCTGGTTGATGTAGGCGCTCTTGGTGTCGTTACGTTGATTGGCAAGGAGGTTCATGGACTGGTTCCGCCATTCATCGTTGATTGAAGAGGCCATGTCGGCCACGGATCCAGTGTCAGTAAGTCCGCTGGCGCCCGCTTCGGCGCGGTTGGAAGCGAGGGTCAAGCGGCGCCTTGCGTCCAACTGCTGCTGGCGCTGGAGGTACTGGTCGACGATCTGCCCACGCTGCACGTCGGCAATCCTTGCATTCTGCCTGGCCGCGTCGGCTTGGGCGGAGTAGTAGCTCGCCTGGGCTTTGGCCTGCTGGCGGGTCGACTGCATTTGGGAGAGTCCCTGGGCGGCGGTGAGGCCAATCATGGCTGCGCTCAAACTGCACATTGCTATTCCTTCTTTCTGATAACAAATTTGGTAAATGTTTCCCCGTTTTCCAAAGTGACTTCCGGTCCGAGCTCTGCCCCCGCGTGTCTGATGAAGCGGAGGGCCCTTGTATTCCTGATGTGGATGAAGTTATAGACTTCGCCCAGGTCCTGGACTTTTTCCCTTATGTAGTCCATGCCGCATTTCACCAGGGCCTTATGGCAGCCTTTCACGTCAACGCTGGCCAGCATCCAGATTGAAAATCCGATGGCGGTTAAGGCGATACCAAAGAAACATACCGGTACGCCTTTATCTGTCTGGGCCAGGTAGCATTCCAGGGAAGTCCCCACGCTGCTTATGAGTTCTTCTTTTGAATCAAGGCCCTGGGCTTCCATTTCGGCCTTATCCGCGTTTCTCATATGGGCAGCTATATAGTTTACCGCCGGGTCGTCTCCGAGGGTCTCCCTAGGGCGCTGGGACGCAAATTTGATGATTTTAATGCCGTAGTATTCCTTATCCACTGACTACCATCTCCCTTATCAATGCTACGAGGTTGAATGGGTACGGGTCTTTCGAGGTGATGAGCACCCGTCCCTCTGTCCCGAAGCCGGGGGTGTTTGGCATGGTGATTTCCTTATCCCCGGAGTAGAGTGTGATTTTCTGTTTCTGGAGTTCGTCGTATTTGATCTGGTCGGTCAGGGTTTTGTTGTTCCCCACGTATCCGCCCAGAGAGTTCACCAAGCGGAGGATGACGGCTGCTATTTTCTTGTTCCGTCCCTGGAGCGTGCCCTGCTGTGTCTGGGTTTCGATGTTTGGGACTTCCAATCTCATTTCGTAGGGAAGGCCCACGATCATTTTCTTCGTGGGGTTAGGGATATCAAAGGATCCGTCGGCGTCTATGGTGACATCGTAGTATCTTCCTTCGGAGAGTACCACAGCTTCCTTCCCCGCGAGGTGGGGCGCCATTCCGCCGTCCATGTCTTCCGTGCCGGTGATGGTCTCTGCGGCGTCGAGCATGGTGTAGTCCATGGGGTTATCGGTGTAGGCGTTGTTGGAAAAGCGTTCGATGTAGGTCACGGTCTTCCCGTTAATGGTCCGCCGGACGGCGGCGTAGATGGAGTCTTCATCGGCCACGATGTTGCAGACGCTTTCAAACTGCCCGTCGGTAACGAGATGGCTCCAGGCATATACTTTCTGGTCCTGCACGTAGGCTAGGCAGCTCACGGTTCCGTCGTTTTCCACGAAGTAGAGGCGGGAGTCGGGGTCCTGCATATAGGCGGCGGAGGTGATCTTCTTTCCTCTCGTGAGGCTCTTGGCCAGGAGTGTTAAGTCAATTCCGCTGTAGGCGTCGGATTCGAAGGAGTATCCCATGTCGCGGACGGTTTCGGCTCTCCGCTGCACGAAGATGATCCTGTTTCCAATCATGACGGGGATGATATCCGTGGTGCCTCTGGAGGTCTGTACCTGAGGCGTGGCCTTAGAGGGTTTCACAGTTTCGGATCCGGAGACGGTCCATTCGTTTCCGTCGGTCAGTACGATGAGGTCTTTCCCGGCGAGTAAGTGTTTGATTGACTGCTGGGAGCGGGAGACGAAGGAGATGGCCACGGCGCTGTCGTCGGTGACGGTGCCGGATACTTTCTCTACGGAAAAGTTGTTGTAGTCACCGGTCTTACTCATCCATACCATGAAGGGCTGCTTGGCGGTGTTGGCAAAGCATAATCTATCCTGGAAGAAGCAGACGCAGTGTGGGTATCCGAATTCTTCTGACCAGACGCCCATGGTGTAGGAAATGGCTTTTTCCGTACTGCCCAGGGTGCTCCTTACGATGCAGCGGGCCTGGGTGTCGGAGATGACGTTTGTGATTTCTACGGTGCCGGTGGCAGTGTAGGCAAGGGAGGTGAGGTCGGCTCTTCCTGCGGTGGTCACCAGGCGCATGCGGATGTTGTCTCCTTCATTCACGGTGCCGGATTCGCTGACGTTGTTGTCGTCGTTGGATTTGTATTCCCGGAAGTCTTTCCATTCTCCCCCGTCTATGGATTTCTGGATCTTCACGGAGCCTGTCCAGGTCCCGTGTGTGATGATCTTCCAGCCGATGCCTACTTTGATGGCGCCTGTAGTGCCTGCCCCGTTCAGTGAGATCGTCTGGGCAGGCATGTCCTGTTTGAGCTGGAGCCAGGCGCCATTCATCTTTTCCGTGAAGAAGGGACGGCTGGCGGAGAGGGTGATTTCCCCGTCTGTGCCGGAGGGAGTGAGGATGATATCAGCGTTCCTGTGGATGGTCACCCATCCCGGGGCACCCGCTGCGCCTCCGTTTCCGTAGGAGGTGCCGTCTGCGCCGGTGTGGGCGGTGTAGAAATTGCGGTATCTGGTAGGATGGCTGTGCACCTTTTTTCTTTTGCTGGTCCAGTATCCACCCTGCCCTCCTTCTCCGCCTTGGGCGGAGAGCCCGAAGGCCGTAGTGTTTCCGCCTGCGGTGCCGTTATCCCCGGTGTAGTTTTTGGCCTGCGGGGTGGTTCCCGGGGCACCTACAACAATGGTGTATACGGTTCCTTCGGTGAGCCATACCGTGCCGGTAGTGACGGCGCCCCTGCCTCCTGCGCCGCCGGAGGCGGAAACGGTGGTGCGCCCGGCATGGGT
>ENA-OOXJ01001101-OOXJ01001101.1-human-gut-metagenome-genome-assembly--contig:-NODE-1101-length-18946-cov-3.591710_pt1 | contig 18946 bp, 16 predicted proteins | sample MGYA00241587_ERZ501343 | MGnify/ENA primary metagenome ERZ501343 (study PRJEB25962, sample SAMEA2042918) | human gut metagenome | biome: human gut; feature: human-associated habitat; material: faeces... | reverse complement strand
TTTCTCAAGGCTAAAGAGAGATCCGCTCTCATGGGAGACCTCGAGTTCCTGGCGGATGTTTTTAATAACTATAAATACATTAAATCGCAACTGCTTCAAGCGGCGGTGGAACAAGCCTACAGGAGCACCTTGCTCACAGGGCGCTTCCCCTCCTGCGTAATATACCTGAAACTCTCGCCCGCGGCGGTGGACGTGAACGTACACCCTGCGAAGACCGAGGTAAAGTTTTCGGACGAGAAGCGTGTATTCGACGCCGTACATTATGCCGTCCTGGGCGCACTGGAGCAGCGCAGGCAGCCCGGAGAGGCCCTCGTGCCCGATGTTCCGGCAACGCTGGAGCCAACGGAAGCGGAAGATAAGAATATCGAGCCATCCCCTGCCAAACTGGCGCCCATACCGGATACCACAAAGGTCGGCTGGGGCTACGCGCCTTTCCGGACACCGCCCAGCAAGCCCAACAGGCCGCAGGGCCGGGAGAATTATACGACTTCCTACCTCAGCCCCGGCCTTTACAAGGGAGATACGGCACAAGAGGCCCGGGGATCCCCCGGGAGGAGCCGCCCGGGCTGTTTGCGTCAGGGCCTTCGCCCGCCCCAGATGGCACGGAGCCTCAAAAAACCGCGTTGGATGAACCTGTGCGCGTAATAGGCGAGGCCCTGGGCCTTTACATACTTGCAGAGTGGAACGGGATGCTTGTCATAATAGATAAGCACGCGGCACACGAGCGTATGCTGTACGACAGGTTCAGGTGCGGCGAAGCCTCATGCATGAGCCAGCGTCTGCTCGAGCCCAGGCCCTTCACGCTTGGTGCCGTAAGCGCGGATGTGCTGCAGAACGAGCTGGAATTTATAAGCAGTCTGGGGTTCGAGGTGGAGCCTTACGGGCGGCAGAGCTTCGTGCTCCGGGCAACGCCGGAGGGCATAGAGCCGGATGAGGCGGTCGCGCTTATAGAGGAAGCCGTTGACAGGTTTTCAGGCTCAAGGCGGCAGGATAGCTTCAGTATCAGGGACGAGTTGCTCAAGGATGTGGCTTGCAAGGCCGCCATAAAGGCCGGGAAGCGCTCAGAACCCGAGGAACTGCAGGCACTGGCTGAAGCAGTTTGCAGCGGCGCCCTGCGCTACTGCCCACATGGCCGCCCCGTATCCTGGGCCTTGTCCAGGAAAGACTTGGGCAAGGAGTTCAAGCGGATACTGTAGGTCATGCCGGAAATCGATTTTTGCTCTGGAGGATAATATGGACGAGACTTTGCTTTTGGTGCAGAAAATCAAGGCAATGTATAATACTAAGACTTTTTCCAAGTCCGACAACGCCATCGCCGAATGCATACTTAATAACCCAGACTGCCTAGCGGGGGGCAACTGCAAATTCGCTTGCCGAAGCCTCGGGCACCAGCCCGGCGACGGTCATACGCTTCTGCCGTAAGCTAGGCTTCGGCGGCTTTACGGAGCTCAAAAACTCCGCCGCCAACTACATCGTAGAGACCGCCCGGGATATGTCCCTGCGGCGCGGCGACGATGTACACACAGTTAAGAGCAAGGTAATCAGTTATACAAAAATGATCATGGACGAGCTGAACGACATTCTCGACGACGAGGCACTCGAAAAAGCCGCCAAACTCATCGCAGAAGCTAAAAGCCTCGTGATAGTCAGCGAGGGCGGCTCGGGCACGATAAGCCGCGCGGCCTACGGCATCTTCCTCAAGCTCGCCATCCCCTGCCGCTGCGTCGAGGATCTCATCTTCCAGGCCATGGAGATCAGCATGATGGACAAGGACGACCTGCTGCTCATCGTCGTGAACTCCGGCCGGACCTGGAACGTGCTGCAGAACGCCGCCTACGCCAAGGAGCGCGGCATCAAGATCGTCGGCATCGTCGGCCCGGCGAACTCCCCTCTGTCCAAGTACCTGGACGTCGAGATACTGACGAGCCTCTTCAGCTCGGACTACTTCAGCGACATCTCGGCGGCCCGGGCCTGCGAGCTGACTACCATCTCCATCCTGCACTCCATCATCGCGGTGGGCGACACGGTACGCCTGGCGCTCGAGGCGGCGGCGGCGCTGCACGAGCAGGGCGTCGAGGCCCGGGTGCTCGACATGCACACGGTAAAGCCGCTCGATACCGAGGCCGTGAACGCCTGCATCGCGGACATCGGGAAGATCGTGACGGTCGAGGACCACAACATCATAAACGCGCTGGGCAGCGCGGTCTGCGAGTGCGTGGCCGAGGCGGGCCGGGGCATAGTGCGCAGGATAGGCGTGCAGGACCAGTTCGGCGAGTCCGCGCCCTATGAGCGCCTGCTTGCCAAGAACGGCATTACTACGGAGAATATAGTCGCCCAGGCAAAAAGCCTGCTTTAAACCTAAACTTGGCATAATGGAGCGGCAGACCTGATAGTTCAGGTCTGCCGCTTTTATTGTTGTTACCAGATCTGGTAAGCGGGTATGTATGGCCGGTTCACTGTCCATGCCCCTGCTTCAATAGTGTGAAAGCTCCATTGACGAGCGGCTCTTCACCGGCCGGCTCGGGCCGCGTTTGTAGGAGGCCGGTTTGGTTGCCAGTGTAGCGGAGATAAACAACCAGAGCAGCAGCCATGCTATCAAGTCCGGCATAAACAGCATTCCCGTGCCCAGCTCCATTATCAAAGCTCCCAGGAGCGACTTCACCAATGAAGTTACAACGATCAGAGCATAGGACTCCCGGTGCCCATATGCCTCCGCCGCCGCGAGTCCAAGCCCTGCTCCCAGCAGGGTAAGGAACACGACGCGCATTATACCATAGAGCACATCCGGCTCTGCCGGGGGCCTGGAAGCCAGCAAGATCCTGTCTCCCTGCTCCGACGCCGCCAGGGAAAAGGCTGCGCCCAGCTCTGACGCATCGGAAACATCGACATACGCCCCGCCTGTAGAGTCTGCTATGGCCCTCATGAGGCTGTCGTCCGCTTTTCCCAGACCCACGGCGCCGATGCTGATGTTGGCCTTCTGATATTTTTTCAGCAGGCTGTTCAGTGGCCCATACCGGCTTATATCCGTAGCATAGCCGTCCGTTAGCAGGATCACCCTGGGAACAGCCCCACCGTTCCAAGCCCCGCTCTCAAAGTCGCCCATGACCTGTGTCAGAGCGCCCAGGATGGCCGTACCGCCGTTGCTCGTTCCCGAGAGCCCGTCCATGCCTTCCGACACGGGTTTCATATCCCGGACGACTTGGACTCCATCAGCAAAGCTGTATACCATGTATGGGAAACTACCGTCAACTCCGCTCAAGACCTCAGCTATCGCTGCATATCGCAGCTGCGCGGGGTCACTGTCCTCCATCGAGCCTGAGTCGTCTATTACGAACACGTAGGAGGTGGGTTCCAAAGCTATCTTCTCGGATTCAAGCCCATAGATCCACTGGAACAGTACGGCTCCGCCGGTCACAACCGCGGCTAAGAGGATTAGCGAAGGTAGTGTGCCTATGTGTCCCGACAAGCCCGTCAGAGCGCCGCCTGTACCTCCTGAGATCCTTCGGCAAATCAGCACACAGGCAATCAGGATGAAAAACAGTATGAAGAATACCAGCCCCATGAGAAGCGGCATATAGAACTTGCCCTTCAGTTCGCCGAACAGAAGGTTCCCCGCGAGCCAGGCCGCAACTCCAGCAAATATGGTAGTGATAAGCAGCGCTGTATTAAATCCCGAACCGCTTCTCGAAGCCCTTGAGGGCTGGGGAGCGGTCTTCCTTCTCATTGTTGGTGCCGTAGGCGGCATTTCCGTTCTCCTCCTTTATCTGCGCCCGTCAGGCAGGCGGCCTTTGGACACTCTCAAAGCGCCTACTTTTTTCTCTTTGGGAACAGGAACAGCCTAATAATGACAAGTATGACCAGGATTATGATTATCCAGGAAAACACTTGAGACAGGAAGCTGGTTATCTCAGCCCTGAAGGCCCAGCAAAGGCCTATGACCAGCGCAGCGACAAGCACACCGGAGATCAGCCTCCACGGCAGGTTCACAGGCCGGCGTCCCCTGCCATAAGTTCTAGGGCGTTTCGGGCCTCTTCTGCGCTCGGAGCCGCACATATGCTCCGCCGGGCCGCGCTCTGGCGGTCTAACGGGCCTTCGCTCCGGCTTATTCCGGAACCCGGAGGGCGCCCCCGGGCGGGGCGGGGCAGCGTACCGCCCGCTTTCCTTGCCGCCGTAGGGGTAGGGCCCCTCAGCGGACGAGTCCGGCTTGTGCCCGTAGGGAGTATCGCGATTATCAAAATCAAATGCCATATCCTTAACCTCCCTAATTGAATTTGATCACCGCATCTGAACCCATATCGAACACTATTGCCTGTCCCGCCCTCAGGGCGGTTATTTCTTCCGGCATTACCCTGTATCTGTTTTCAATGGAATATCTGACGTCCGTATGGCGGTCTTGAGGCAGGAACTTAAAAAATCCCCGGCTTGTGCCCGTGGAAGTCTCCGCCTTCATATAGTCATATCTCCCTATGGCCTCTGAGAGCGCCGCTGCCGCGTATCCCGTGCCATGCTTGAGGACTATCAGTGTGTTCATCCGGCCGGCCACGCGGGAAAAAGCCTCCTCTTCCCCATTTAGCAGCTCAACAATGTTTTCAGCCACTATTCCGCAGGCGCAGCCTGCTTTTGCGTGACTCAGGAATTTGAGGAATTGTTCGTCGCAGATCCTTACGTCATCTATTATCAATGCGAATGGAGCTTGGGCAGACTTGAGCTCTTCGGCAAGATAGGGCAGCAGCATTTCGGAGTATGCATCGTTAACGGGCAGCAGCATCACGGCATTGCTGCCGATAGCCTGGAGGCAATTGAGTTCCGATATTCCCCTGCCATAATCCCAACCGCTCTTTTCTGCGTCATGGGCAAGGTTTTGTATGACAGACCTGAACAGGTCAAACTGGTTGTTCGAAGTGTCCACATCCACACCGAGATCCGCCCAAATCCTTCTCGCCTGCGCCTCGCCGCCGGGCAGGCTCATTACATTGCCGTAAAATTCGCCCATATCCTCAAACCGGCACAGATAGTACAGCCCGGACAGGCTTATTGGTATCTCCAACTGCTCAAGTATGGCGGCATGGGCTTTGACCACTCTCTCAAATCTCGGCGTTACCGAGTAGTTCAGCTTTTGGGCAAGCTGTCTCAAGGCCAGGGACAGCTGCATCTCGCCCATGCCGAAAAAGGGCTCAAACTCGGCGAACCGCTCATCTATGACCCACAGCGGAGAGCCGCCCTCCTGTCCAGCCGTGTTCTGCCAGCTCTCGTAGACCATGGACACCAGATAGTCGTCGTTATTGTGCAGTGCGATCACTGGCATACGTCCTATAACGGCGTCAAAATACTCGTACAGAGGTTCGTAGCGGTCATCCGTACCAGCTCCACCGCTGATGATGAAGCTGTTCGGGGTCATGTCCGGGCAGAGATAGGCAGACAGCTCATCCAGCCTGCCCCGGCTCACGTATACATTGGAGGCACGCAAGTTTGAGTTATCCAATCTTCGGTTCCCGCCTATGCCCATACGATCACCCCAGCCCTCCATATCTGTCAAACTTAAACAGGAACGGCGCCTCGTATCCGAGGCCAATAACGGCTTGGCCCAGTCCAAGGTTCAGCTGATCCCATTCCTCAACTGTATTGCCGTCCCGCTCATTTGCAACAATACTGTTTTTCTGCAAGTTGTTATATTCATATACCATTATGTTCGTACCGAATCTCTTTGTTATATAGTCCCGGGATGATGCGTCGTTTGTATGAAACGCGAAAATGCTCCCAAACCCGCTCGCGATCACCGTGCCTTTTTCCTTGCCGTATATGTCGTATAGTTGGTCGATGCTCTGTATACCGGCCATGACCCTCACGCCCAAGCCCCTGCCAAAATTCAGCGCGTCGTCTATATGCTGCAGTTTGGGCAGCAGCTTGAATTCATCGGCGATCAGGAAAACGCTGCCCGTGTTCTCCGTCCTGCCAAGCGCCTCTTTGAGCGCCTGGTCTATGAGCAGCCTGTAAACGGGGGTCAGAGTCTCGCCTACCGAGAGATCATATTCTACAAATATTGCCTTTCCTCCCTTGGCTCTTACCGCCCGGCGCATGGATATAGACCTGTCCGGCCTGTGCTCAGCCAGTATGCCTATGAAGTATTCGGACAACATATTGTTCAGCTCTCCGAACACACCCAGGGCCTGGTTTGATTTCCCGTCCCCGAAGTAGCTCAGAAGGCTTCTGAGGTCCTCATAGCTGCTGAAGATTTTGCAGTAATGCTCCGGTTGGAAACACATGAAAGCCCGCATCAGGTCAGCATTGTTCAGCTTGTCCCTGAATGCCCCCGGGTCCGCCTTAGCCTGCCGGACGAAGTGCAGCAATATCCCCCGGAAAATGTCCCTGGCTGCGTTGCAGAAAAACGGCTGAGTCGATGAGCCCCTACCATGGAACAGGGCAGCGGCGAGCTCGCGCGCATTCATTGCAACATTGACTTCGTCCCAGCCGTCCGCCAGTACCTCGTCGAAAATGTTCCATGTGCAGCTAACGTCCCTGAAACTCGCGCTGTTACCGATCACATAGTCCCCGGCCCGATGGAATTGCTCGTAAAACTCCCCTTTGGTGTCAAATATTATAGCAATGTCGTCAGGAGCCATTTTGTCTCGCAGCTGGCTTACAGTATAACAGAAAGCGTTGGTCTTTCCGCAGCCCGCTCCGCCCAGCAGCAGGACGTGCCTGGACATAAGGTTCTCGTCTATCCCGAAGCCGGTCTCTCCACTCATTGCCTTGCCCGGATAAGTAAACAGCGGCTTACGAATCGTCGGGGGCGAGTTAATCAGTACCGAGGTACCAAAAATTATCTGATGGCCCATATGCCTTACTCCATTCCCTGGGAACTTTCCATCCCTCCTGAATAAGCGCACATCTCCGGCGCTGCCTGCTCACCTAGTTCTTTGACGCTGCCCATATACTCGCCCGCCGTATCCGGGCAGCCCTGCTGCTCCCCCAGGCGGCCGATATAGCTGTCTGCATCCTGCTGAGGGAAACGGTTCAGCCTGCTTGCCTCTGCCTCCGCTGTGTCCATGGCCTTGCGCGCTTCGTTTTCCACAGGGTCGGTATAGTCCTCAGCTGCGTTGACCCTCTGAATAAGCAAAAATTGCTGCTCGGATATATCCCCGTGTTCAAGAGCGGCCAAGGCTTGCCGGTTCTGCATGGAAGCCCTGACATCTGCTTTGCTATCTACTTTAGTAATGATATCTTTAAAACATACTGCGCGTTTACTGACATACGCTGCATATTCCGGGTCGTCCGCATATCTCGCGTTCAAACTATGCATTGCCTTGAAAGCAACGGAATTGCAGTCCATCTCGGTACATTGCATGATGTACAGGCTGCGTTCTTCCGTGTAATTATATAAGACGCCACGGCCGTCCCGTGCAGTTTCAACCGCAAACATCGCCAGGGTGTATTCATCGTAGCCTTCGCCCGTGCTGATGCAGTGGATCTGATATGCGTGATTGCTTTCGTGAAAATATGTATCCAGGGCTTCATATGAGGAGCTGTTCGAAACATTTATATAGATATTATTGTACACATCAACGTATTGGCCGTAATAATCGATGTTGTTGAGGGGCAGGACTTTGGCCGGTGTTCGGCCCTGCATAGCCGCGCTCCTATACTCCAGCTCCTGGATAACAGCTATCTTATCAGTATCGCTCAATCCCTCCCAGTTGTCTGAACGAAAGGAGTCAAGCAGCTGATCGTCTGTCAAACCTGAATAATCGGGGGCTTCTGCCGTCTTGCCTCGGTCTGGACTCCGCAGCAAGTCCCAGTTGATAAATCTCATCAGCGCACCTCGCTTTCAAGGTGGCTGCCGGGATCCCGGTTTTCTATGAGCTTCAGCTCAAATCTGGTTATATCCGTCAGTCGGTCGTCGTCCAAATAGCGCAGCAGCGACTCGGCCGTCTCATGTGCTTCATCAAAGCCCCCGGCTTGACGCAGGCAGTCGACCAGGAGCATCGCTGCAGTGACGTCGGCATTTTCTCGCAGGTATTCCATGAGCTGATCTATGGCTTTCTCAAGGAATGGGTCTTCGCTCAGGTGCGCGTCATGCGCGTACCAATGTCCCAAAATGTAAAGGTCGGCGGCGGCCTTGCTCTCTGAAGCAGCCTCATGCAGATACGCGGCAAGGTATATTTTTACCGCCGTGGGATCCTTTGAGGCGCCTTCCCTCAGCCGTCTGTATTCCGCCGAAAGTACAAGCTCCTTCTTTCTCTCAGGTATCGGCCCGTTCATATCAGTTGCGGCATAACTGCAATGCGGGCATATCAGCACAGAGTCGGAAAGCTCCGGAATATGCGGATTCAGATCCAGGCCCCTCGCTCCACCGCCGTAATATCCCAAAAGGTACTTCGCTTTGAATTCCTTTCCGCAGCAGGGGCAGACTGTTTTTTTCTCCATCGATCTCATTGTATCAGCTCCGCAGTTTAAAAATGTCTTTCATCGTACCCACGCCGGATACCAGGCTGTTTGTGTCGTTACCACTCCATATGCATCGGTAACAATGACAGTGAGCCGGTTCCCGTCTATAGGCAGCACACCGCCTCCAGGGTCTTTGAACGGCAGTGGTTCCGAAGTTTCAAAGCCCAACACACTCATGCTGCTCCAATAGTATTCAGCATCGCTTATCTCATTTTCTTTGCCCTTGGCCTCAATGTCCACAACGGCAATACCTCTGCCGCTATTGAACTCTATGCAGACTTCGGCCCCGAACCTGGTCAAAGCCAGTGTGCAAATAACGGCTAGGAATGCGCAGATGGCGGCTTTTGCCGTCACAGGTGCGCGCCGCCTGCCCGGATGCGGCCAGCATAGGGTGAGGAGCGCAAAAGCCTGCACTATATAGGCCAAAAGTATGACTGATATTATTTCAGCGCTGAAATGCGCCTGCCAGGCATATGCGACTGCAAACACTGCCGGGCAGGATAGTATCAGCAACCACAGTGACAGGTTGCTATCCGTATGCCTCTCCGTCCCCACAGCAAAATACAGTATGGCCGCATAGACGCACATGGTCGCCGTACTTATCCACAGCCCCCTTTCCAGGAGGCCGGCGGCTGCCGCTGCAAGCCCCAGCAAGACCGCCAGGCAGACAGGGTTCGCCAAACGGAAGGTTTTTGTGCCCCGTGACTCATTGCGTATGCACATGATACCCGCAGCCGAAAATACCAAGAGGATGAGCCAGTTGAAGTCGAAGTAATTCCTCCATAACACTCCCGCCAAAATGAGGACTCCTCCCACAAACGCCAACACCATTGCGTCCGCACCTACGGACGGGCCCCGGCGTTCGGATGTCGCCGCAGCGCAAACCAGCAGTATCACGACAGCCAAAGCCAGCTTCCAAGTGTCAAGCCCCTCGGCCGCCAATTGCAGCAATTCTTGCCGGAGCGGGCCGACGAGGTAACCATATACGTCCCGGCCCGCTATGAATATCCAAACCACAACAGCAAGCAGCACGGCTGTCAGCAAATTGTTCCTGGTATAGACAGACTCGTCCGTCACGGCCGAGATGGCATAAGCTAAAAACCATATGACCGTAAACATAAGGAACAGCGCCACGAGGTAGGCTCCATCGCTGTTGAACGAAAGCGTAAGGCCGCTTCCGAATCCACAGCTATGCATTATGAGAGCCAGGATCGCCGTCATGAACCCAAGGGCCCTGAGAGTTATGACCCCCGGTTTTTTAGGCATGGCAAAGCATATGACCGCGCCCACGGCGAACAATATCGTACGCGAAGCCTCTATGCCCTTGAATATATTGCCGGACGGTTGAGCCATCGCGGCTGTCAGTATGGGCCTGTACTGCAGCGCAGCAAGTATGCATATATCAGTGAAAAGCATAGCTGGGACATATCCGGCAGCTGGGCTAAGCCTTTTTATTCGGATTATCAGGATATAGAACGCTGTAGCGGCGACAGCCAAGGCGGCGGCAAACCCATCGAGTGTAAAATGCCTGAACAGCACCGGGGCAATCGGCAGCAAGCCCAACGTGAAATATACGCACCTGTTCCCTTTCACGGATATCCGATCCACCAGGGAACCTGTCATTTTTCGCTCCTCCTGATCCACTGTTGCCATCCTCCCTCAACGACTAAAACAACAGCCTTACTGCGATATATGCCGCCCAAAGCCCAGCCATCAGCACCGGCAATATGCTGAGCCTGTCAAAAGGCCTGGCCCGAAAGCGCAGGACTGTCAGCACCAAAAACACAACCTGAAGCGCTAGTACGGCAATGCCCAGCACTGTATGCGGCTGGAAGAGCGCCTCCGCCGGTGCGAACACCAAGGTCAGCAGCGTTGCAAAGACCAACACGGCAGACATAGCCAGCGTCCTCTTGTTATAGCTCCGCTGGTTCAGGATATTGACCAGCGCGCCCTTCCGGGCATCGTTCAGCGCCAGCGCCCCGTACCCAGTGTAATATTCGTAGGCCAGCGACCAGCTTCTTGCCCCGCCCTCACCGTAATAGTAATCGCCAAGCGCTGCGGCTGCCCTGCTGTCGCCGGCGGCTTCTGCCTCGGCCAACAGGCTCAGGCCGCGGTCTTCGTTCCTCTCCAGCTGCAGCCCGTTAAGCAGGCAGTAACCCAGACAGTACTTGGCCCTGGGTATGCCAAGGTTCACCAGCAGCTCCAGGCGTTGAAAATCCAGGATAACATCTCCTCCTCCGCCACGCACTAGCCGTTCGAGCGCCACTTCAAATCCGGCAAGTTCTTCCCTGTACCGTATGGCATACAGCAGGCTTGCCACCCCGCTCTCAGGCAGCCCGTTGCCGCCCGCCCTGGTGCTCTGGCAGTCCAGCCAAATCCCCACCGCGCCGGCAATGCAGGAACTGAGGTAAAGGACGCTGTCACGTGTGAAGCCTGTCTTCGTTTCGGCGTTCATTATGTACCTGTCCAGATCCAGCTGCTCCGTCCGGCGGTCGTCGTTCAGCAGCTGTTCCACGCCAGGCACTTCCAGCATCATGCAGACTTTGAATATGTCCAGTTCCCGCGCACCAAGCTCCTTCATGGCCCCGGATAGCTCTATCGGGTCCAGGAGCACTTCCCTGCCGTACTTACCTACAGCAGAAGACAGTATCTCACCCAGGTCCCTCTCTCCGTGCCCATAAGTCTTAACATAGGCGTCGGCGCTGTATTTTACCCTGTCGAAACCGGAACCAACACTCATAGCACTTGCCTCTCCCTTTGATTTATCCATCCGGCCGTTTCAAAAAGCCTCAGCCACATACTGGGCGTGGGATTGTCCACCGGTACGATCCGCTCGGCATTTTCCCGCCTCAGCACCTGCACAAATGCATCGCGCAGGTATACGGGAAGCTCTTCCCAAAGTTCTATCGCCTGCCGTTCTTCAAAAAAAGCACCCACTGCGTTCTGCGTGTCTTTCGGGTCAAATATGAACACCGGCATCTTATGATAATCCCTGAACTTTGTATAGTGCGCCTGCATGGAATCGTCGGCGTAGCCCGTCAGCAAGCGCCCGTCATAGGGATATCTGCCCAGCAACAAATAGAATAATAGCGCACACAGGCTGTAATTTTGTGAGTTATAGTCGAAGTGTGGGACAAGCTTCCTTACGACCGCAGGATCGGCGAACTCTATGGGATATTCGCCAGGCTCAGGGGCTTGGAGGCTGTTTTTGCCCTCCCGGCACAGTTCCTCCGTTGAAAACACCAGATTTGAAAAATCAAGGATCACGTTGCAACTGTCATCAAAGTAAAAACGTGAGAGATGAAAGTCCGCGTAGCAGTATCCGCTCCTGTTCAGGCTCTCAAGCGCCCGGAGTATCCCCGCTGCCACAGCCCTGATCCCAGCGTTTTTCCAGTTCATTTCCCCCGCCCCAGCGAGCTTCCTAAAGCCGTTGCTCAGTTTCGGCAGGCCTCCGTATGGGAACAGCAGGGCGCTGGAGCCATACTGTTTTTCATCCGGATGCTCATCTGGGCCGTATTCCCGCGCGACGAACAGCCCGCACTGCTGCATCTGGCGTTCGGCAAGGTCGGCCATATCACAAGGCCACACGATATGCCCTCCGGCCGGCGGGGCAAGCACGCGCGCTTTATAATGTGAATGCACACTTCCCACACAGTTGAGGCGCTTCATATAAAACTGTTCCCCGGATATGATATTTACAAGGAGAGGGCTGGGCGCGCTGTTCCCGCTCAGCGGGTCCTGGACGTACTGCCCATCCCACTCGTAGATCCCGCTCCCAAATATAGCGCTGTAATACAGCTCGTCCCAGTTGTAATATCCTCTTCTTTTCATAAAAGCGAACCCCGATCCTGCTAAGTGCGCTTATTGCTTGCGTCCAAATATATCTTTAAACAAGCCCTTTTTTGAAGTCTCACCGCCGGTGCGCTGCGGTAGCGTTCGGTTGTTTGATGCGCGGCTACGGCCGAAATCCTCCTGACGCCTTGGGTTCCCGGCGTTTGACTGCTGCCCGGCAGTAACGCGCTTCAGCTGCTCTTGCGCACGCCTGCGCTTATCAACAATCTTGAACTCGTTCAGGAACTTCCTCACTAGCTTGGATTCCGCCCCATTGCCCGCTGCATACTCCTCCGCCTGCTCCAGATACGCAGGCTCCCTCATAAGCGGGCAGGATATGGCCTCAGACAAGTCTTCATCCATCAGCACCTCAGGAATGCCGTCCTCCACGAATTTGAAACAGTTATCATAGACGGATGCGGCTGGCAGGAGCCAAAAGTCCAGAGGTACGGGGGCCGCCGCCGTATCCAACCGCCTCAGTTCCGCAATATAAAGACGTCCTAGGAACTTCATCTCTGCTTTGAGCCCCGCATCGTAGCTGGCTGTGCGGGCCATATCCTTATATATGGATGCGAAGCGCGTAAAACGCCGCTCTCTCAAGGAAGAGAGTGCCTCAAGGGCGTCTGTGAACCTCTGCTCTCCACCCACCGCTGCCGCAGCCTCGAGCCATTCCGAGAGCAAGGGCCATCGCACCGGGTCTGGGCTTATCTCGGCCTCAGCCTTCGTGACCAGCAGCCTGGCAAGCCCCTCTTTGGCTATGAAACTACTCTGTTCAACAAAAAACCTGTTCAGTTCGGCTAGGAGCTGCCAGATATCTGAGTGCCCGTACTTATAGAACACGTTGTAGAAACAAACCACACACCGGCACTTGTCGTTTATAATTATCATGTCGGTATACTCCTGAAAGCCGGAGTACGACATCATTTCGTACGGCATGAGCTTCCAGTACTTTTCCCTGGCCTTCTGTTCACATTCAGCCAAGCCCTCCCTGCCGGAAATCATACCCATGACCCGCAAAAAGTCGTTCATTGTTGCCTTAGCCGGAGCCCCGCTCTTCAGCTGCCTGCAATACAGGTTCCAGGCTTCCAAAGCAACGTAGTTTATGGTACGCATCCTGCTGGGCATGAACTCAGTATCCCTGAGCAGCCGCAGTAGCGCGTCCCAGGACAGCTCCTTGTCTCTGAGCGGATATTCTGAGTAGTAGGCGTCCAGGATCTCGAGGCCGTTCTTACTCCGTGCCAACTCTTTTTGGTATCTGCTAAACGCTGCCTCGGGCGTGTATGACAGCGTCTTCGCCGCCTCTTCGGCAGACATGGAGCTGAGCCTGTATATCCAGTACTGCTCACCGGCACTCGCGAGGCGCTCCGTGGCAGGCAAGGCCAGGCGTTCTGACAGGTTGGCTTCGCTTTCTTCCGTCAGCTGCTGTTTTCGTGCCCGGATCTCATCAAGAAGCTCGCTTATATATTCCTCCATCCTGACGTTGCCTTGAGTTTTGGATCTTAAGGCATCACTGAGCCGGCCGTCGAGTTCCTCATCCGAAAGCCCGTGCGGCTCCTGCCCCAAAAGCATCTGGTGGGCTATTTTCAGGATCAGCTCGTTTGACGCCGTCATGTCGCCAAGTTCAACCGCGAGCGCTTCCAGGTCTTCAAAGTATTCCCTTGGGTCGATACTGTCCAGGTTGCGCACGGCGTAGTCAACAAAGCCGTATCTTTCGAGCCTGCTTTCCATGCGCGAAGTCAGGACATTGTTTTCTCCCGTAACCGGTTCAAAATATGCTTCATGCCTTGAGGCATACTTTGAAAAAACCAGGTTCTTGCCAGCCGAAGTTGCTGACTCGGCCGAAGCTGCCGATAGGTTCCTGCGCACATAAAACGGAAGGCCGTAGTAGATGCAGAACAAAATAGCCTGCATCTTTTCCTCGTCCCCATCATAGCCGATGTATACCGGCTTTGCCGCCTTCCGCTCTGAGAAGCGGGCGTACACACAGCGTATCATGGTCAAATATGCCCGGAGGCTCATACCTGCGGTTTCGAGCGCGCCCTGTATGGTAAAAGGCTCGTGTCTGAGGAGCTTCTCCCTGTGCATCAGGGCATCCTCCTCATTTTCGGCGAAGTTGCTTCTGTCCAGAGTCAGGAATATGTTCGGGTCTCCCGCAGCGCTCGCGGTCTTGACAGGAAAAATATATGCGTGGGAAAACATATTCGGCCTGCCCAGCCTATCCAAAAGCCCGAACCGGGTGCGGCTGACATATATATAAGCGCCGTCACCTGAAACTTCATAGAGATTAAGTATGTTCCCGTCTTCATCCAACGGATGGGATTGTATGGACGAATTGGAGTTTTGCAGTTTTATGCAATTGTTGTATGCGTCGGGCGGTATATCGTCCGACACCGCGACCGGCTGCCAGCCAGAGCTGACTTTGCCGCCTGCCTCTCTTGTGGCGTTTGTGTAGCAGCACTGCGTGATCTTCTCTGTCATAGCTACCTACCTCCGCACACAGGCTCTATTCCTGCTCCCAGCGGTAACCGCAGGAGCATTCCCGGTTTACGTACACCCTGCTCTTGAACGGCCAGCGGCCTGTAGTGACGAAACGCTCTCCCTCCGGCAACTCCCAGGTATCTGACCCGCCGCACACGGGGCAGCAAATTTTGGGTTTTGTCGGATCCTCGATAGGGGTGTCCACGCCTATATATCCCAGCTTGTAGAACAGCCATAGCAGCGGCTCTTCCACCCGTTTGGGCAAGACCGGGCCTACCGGATATTGATATTTGTCCCCATTCGGGCCTTCGCTTTCGCCCACATCGCACCCCAGGGCCGTAAAAGCAAAGTAGGCGTAAGATGAGTAATTCGTCTGCATCTGCTGCGCCAGAACCAGCTCGTGGTTCTGTATGAAGCTGTAGAGCTCATTCAGGATCGGGTTGTAATCCGATGCGTTGAAAAGCGGCAGGTTAAACCCGCTGCTATCCTTTATACCGCGGACGTCATCCAACAGCATCCTTTTCAGCTTGTCGCTGAATACATTCTGCACCGCCTGGATATCTGCCTTTGAAATGCATACCGCAAAGGGGATATCGCACTTCCGGCCATCGGCTTCATTGCAGATCAGCCCATGTATCGTGTCCAGCACAGTGGCGGGCTCACTGAGCTTGCTCCCATAGCTCATCACGCCGCTAATTGCTTCAAACTGCATCGGGTCTATGAGCACGATGACGCCGTCGGAGTGCTCTACGAAGGGCGCAAACTTGTTGACCAGGTGGCTGTCGGTGAATACTTCTCCTGCCACGTCGTACAGTACAAAAGTCTCGATCACACGGCCATGTTCCCGGGCGTCCCGCACCATTTCATAGAACAAGGGCTGCTGGAACCTGGTTGCGGGCGTGGAGCCTGGCAGCGGCTGGTTTGCCGCTATCGAATTCCTTTCCAGGAAATCTAGTACGCCGGTATTGTTCACTATGGCGGACAGCCCGGCCTTGACTGCATAGGTCTTCATCTTGCAGAGCAGCTGCGAAAGGTAAACCGTCTTGCCGGCACCGGTTATACCTATGACCGTGGCAAAAGTGACCGGATGCTTCCCATAATTGTCTGGGAAAGGGTTGTGGCAGTGTCTGCAAACCCTGCGGTTGCATTTCTCGCCTGTGTTAAGTTCTATCTGTGCCACCATTCCCTGGCTGTCTCGGATGAAATAGTCGCCCCAAGTTTGCTGCTTCAGGTACCTCTGATGCACGGGATTGCCGGGGTCTATCACTTTCCTGTGGTAAGCCTTGACACGGAGCACGTTATCGGCAGGGTTGTTTTCCGTTGTACCGCCGTAATTGGCCCAAAACGCTTCATATTCCGGGTCGGTAGCCTCGGCAAAAAACTCCCAGTCCCTGTATTCCTGCAATATGTTTTCTTTGTCCGAGCCCCTGTACCTCGCAATAAAGTCATCAATATCGTCATACTCGTTCGGCAGGACGTTGCTTTCGTTGTGGTTCACTTTCTCCGAGCGAAACATGACTTCGGTGTCCTTCATCTTCTTAAAGCAGTATGGGCAAGTAATTTCAAAGCTCATCTTATTCCCCGCTCCTGTCTGTCATACGATTTGCAGCCCGCTGTTAAGGGAAACGACCTCCGGCCTGGTGGCGGTCTTAATATACACCGTCTCCCGGGCAAGCATTTCCTTTGTGATGGGTATCAGCATATCTCCCACCCTGTAGGCCATATCCCCGTCCCTGTAGGAACCGGCGCAGCCGGATGGGAAGGTCATGGCATAATAGCCTGTGGAAACCAGCCGCTTTTTCAGCAGCCCCTCCCTGCTCTTCAGCTCTATCGTCTCCACATGGATATCCATCGGTATATTGCAGAAGGCTGAGATCATTGCCTGGTTTTTAGGGGCATATATGAAGCACTCATCCCCTTCCCAGCGGCAGCCGAACACCGTATATGTGCTCGCCTCAGTATTTATTGGGCAGCCCCCCATCCTGACCTTGTCGGATGATGAAACGAATCGGAACCACACTCCCGGACGTATCTCGGTAAACTCGTTCGGCTGGGCCTGGACGTACTGCATCTCCATGCACAGCTCTTCCATGAGCTGCTCAGCCTGGCATTCAAACGGAGTCTGCACGATCAGCACATCCCGACCCCTCGCGTTGTCCCATTTCAAATTCCGCGTGCCCTGTTCGCGGCGCAAGTTTGTAGCGAAGTATTCCGCGTCGTTCGGGCAATAGTGATAGCGCATCGGCTAAACCTCCTCGGCGACCAGGTTTTCAGCGGATATCTCGTAAATATTCACAGCTTCCGCTGCGGTGCTGCTTCCTGTATTATAATAGTACGTATCCGGTGAAAGGTTGTTGTGCAGGCTATCATATAGCGGTGTCCCCATTTTCAACAGGACAGTTGACATTATTGGGTTGCCCAGTGAGAAGCTGCCCTGAAAATATGTGAACACCTCGCTGCCCGTGAGTTTTTTGCGTATGTATTGCATGGCGCTTTTGGGCAGCGCTTCTTCGTTCAGGCGCCGCTCCAGCTCCTTCTCAAAGGGTGAAGAGAAAATCTCGTCGCTGTCAAGTATGTCATCGAATATTCCGCGCAAAAACTCTTCCAGCTCCCCGGCGTCATGGAGCGCCCTGAATCCTGCGCATTTGCCAGCGCTGTTCCTGTCGAAGTAATTCCGCACGCATTTCTCATAAAAGGCTGTAATATTGCTGCTGCGGACATAGTGCAGGTATTTCTGCGACAAGAGAAGGTTATTCCAGTCAGAAACAAAGTCACCGGCACGCTTCCCCTGCTGTTCCAATGTGTCGGTGAAGAGCCTCACCAATTCCGGGCTGCCAGACAGCAGCCATTTCAGCCTGTCTCCCGCAACGCCCAGCGCGTTGGCGCCGCTGGATGGCATCCTCGCCTTCGTCATCAGCTCCCTGACGTCGTCAATATGGTCCGCTAGGTATATCAGTTCTTCGTTATTGAACGTCCCTTCAAGGAGCTTCCTGTACTCTTCGCTCCATTTCTGCCTCAAGGCCGAGTTCTTTTTGATCCTTTCCGCCGCCGCCTGTGCCATCTGCCTGAGATACTGGTGCCATGACCCCATAGTGTATTGGTTCAGTTCGGAATCAGACATGGACGCCAGATTCACAGCCATGCCTGTATCCCTTCTAGGGAAAAACTCCAGCTGGAACACCGACGGCAGCTCCAGGCCGGGGTCGGACTCGGCGTATGCATCCAGTATTTTCAGAGTCCCCTTTTCAGACATCCCCAGCCTTTCCGGCAGGCTGGGGTCGTTTATAAGTTTGGGAACAGACTGTTCTGTATTTTTGGCAAGCTCGACCAGTACGCTCTTAACTATCACGCGGCTGATCTCGTAGACAGGTTTTTCCTCCTTGGCATAACTGGCGGTCAAAACAGCCCGGCGGAAAACTGAAGCGGCGATTTTTGTATCCGAATTGTTTGAGAGCGCTATTATCGCTGTGATGATGTTATAACAAGTATCCCACTCTTCCAATATTGCGTTATCGCTGCGCCTGTTGCTGAGCAGGAAGACCGTATTGGCAGCTTCGCTCACGTCGGCACCGTCGTAAAATGCGCTTAGGCGCTGCTTGATCCCGGCCGCCGTCTTCCATCTGTTGTGGTTTTCGTTAAGCAGGATCACCAGCATATCCAGCAGGTCCGAGGAACGGATGCAGAGCAGGTTTTTCACCTCTTTGATAATGGGCAGCCAAGCGTCGAGGTCCTCCCAGCTCAGGAAGCTCGTGGTATCCAGGATATAGTAGGCAACGAGCTTGCTCATGTCGAGGAAATGCATCTTGGTCCCGAACAGGGCCGTTGCCAGTCCCCGTACGCCTTCCTGGGATATCGGAATGGCCTCATCGCCTCCCGGCCTCAGCTCATAAAAGCGCACTTCACTGCCGTCCCTGCGGACGCTCAAGAATTTCAGCTCGCGGTAGTATTGCGGCCACAGCCTGAACAAGCTGGAGGAAACTGCCACGTGAGCTTTTTCAGCGTCATCGCCCAGATATATGACAAGCTGAGGGAACTGAGGCTCTTTCCCTGTGTTCTCTTCAAAGTTCTGCCGGTCTTTCCGGCGCAAACTCTCCTCCAAGTTCCGGACGAGGCCTTGAATGGTTAGTGAAGTATCCATGGACGAACCTCTCATTCAGAATTATTCGCATTGGCCGCTGCCTCCGCGTGCGGA
>ENA-OOXJ01001098-OOXJ01001098.1-human-gut-metagenome-genome-assembly--contig:-NODE-1098-length-18979-cov-8.397907_pt1 | contig 18979 bp, 18 predicted proteins | sample MGYA00241587_ERZ501343 | MGnify/ENA primary metagenome ERZ501343 (study PRJEB25962, sample SAMEA2042918) | human gut metagenome | biome: human gut; feature: human-associated habitat; material: faeces... | reverse complement strand
GGGCCCCTCCCTCTAGAGCCGAGGGCGGCTAGTCTTTTCTCGTTGCTGGATTTTCCATCCGGTCTCATTTCAGGCTCCCTTCCGCAATGGCAGGGAATTCCGTGATTCGGTGCCGTTATGGTAAGCGTTAGTGTGTAATTAGCTGTTCTGAGTTCTTCTCGAAAGTTCTTTAAGGGCTTGGGAGAACGTGGCTAAGATGTTATATTTTGATTGTCCGGTGGTTGCGTCTGTGAAAAGGTGTTTGTAAATTCAGATTATTCGTGCGGATGAAGTGATGGTATGAAATTGATGGGTTGAAGAGGAAAATTGTGTATATTTGCTGGGAAGTCTTATAAACAAGTGGGTGAGAGATGAAGGGATATTGGCATGTATGTACTGATGGACTGGAGAAAGGTCTGATCTTCAAGGATAAGGATGATTTTATTTTCGGGATGAACGGTGTCCCGGTATGTGCGCTGAGGCATGGTGTCTATGTCTTGGCCTTTTGTTTGATGGACAATCATGTTCACTTTATTCTGGCGGGTGATGAATTCTCGTGCCGGAATTTTATTCTGTCGTACAAGCGGCGCTTGTTCTCTCTGGCTGATCTTGACGGTGTGGATGTGTGTGTGAAGAAGATAGAGGATAAGGAATACCTGCTTAAGGCTATTGCATATGTCCTTCGTAATCCGTTGACTTCCAGGCAGAGGATATTGCCTTATCTTTACAGGTGGAGCTCAGGGGCTGTCTGTTTTGGCGGAGAATGCTCAAGTCGCGGCAGCGGGGAGCTAACAGTGGCTGATGTGGGTGTCAGAAGGATGCGTAGTGTACTCCGTTCCAATTTCATACTTCCCGGGCACTATAGGCTGACATCGGACGGTATGGTGATGCCTGAGAATTATGTCAGGGCTGATATTGTAGAGCGCCTGTTCGGTTCGCCAGTTCAGATGATGTATTATGTGCTTCGGAATGATGTGGTTGAGATGGCGCTGGCAGGTGGTGTGCTAAAAAAGGTGCGTTACGATGATTCAGATCTTGTCAGTTCAGTTCTGAGTATCTGTAAAAAGCAGTTCCATGTAGCATCGTTGGAGAACCTCTGTATGGAGGATAAATGCCGTTTGGCCGGTATCCTGAGGAAGAAATACGGGATAGGCGTCAAGCAGATAGCCAGATTGACAGGTCTGAGTCCGGAACTGGTCAGAAAGGTCCTGGAGGGTGAAGGATTCTAATTCGCAAGCACAGGGGAGATTGTGTAAGTGTCAGTAAACAAAGAAGATACTCCTTATGGCGAGTTCTTCTCGAAAGGTTTTTAAGGTCCGAGAAGAACCGCTGGAGTCGTGTAACTGTCTGGTTTTTAGGTTGCAGTGCTTAAATGGCTGTGTTTCTGAATTCAAGTTTGTTGTGGTCGAGGGGAGGAGGCTGTGTGGATTAAAGTTTTATGGCAAACCGCTTGAGTCTGGAGTCGAGCATCTCTTCCGGGACAATGTGCTTGATGCAGCCGGCGATGACGTTGAGCAGCCGCTCGCGGACGTAGTCCTCCCGGATGACGAGGGAGACTTCGCGGACGGGGATGCAGGTGGGGCAGTCCGGGGTGCCGGTGGGGCCGGACTTTCGGACGATAGGGCGGAGGTTCCTGCGCTGCTCCTCGGTGAGGAAGGCGGTGTGCAGTTCCGGAATGACGGTGTAGCCTCCGTTGGTATCTACGATGCGTACGAGCGTGTCGATGCTGCCGGCCTGGTACTCGGTGTGGGTGTGCCGGTGACTGTGGCAGAAGTTGAAGACCTGGCTGCGTAGGCAGTGGCCTTCTTCCAGTATCCACAGCCGGTCGGATGCCAGGCTGTCGGCCGGAATCTCGCTCAGTGCGTACAGTTCGTCGGCGGGGGAGATGTAGGCAGCGAATTTCTCGTAGTAGAGCGGAATCTCCAGCAGGCCTTTCTGCTCCAGCGGTGTGGCTAAGATGGCCATGTCAATCTCGGCTGACAGCAGCTTCCCGATGATGAATTTGGTGCGCATCTCGGAGACCCGCAGGTGTACCCCCGGATGGTCGGAGTGCATCCGCTTGAAAAGCCCCGGCAGTATGTACGGTGCGATGGTCGGAATGATGCCCATGGAGGCTTCTCCGCCCTCGTCCCCTTTTTCTGCTGCGACCAGTTCTTGCAGCATGGAGGCGTTGTGCAGGGTCACCCGGGCCTGGGCGATGATCTTCTCCCCAAGGGCGGTGGGCCGGACGGGATGTGCTCCCCGGTCGAATATGCTTACGTCCAGGGCGGTCTCTATGCTGCGTATGCCGGCGCTCAGGGTCGGCTGGGTGACACCGCAGGCCTCGGCTGCCCTGACGAAGTTGCGGTGGGTGTCCACGGCCACGATGTAGCGCAGGGCGGTAAGGCTCAGATTGAGTTCGGCCGGAGTGCTTCCGGTGTTTGCGGGGGAGGTCTGTGTTTTCATTGTACCTTGTATTCTTGCCGGTGATTGCCGGTGGACAAATATATAGAAAATTTCAATAATGATATAAAAATTATCGATTTGATTTATAAAAACCGCTGCCGTATCTTTGCACCGTAAAACAAAAACAAACGGAATATTAATCATTAAAAATCAATAATTATGGACAACAGCAACAACATCCAGACCCAGAACCAGCAGCAGTTTTATCCGATGCCCCGTATAGGCGACCAAGCCCCCGCTTTCGAGGCCGTAACCACCCAGGGCAAGATCCGTTTCCCCGAGGATTTCAAGGGCAAGTGGAAGATTCTCTTCAGCCATCCCGCTGATTTCACCCCTGTCTGCACCTCCGAGTTCATGACCTTCGCCTCCCGCGCCGCCGAATTCGAGGCTCTCAACACCCAGCTTATCGGTCTCTCCGTGGACGGTCTCTACAGCCACATTGCCTGGCTGCGCACCATTCAGGAGAAGATAGAGTACAAGGGCATGAAGAATGTCGAGGTACGCTTCCCCCTCATCGAGGACATCACCATGGATATTGCCCGCAAGTACGGCATGATCCAGCCCGGCGAGAGCGCTACACAGGCAGTAAGAGCCGTATTCTTCATTGACCCGAAGAACGTCATCCGTACCATTATCTACTATCCCCTCTCGCTTGGCAGGAATTTTGATGAGCTCAAGAGAGTGCTCATAGGCCTGCAGACCGCAGATGAGTTCGGAGTGGCCCTGCCCGCCGACTGGCAGCCCGGAGACGAGGTTATCGTGCCTACGGCCGGTTCCTGCGGAGTGGCCAAGAGCCGTATGGACGGAGAGGAAGGTGACATGAAGTGCTACGACTGGTTCTTCTGCACCCGCCAGCTCCCCAAGGACAGGATAGAGGATAAAATTTACAGGAAATAATGAAACGCATAACAACACTACTATTAACAGCCGGAATCCTGCTTCTGTCCGCTGTCCCGAACGGGGCGGCCGGGCAGGAGAGGGGAGCCGGGAAAAACGACGAAGGTATGGGAAAAGTACAGCATATAACGAAAGCGGAATTTCTGCAGAAAGTGTATAATTACGAATCCAATCCCCAGGAATGGAAATACGAGGGCGAGGGTCCTGCCATTGTGGATTTCTTCGCGACCTGGTGCGGACCGTGCAAGGCTCTCGGTCCTGTCCTGGACGAACTTGCGGCCGAGTACGGAGACAAGCTGACGATTTACAAGGTGGACGTGGACCAGGAGCGCGAACTGGCCGGAGCCTTCGGTATCCGCTCGGTGCCCACGCTGCTCTTCATCCCCGCCAACGGGGATCCGTCGATGAGTCCCGGTGCGCCTTCCAAGTCCCAACTTAAACAGATCATCGACGAGCATCTGCTGAAATAGCCTTTCCAAAGTAATTTTGTGAGAGAAGATTTAGAGAGGACGGCCCGGAAAATCCGGATGGGCCGCCCTTTTTTGTTTGCAACGGTAAGCAGTGTTGCCCTCTGATTGCCCATCCGGTTGCGGTTCCGACGTTCCCCGACAGCAGTTTCCCGGTCTCACAGCTGCAGCCTCCCGAGCCGCAGCCTGCCGTCCCTGTCCTTGGTCACGGCATAGACGGTATTCTCCTTTTCGTCGCAGCACAGCCGTCCGATCTCCATGCCTGTGGAAATCAGCTCTATCGGTTGTCCGTCCCATCCGAATATGGCCACTCGGGTGAACATGGGAGCGTCTTCCGGCATATATTTGACCTTGTTGATGCCGTCGTAGGCAGTGTATATCCTGTCATTCCCGGCGAAGATGTCCCGGAAGCCCAGTCTGGACTGCTCCATGTGCTCATAGTGGTGGCTGCGGTGATTGTGCCTCAGGAGTATTTTGACCAGCGGCTCGATGTACCTGTTCAGGCTTATGAGCCGGATGGAGTCCCTGATACTGTAGGTCTCCAGAATGGCTCCCCTCCATGTCCCTAAGACGGCTTTGCTTCCGTCCGGAGAGACATCGCCGCTGACCATGCTGTAGACACATTCCCCCAGATAGGGATTTTCTATCGGGCGGATATCGGAGGCGGAGACGATCCGGCCGAGGCTTTTGTCATAAAGTTCCAGCCGGGACGTGCCTGAGAGCGAATCTGTGTAGGTGTTGTTGAGGTACAGGTACCGTTCTCCGAAATCCCATATCAGGGTGTTGCTCCACGGTCTTACTATCATGCTCTGACTCACTGTGGGTACGTCCTCCCTCAGCATGTCGTCTACGCTGAAACGCAGCACCTTGTTGTCAAGCCGGTCCATATAGGACATGGTTCCCTTCATAAACGTGGTCATCTCGTATCCGGTGTATGTCCTCCCCGGAGCACCTCCGAACTGGATGGAACTCATGAGCCTTTCGCCGCTCTCCTTGCTGTAGACGTGGAAGGTGTTGCCGCTGACGGTGTCGTGTCCGCAGACGAGGATGCAATCTCCGTAAATGTGGATGTCACCGACCGAACTCATGGGCAGCGGCTCGCCGATAAGCTCGAAGCCGGCGGTGCGTTCAGAGAGGAATTCCGGCTCGCGGTACCCGTTGCCGTCCTCGCAGGAAAGGCATGCCGCGGCGGCTAAAATGGGCAGTATGGGCTTTGAAAAAGTTCTCATTTGCCAAATATACGGTTTTCTCTCCACAATGAAAAATGCTATTTTCGCGGCATGAAAAGAGGTCTGCTGATATATCCGTCCACGACTCCGAGGGGGAACAATGCCTTCGGCTGGTTCCGGGAGGCGGCCGCCCGTTACGGGATGGAACTCGAAGTGCTGTTCTATGACTCTCCCGGGGCGGGTGCACTTGCCGGTGCTCCTGGGTGGACTCCGGATTTCGTGCTGATGCGCGGGTACAATACCGCATTGTCGCGGTGGTACGAGGCTCAGGGGGTGACGGTGGTCAATTCCACGGACTCGATGATTCTGTGCCGGGACAAATACCGCTGCTCGGAGGTTTTAGCCGCAGCGGGAGTCCCGGTGCCTGGGGCATTGTCCCTGGCGGAGGCAGAGGGCGGTGCGGCATTTCCATTTATCCTGAAACTCAATTACGGCTCCAAGGGGGAGAATGTCTTTCTCATCGGCAACGAGCGGGAGTACAGGGAGGCTCTGGAGGCCTGCCGCATGGAGGAACAGCACCGTCTGGAGGAATTGTCGCGGGGCATAACCGAATTCGGGGAGACTCCGGAGGAAGTGGCTTACGGCTGCACTCCGGTGCTGCAGGAGTTCATAGCTTCCAGCCGGGGCCGGGACATCCGGGTGTGGGTGACCGGAGACGAGGTGGCCGGGCACGTGCTCCGCTACAACGACCGCAGCTTCAAGTCCAATTTCGCCGCCGGCGGGTCCTTCCGCCAGATTCCGCTGCCGCCTGAAGCCGCTTCGACGGCCCTTGCCGCTGCCCGTGCCGCCGGCCTGTTCTTCGCCGGAGTGGACCTGCTCTTTGACGGACACGGCGGTTTCAAGGTCTGCGAGATCAACGGCAATGCCGGCTTCCGCACCGCCTCCTCCGACATCCCCGATGCACTGTTCAGAGCCCTGAGCCGGGCTTCAGGTCAGTCGGCGTGAAATAGTCGCCCGTGAAAAATTTCCCCATTGTTTCTTTTGATGGAAACAAAATGTTATATTTGCACCCGGATACAGATAAAAAAAAGGCTGATGAAACTTAAAGTAGTGTTGATGGAAGAGGCGGTGGCCTTTATAGCGAGACAATCGGTCAAAGCCCAGCAAAAGATTTATTATAATATCTTCAAAGTTGAAGAAGGCATTAGGGAAGCAGAGATATTCAAGAAACTTGAAAATACGGATATATGGGAGTTCCGGACTCTATACAATGGCATTTGTTACAGGCTGTTCTCCTTTTGGGATACAGATACGGACACGATGGTAGTCGCTACTCATGGCATTGTAAAGAAGACCATGAAAACTCCTGTGAAAGAAATAGCAAAAGCAGAAGAAATCAGGAAAGAGTATTTCAGACGTAAAAAGCGATAAAGTAATATGGAACAGTTCAAGCTTATACCCGCAGATGAAATGAAAGATAAATTGTGGGGTAAACCAGGCACTCCCGAACGCGATGCGATGGAGGCACAGCTGCAGGAGGATGTCCACGCCTACATGGTCGGAGAGGCCATCAGGAAGGCGCGTCAGGAGCAGCACCTGACGCAAGAGGAACTGGGAGAGCGCATCGGTGTGCAGCGGGCACAGATATCCCGGCTGGAAAAGGGCAAAAGCGTCATTACCCTGCCCACAATGAGTCGGGTGTTCAAGGCCCTTGGTATAGATACAGGCATACTCGACTTGGGCAGTGCAGGCAAGGTGGCACTATGGTGAGCATTCAGAAGCCCACCTGAAGCTGCGTGATGAGCATGTGTGAGGACGGGATGCCGCTGTAGATGCCTTCGCTCTTACTGGAGCGCTGCTGATAGACGTATTGTGCCTGGAGGCGGCATTTGCGGTAGATGTTCCACTGCAGTCCGAAGATGTAGTTGCACTGCCAGTCGCTCAGGGCGACGTTCCGGTCCAGCCAGTCGACCGAGGCCACGATGTCGAGGAAACGGGCAGGGGAACCCACGAGGGTGGCGTATGCCCCCCGGCTTCTGACATCAGCGTCAAGCCCCTCCATGTATTCGCTCCGGAGATATACCGGCCCGGCCTTCAGTTCCGCACCTGCACTCCATCTGTTCCTCCGGTATGTCTCGCCTTCCCTGAAGCAGCCGTAGGGACTGTCCGCCTTGGCGGTACCTTCTCCGATGTAGACGGAACCGTGCAGTTTGAGGAAACTCACCGGCCTGAGAGCCAGGCTTGCGACGACATCCTTCCGGTTGTTGGTCTCGGCCGTATTGTACGGCTCTCCGCTGAACACTCCGATGCGGTACTCGAAAAGATGGCGGCCGTCCTTCCCTATTTTCAGAAATGCACCTCCCGCTTCCAGACCCAGGTCCCTGCCGGCTCCTCCGCCGAAGCAGATGTCCGAGCCGTCGATGCCCGCGAGATACTGCACGGCCTGCGCTCCCTTTATGATTTCCAGGACGGAGGGAGACATATTGCTCTCGATCGAGAAGGGCGTCTTGTACTGCCCGAGCCGGATGTAGAACGCATCCACGGGGCGGTATCTGACGAACAGCTCGTGCAGCCTGAATTTGGACAAGTCGGCCATGAAATAGAGGTCGAGATGTCTGACGGGCCTGATGTCGGCGATGATCATTGCCCTGTACAGATTGAACTTGTTGAAGGCTCCGTCATGCGCCATGTCGTAGGTGTCGTATTGGTAACCGATCTGGGCATAGCCGCTTACGCTTACATTTTCCGAAAGGAAACGGAGAATCCCGCTGTACTTTGATCCGTTTGCATTATAGGTGCCGAGGGTGTCTGTTGCCGCCGAAGAGCTGAGGCATGCAGCTGCGGTCAGGATGAGGGAGATTACGGTGGCCTTGAGGTGCATGGCTGTAGGTGTTGAGTCAGTTGTCCGGTTTTAGTGTCTGTTTAACAGGCGGCAAAAATAGCAAAACCTTTGGAATATGCAACTGACCCGTCCTGTAGGACTGCGCGCTTTTTGTCACGAAACCGCCATTTTCGCCAAGGTGGGCGTGAAGGACATCAATTTCCTCAAGGGACCGGTCAGTCCGAGGGTAGTGGCGGGCGAATAAACACGAATCAGCTATTGTGGGTAATCCGTTCTTTTACTTTGTTCCATGCATTCGTATGGAAGAGGCAACAACGGTCCATTGTCCGGCACATTTCTTTGAAACGGCTTGCCGGAATCACAAAACTCAGCACATTGCTTTCTACATAGGGGCGCACGGAAGGGTCGAGCAGGCCTATAAACGTGCGGCGGCCACCTATTCTGTTTTCTCTTACGGCCTGGGCGACGACCGATGAGCAGCCTGAACCGAAAATGCAGGAGACCGCATCATCGGCGTTGTTGTCGAAGAATGCCCAAGTTGCCAGTCCAGACAGCATGTCGGGAGTAGCAAAGAACAATATTCCTTCCATGGGCTCAAAACTCTTTGCGCGGTCAATCCGTATGAAATTGAGATATTTTTTAGTGGCCGGCCGTATATCAAGCCGTTCAATGCACGTTATCACATCTTCCGGAGAAGCCTTGTAGCGTTCTTTCTGCGACACGAAGCCGGGAACATGCTCAGGCATCGGAGCAAAGGCGGTATAGAGCTTGCCTCCGCCACAACCGATGGTCTCGGCACTCAGGCTAAGCCCTTCCCCTTTTCTCGCAGCATCCATGCCCTTAAAGAGACAACCGTTTATCTTATCTGTATCTGCCACCGGTTCGTTATCATAATAGAACATAAGCGGAAGTTCCGCCGTTTCACCAAAAGCCTGACGGTACTTGCTGATGAATGTCTGAGTATCCATATCTTTTTTAGAATAAGTTGTTTTGTGCCGTATCAGGCCGCTCTCTTGAACCGCATCCAGGTCCATTTGTGCCACAAGGTCTCCAGCGGGCCCTGTTTGTGGCGTGACAGCCACCATCTGCTCAGCAGCACCTGCAGCAGGAATACGGCGATTCCGATGAGCAGGCTGACCGTGTATCCGCAGTACGGGGCGAGGTTGAGGCCGATGGGGAAATAAATCAATGCGCCGGCCACTGACTGGCAGATGTAGTTGGTCAGACTCATACGGACGTACCAGCGCAGGCCTGAGACGCTCTTGCGGAATCTGCCGCTGAGTCTGTATGACAGCACGAATGCGGATACCAGCACGAGGGTGAAAGCCAGTTTCTGCCACATGTCGAGGGCCGTGCCTGCGGACTGGGCAGCCGTGCCCTGGGTCTGCATCGCCAGTTCCTTCAGGGTGTAGAGAGGTGCGAATGCTATGGAGGCGGTTGCGAGGATGATGGTCCATGTGCGGGTGTTGTCCCTATCGCCGCCGTTGTCGCTGAACATCCGCTTGCGTCCGAGCCAGTGCCCTAAAAGGAAAAGCCCGGCGGTCTGGACGAACCGGCCGGCATTGACCGCCCAGAGGAGGCTCGCCTTCTGCCCCAAGGTGATGTTTCCTAAGAAAAATGCCCCCGGCTCTCCTGCTTTCGTGTATTCGGCGGCCTCGGCGTACATTTCGGCTACGTGCAGGTCCGGCAGGGTGTGTCCGGGGTTGATCAGTGCGGCGATGCAGTGGAACCACTCGACGGGCTGGAGCAGGAAGATGACGGCCGTGATGAAGATGGCCCTGTCGCTCCAGTTGCGTGTGATCAGCAGCACGATGCTGACTACCGCGAAAAGCATAAGCACATCGCCCGCGGGAAAGAATGCCGCGTTGAGTGTCGCGAACACGGCCAGCATCAGCATCCTCCACAGAAATCTCCAGCCGAAATCCTTCCCTTCTCTTTTCTGCCTGTCATTCTGCAGGAAAAAGGTCAGACCGAAGAGCAGGGCGAAAATGGCGTAGGCCTTTCCCGCGAAAAGGGAGAAGGTCCCGTCCGCACTATCCGGTCGAGCGTACCGAGCCATGCCGGTGCGTCCGTCGGATACACCGGATAGATAAAATGCTCCAGGTTGTGGACCAGTACAATGGCCATAACCGCGAATCCCCTCAGAGCGTCCACCGACTCAATCCGGGAAGAATTGTTCAAAGGCTGTTTCATGATTTTGCAAAGATAAGCCTTTTGCCCTATCGGTCGTCGCTTTGTCGCTGCCGGCCTCTTCCTCTTTCCGCAACGGCAGCAATTTCCGCGATTTAGTGCCGTTGTGGCAGGAGTAGTCTACTGGCATCGGTGTCGGCAGGTCGACTGACATGAGCAGGTTCACGGATTGAGCATGATGGTGTTGACGGTGCGTCCGCAGGAGGGGCCTTCGCGACGGGCGGAGAAGAAGTCGGGATGGGTGTAGGTGTCGATACCGGCGGTGAGGATATGGCTGTCGGGGACACCGGCCCGGACCAGTGTCAGGCGGACGGCTTCCCAGAGGTCAATGTGCAGGCCGCCCTGCATGGTGCCGGGTATCTTTGGTCCACGGTCGGAGATAATTGGTCTGTCGGAGGAGTATGTTCCGGAAAGTCCGGCTTCCGGAAAACCTGCGTCGAGGAAGGCCCGGGCGACTTCGGGACCGACCTGGAAGCTGTCGGGGCCTATGCCGGGACCGATAACCGCTAAGATGTCGGCAGGGCGGGTTCCGAACTCGCTGGACATCGCGGACAGGGTCTTCGCCGCGATTTTCAGTACCGTTCCCTTCCATCCGGAATGTACTGTGGCTACTGCCCTACGGACAGGATCGTACATGAGCACCGGTATGCAGTCGGCAGTCCTGGCCCCGATGGCCACTCCCGGCACGTCGGTTATCAGCGCGTCGAAGCCTTCGAGGTCTTCCCGCGTGAGATCCGCCGACTCCACCATGGCCACCCGGTCCCCGTGCACCTGATGTGCCTGCACCACGGGCATGGGAAGCGCGGCGTCCCTGAGCGGGGAGAATGCCGTCACGTCCGGGCTGATGCCGTAGCGCAGGAAGCCGGACAGGTCGTTGGACTTTATGCTGCTGATATTCATGCTGCTGCTGTTAAATTATGCGGATTGGCGGTATTGCATTTACATTTGCTTTGCTGTATGACTCCCAAATGAGACTTTATTATGTTGTCTTGTATGCTCATATTTTGTCTGTTGTTATCGCCATTATTCTATTTCTACATGTAATGTTTTCTTGCAAGGCTTGTTATTTCTTTCTGTACTTTTGATTGCTGGCGTTAGGGTTATCAGGATTTGTCATTTCCAAATATCCGGCTTCAACCAATGATGTTACATATTTTTCTCTGTTTTTGGTGTGCGAAGAAACTCCTACACGGTTTAAAATTTCTTTAGCACTTCTTGGAACGCTGCAAAATTGAATTATATCTTTTTCTTTATTGGTTAATTTCCTTCGTTGAGGACTAGTGTCTAAGTCAGTGTCTAAGTCAGTGTCTAAGTCAGTGTCAGGGTTTGCCAGGACAGTGTCTAAGTTCCCCTTTCTGGCTATCGTAATCAGAAACTCATGTGTCCTTTCGTTATTCTTGAAGTTTACCTGCAATCCGTTTTCCAAAGCACGCTGAATGCCAGTACCTGCTCCTGTATAAGGCAGGAGGTATATGGCATTGCTGAAAAGGAAATTGTTGCGGGGCATAGATGTACCGTTGGTAACGTCCTCTATCTGCAAGCCATTCGGCAGGATACCCGGACTATGTATTTCAACACGGTTATCAAAAATAAAGATACGAATGGGAGCATTCCAGTTGAGTGAACGGTGGACAAGTGCATTGACAACAAACTCGACCAGGCTGCTGTATGGGATTTCAAGTCGTCCCATCGAATTGAACTCTTCATCCACCTGTATGCTTTTTAAATTACGGGTAAAGAACGACATGATGGTTTCAAACTGATGCAACAGATTACCCTCCATGTCTGCATCATTCACTTTGTCCCGGAACTGCTTGCCACCAATATTATTCCCCACAAAGCTGATACATTTGGTTGTCATAACAGGCAACCAACGCTGGGGATACTTGCCAAACAGCAGCATGGCGGCAACCGTCAGACTTCCGTCCGGACGGATGAATCGCAGATTGCGCATCAGCTTGTTCAAGTTGTGGCATTTGGCAATGGCACCGGCAATGTCGTCAGGAGAAGTTTTACGGAGTACGTCACCCACAATCCCTTTCTTTTCCAATACGAGTGAAAAGCGGTTCTGCAGGAATATCTTGAGCGTATCCTCATCCAAATCGTCCAAAGTAGCATCCCTTACCACCGCTTCATCCGGGGCAAAGCTGCCGCATTCAGACATCATCTCGGCCAATTCAGCATTATCGAAAACCTTGCGCTTGTCCGCACCGTTTTTTATCCATACGATGCCCTTGTTGTCGTGATAAGGCTTGTTGTTTCCCTCTTTGATCGTGGCCACAACCACGCTGCCGCCACCTACACTTGCAGTATCTATATCAAGCAAAATGCTTGGAACAACGTTTTCCGAAGCTATATTGCCGAGCATGTTGGTTGTCTCCTGCACTTCGGCATACGACAACGGGTTAAATTCCCCGCTCTTGTCATTGATGCCAATCACAATCTGACCTCCGCGAAAGTTACTCATGGCAACCAGTTCGCAGCCAGTGTCGTATTTGTCCAAGATGCGTTCCTTGAACTGCACCTTGCTCATTTCGCCACGGTCTCTGAGTTGTAATATATCTTCTGTTGTCATAATAATCAATTCTGGATTAGATGTGCCGCATAAACCCACACCCGGTCATAGCTGCCGTATAGGGGCTTTTAATGTCCGTATTCATCTTGCGTCTGTAAATTCTGAATTTACTGCAAAGTAACATAAAAATCCGGATAGACAGTCGTGGATTCACGAATAAAATATTTGCTCCTGGAAAAATAAGTTCTATCTTTGTCTCCGCAATGAGAAAGCACTCCAACATATCCATGATGTCCATGCGAATGCATCGCTCTACGATGCATGGCTTTCTCTATTGCCGGTAAGTCAGGCGGGATGCCGGCTCCGGCGCATTAAATCCAAAAACACATATCGAGTATTCCACAGGTCCGGATTCTGCCCCCGGGACTGGTTTGGATTTATCGTTACGGGCATCAATGGAGCATCACGCGATGACAAGAAAAGAATATGTCCACAATGGACCGTTCCGGTGCGAGGCCGGAGGCATAATCAGCAATCTGAAAATAGTGTACCACATCTCCTGTCCGGAGGGACTGCCGGCATGCAGTAGCCAGGACCATGATTCAGAGAACCGCACAAATGGGAAGGTGATATGGATCTGCCATGCGCTGACGGCCAATTCGGATCCGGAGGAATGGTGGCCGGAGATGGTCGGACCGGGCCGGCCCATAGACACTGAAAGGTACACGGTGGTCTGTGCCAATATGCTCTGCTCGGCCTACGGCTCTTCCGGCCCGGCGGACGGGGCTTTTCTGGATTTCCCGAAAGTGACGGTCCGGGATATTGTCCGCACCGAGATACTCCTGCGCCGGCATTTAGGCATCGGTAGGATAGACCTGCTGATAGGCAGCTCCATCGGCGGTTTCCAGGCCCTGGAGTGGGCGGTGATGGAGCCGGAGGTGATAGGCCGTGCCGCGATTATGGCCTGCGGTCCCAGAGTTACACCCTGGCTCACTGCGTCCAACGAGGCCCAGAGGATGGCGATCGAGGCCGACCCTGCCTTCCGTGAGTGCCGGAGCCTCAGCGGCGGAGAGGCCGGACTGAGGGCGGCAAGAGCTATAGCGCTGATTTCCTACCGCAGCTATCGGGGCTACAACACCACTCAGAATGAGGAGGATCCCGACACCCTTTTCGCCACCCGCGCCGCCTCCTACGAGCGCTATCAGGGCCGCAAGCTTTCCGACCGTTTCGACGCCTATTCCTATTGGTATCTGACTCATTCCGTGGACAGTCACAATGTGGGCCGGGGACGAGGAGGTGTGGAGGCGGCTCTCCGAGGCATCAGGACCCGCTGCATCATCGTAGGCATAGACAGCGACGCCCTTTTCCCGACAGAGGAACAGCGGTATATGGCCGACCACATCCCCGGGGCGGAATACCACGAGATAACCTCCGCATTCGGCCACGACGGCTTCCTGCTCGAATACGGCCAGATATCGGAGATTCTCAGACCGGAGTTGGAGGTCCAGTTAGCGATAAATAAACGGCAATCTTAAGTAAAATCAATAAAATCAGATATATGCAGGTATTGAAATTCGGCGGCACATCTGTCGCAAACGCAGAGAATATGTCAAGGGTCGCGGATATAGTGACCAAGGCTGTGGACCGGGACAGGACCATTCTGGTCTGTTCTGCCATCAGCGGCTTTACCGACGCCCTCATCCGGACCGGCCGTATGGCTGCGGCGCGGGACGAGGCTTACAAGGGTATCATAGACGAGTATCAGGAGAAGCATTACCGAATCATTCACAGCCTGATCCAGGCGGACAAGCAGCGCGCTACCTTAGAGGCGTGCGATGCGGTGTTCGAGTCGCTCAGAGGCATCGCCAGAGGAGTCTGCCTGTTGGGCGAGCTGAGCGAGGCCAGCCTGGATGCGATACAGGGCTGTGGAGAACTCCTGTCAACCAGGATAATGGCCGTCCGCCTGGCCTCGGAGGGCATTCCGGTCAAATGGGTGGATTCCCGCGAGATAATCCGGACAGTGCGCAAGGACGGGGTGAATGTGGTGGATACGGCTGTCAGCTACGCCAATATGGCTGCGATGCTGGAGCGCAATCCGGTGACTTCGCTGTTTGTCCTGCCCGGCTTTATCGCCTCTGACAGTCAGGGACGTACCACGACTCTCGGGCGGGGCGGCTCCGACTATTCGGCTTCTCTGTTAGCTGTGGGTTGCGGGGTACGGCGCCTGGAAATCTGGACCGACGTGCCAGGAATGATGACGGCCAATCCCAAGACCGTCCCCACGGCCCGTACCATCAGCAACATCTCCTACCGTGCCGCATTGGAACTGTCTCATTTCGGTGCCAAGGTCATCTATCCTCCCACCATCCAGCCGGTGGTCTCCGAAGGCATTCCCATCTACGTCAAGGACACTTTTGACCCGGACGCGCCGGGAACCCTTATCGAGAAGAACCCGCCCCGGAGCAAGGAGAGGCTGGTGGGTATTTCCAATTCGGACAATATTGCCCTCATCTCCTTGGAAGGCAGCGGCATGGTAGGTGTACCCGGCTTCTCGGCCCGCCTCTTCGAGGCCCTCAGCCTCAGCGGTATCAACATCATACTCATCACCCAGGCCTCTTCGGTCCACACCATGTGCGTGGCCATCCCGGAGAAGGACGCGGAGAAGGCCAGGGAGGCGGCGGACAGCTGTTTTGCCTACGAGATATCGTTAGGCAAGCTCAATCCCCTGAAAGTCGAGCAAGGCTATTCGATAGTATGCCTCGTAGGGGACGACATTCTCAGCCAATGCGGTACGACGGGCCGGATGCTCGATGCCCTCGGCCGTCACGGGATACCTATCAGGGCCACGGCCCAGGGCTCGTCCGAGCGCAATATCTCAGTGGTGGTGCGCTCCTCCGAGGCGGACCGGGCCATACGCTACATCCACAATGAGTTTTTCGACAGGTCGCCGCTGAAGGACATCAATCTGTTCATCACCGGCTACGGCACTGTGGGCAAGGCCCTTGTGGACATCATCCAGCACAATGGGGATGCGGTGGCGGCCCGGACCGGGAAGCGGCTGCGCATAGCGGGGATAGCCAACAGCCGCCGCTACGTGCTGGATCCGGAGGGAATTGCCCCGGAGAGGGCAGGGGAGCTGCTTGCCCAGGGCCTCAGCGCGGCTGACGATGCCTGGACGGAGGCCCTTGCCCACACCTCTTTGGAGAATTCAGTATTTGTCGACTGTACCGCGAGTGCGGACATAGCCTGCCGGTACGCCTCCCTCTTCCGTCACGGGTATTCGGTCGTGGCCTGCAACAAGATCGCCTTCTCCGCCCCGTTGGCCCAGTACCGGGCGTTGAGGAAGGCTGCCTTGGAGAGCGGTGCGGGGCTGAGGTACGAGACGACGGTCGGAGCGGCCCTGCCGGTGCTGGAGTCCGTGGCCCGCTGTGTCTGCAGCGGAGACCGTATCCACCGGGTCGAGGCCGTGCTGTCCGGGACACTCAACTACATCTTCAGCACATACGACGGCGGGAAGACGGTGACATTCGCCGGGGTGGTGCGTCAGGCAGTGGAGAAAGGATATGCCGAGCCGGATCCGAGGATAGACCTCAGCGGGCGGGACGTTCTGCGCAAGCTGCTGATTTTAGGCAGGGAAGCCGGAGCCGCACTGGAGGAGGGGGACGTGGAGGCGGAGCCGCTGCTGCCGCAGGAGTACTTCCGGGGGAGTGTGGAGGATTTCTACAAGGCATTGGAGGACAATGAAAAATCCTTCGCGGAACAATTCCTTCAGGCGGCCTCCCGGGGACTGCGCCTCCGCTTCGTGGCCTCCCTGGAGAGGGTTCCGCTCTCTGGGGATGAATCCTCCGGAGCCTCCCCTTGCCGCTGGAAAGCCCGCATTGCATTGGAGGCATTGTCCCCCGAGCATCCGCTTTATTCCCTCGAAGGGACCGACAACGCCGTGATTCTGACCACGGATTTCTATCCCTCGCCCTTGGTCATACGGGGTGCGGGTGCCGGAGCGTACCAGACGGCCTCCGGAGTATTGAACGATATTTTAAAGTAAGCATATTTTATGGAAAGAAATTACAGATTCGAGACCCTGCAGGTCAGGGCAGGACAGGAGATCGACCCTGTCTCCAAAGGCACGGCGGTGCCCATCTACCAGAGTACGGCGTATGTCTTCGACGACATGCAGTACGGCAAAGAGCTTTTCGAACTCAAGAAACCGGGCAATATCTACACCCGCATCACCAACACCACCAACGAGGTATTCGAGAAGCGTATGGCGGCCCTCGAGAACGGAGTGGCGGCCACGGCTACGGCTTCGGGCCAGTCAGCGGTGCTGCTCAGTATCCTGAACATTGCCGGACCGGGGGACAATGTGGTGACCTCTCCTTTCCTCTACGGCGGCACCTTCACCATGTTTGCCATTACCCTCAGGGACATGGGGATAGAGATGCGTTTTGCGGCCAGTGACTCTCCGGAGGACCTGGAGGCGCTGGTGGACGGCAGGACCAAGGGTATTTTCATAGAGAACCTGGCCAATCCGGCTTTCAGCATCCCGGATTTCGAGCCGATCGTGGAGATGGCCCGCCGCCGCGGTATCTGTGTGCTGGTGGACAATACTTTCGGCATGGCCGGCTGGCTGCTGCGTCCGGTTGACTGGGGCTGTAATGTGGTGATTCATTCGGCTACCAAATGGATCTGCGGACACGGTACGGCCCTCGGCGGGGTGGTAGTGGACGGAGGCAATTTCGATTGGGATCCTGAGAAATATCCTTTGCTCGCGGCCCCTTCGGAGAGCTATCACGGGGTGGTCTACACCGATGTGTTCGGGAAGGCGGCCTTCGCCGGGCGTGTAAGGGTGGACGGGCTGCGCAATCTCGGGCCGGCTCCCTCGCCGTTCAACTCCTTCCTGATGCTGCAGGGGCTGGAGACCCTCTCGCTCAGGGCGGAGCGGTGCTGTGACAATACCCTTGAGGTGGCCCGTTTCCTGACCTCTCATCCGGCGGTGGAGAGTGTCAACTATCCCGGTCTGGAGGACAATCCCTATCATGCCCTTGGCTGCAAATACCTCAGGCACGGCTTCGGCGGAGTGCTCACTTTCAGGGTGAAAGGCGGATTTGATGCCGCGGCGGCCTTGGTGGACCGGCTGGAACTGATCCTGCACGTGGGCAGCGTAGGGGATGCCAAGTCGCTGATAGTGCATCCGGCTTCCACGACCCATTCGCAGCTCAGCCCGTCCGAGCAGGTGGCCGCCGGGGTCTATCCCAACATGCTGCGCCTGTCGGTGGGCATTGAGAATGTGGATGACCTGATTTACGATCTGGAGAATGCCTTGGATTCTTTGCAGGGGAGGGCAGGACTATGAGAGTGGCGGTTGTAGGAGCTACCGGGTTGGTCGGCTCGGTGATGCTGAAAGTCTTGGAGGAAAGGCATTTTCCTGTGACGGAGCTGCTGCCGGTGGCTTCGGAGAAGTCGGTGGGAAGGTCAGTGCGCTTTGCCGGCTCGGATGTGCAGGTGGTGGGAGCTGAGACAGCCTTGGCGGCACGTCCCGACATTGCCCTGTTTTCGGCCGGGGCCTCCGTCTCCCGGGAGCTGGCTCCCCGTTTCGCTGCCGTAGGCTGCCGGGTGGTGGACAATTCCTCCTGCTGGAGGATGGAGCCCGGCGTGCCGTTGGTGGTACCCGAGATCAATGGCAATGTGCTGGGCCCCGGGGATATGATCATCGCCAATCCCAACTGCTCCACGATACAGATGCTCATGCCTCTTGCCCCGCTGCACCGCCGCTGGGGCATACGCCGCATCGTGGTCTCCACCTACCAGTCCGTTTCCGGGTCAGGCTACAAGGCCTTGGCCCAGATGCAGGCGGAAAGGGCCGGAGGCAGGTGGGGAGAATATCCGGCGGCCTATCCTCATCCAATAGACCTGAACATACTGCCGCATATCGATAGTTTCCTCGACAGCGGTTACACGAAGGAGGAGATGAAGATGGTGAATGAGACGCACAAGATATTGGGGGACGAGGGCATTGCCGTGTCGCCCACGACGGTGCGGGTACCTGTGACCGGAGGCCATTCGGAATCGGTCAACGTGGAACTGTCCAGGGAGTTCGACCTTGGGGAGGTCCGTGCCGTCATTGCTTCCACCCCGGGCTGTGTCCTGCAGGATGACCCGTCTGCCGCTGTCTATCCCATGCCGTTGTATGCCCAGGGCAGGGACGAGGTCTTCGTCGGCCGCATCCGCCGCGACCCCACCGTCCCCCACGGCCTCAACCTCTGGTGCGTCGCCGACAACCTCCGCAAGGGAGCCGCCACCAATGCCGTCCAGATTGCGGAGCTGCTGCTGCCGTTCCTTCCGCTGCAGTCCTGACGGAGCAGCAGGGTAATTTCCACCCCCGGGAAAAGTGCCGGCTTTTCCGCGATTCCGGTGCACTTTCCCCCGCGGCTTGTAGACGCATGAAAATCCAGCAGTCGAAAAGACCAGGCCCTCC
>ENA-OOXJ01001097-OOXJ01001097.1-human-gut-metagenome-genome-assembly--contig:-NODE-1097-length-18992-cov-15.458256_pt1 | contig 18992 bp, 14 predicted proteins | sample MGYA00241587_ERZ501343 | MGnify/ENA primary metagenome ERZ501343 (study PRJEB25962, sample SAMEA2042918) | human gut metagenome | biome: human gut; feature: human-associated habitat; material: faeces... | reverse complement strand
AGATGGGCAAGAGCCAGGGCAACGGCATCTACCTCTACGACGACGAGAAGACCATCACCAAGAAGGTCATGAAGGCCCTGACCGACAGCGGCCCCGCCGAGCCCAACAGCCCCATGCCCGAGTGCATTGACAACCTCTTCACCCTCCTGGCTCTGGTATCCGAGCCCTCGACAGTAGAGTACTTCCGCGAGAAGTGGAACGACTGCTCTATCCGTTACGGAGACCTTAAGAAGCAGCTTGCTGCCGACATCTGCAAGGTGACCCTGCCTATCCGCGAGCGCATAGACGCCATCTACAACGACGACGCCTACCTCCACCGCGTAGTCTCGGAAGGCCGCGACAAAGCCCGCGCCTCCGCCTCGGCCACCCTCGCCCTCGTCCGCAAGGCCATGGGCTTCAAAGTCTTCTAAAGTCTTCTGGCTTCAATCACAATATTTCATAGCACTCCTACACCGCACATCGCAGCCCGCCGCTCATCCGGTACGGCTGCGATGCTTTTTTCTGAGCTGCTGTATCTTTGTCGCTGTATTTTTGTCGCTGTTTCTGTGCAGCCGTTTCTGTGTCGCTGTATCTTTGCCACCATTTCTTTGCCACTGTTTCTGTGTCGCTGTATCTTTGCCACCATTTCTTTGCCGCCGTTTCTTCGCCCTGTTGCTTTCCCGCTCGGAAGTCTTTTCCATTGCTCCACGTCCGCATATCTCCCTCCCTGCCTTCACGCTTTCCCCATTTTACTCCTTCGGAAGGAGTGACCAAAACGCAGAAATTTCCTACTCCTTCGGAAGGAGTAGAATGCCATGAATGTCATCCGATATGGCCTACAGGCATTGCAGCCCCATTTTCCCACGTATCGGCCCGCAGACTCCTTCGGAAGGAGTGGCCAAAACGCGAAATTTCCTACTCCTTCGGAAGGAGTAGAAAAAAAACGTTATACATTTGCAAAACAAAATCACGAGTAATGAGTATGTTCAACGACCACTACACCATAGAAATCTGCGCCCCGTCGTACGAGAGCGCCATAGCCGCGCAGAGAGGCGGGGCTGCGAGAATAGAACTGTGTTCCGAACTGGATGCCGGAGGAGTGACCCCTTCCTACGGGCTGATTCAAGGAGTGAGGGCGGCGCTGACTATCACCGTCAATGTGCTGGTCCGCCCGAGGTCCGGAGATTTTCTGTATTCGTCCTACGAGGTGGAGACAGTGACACGCGATATAGCGCTGTGTGCGCAGGCCGGTGTACAGGGTGTCGTGGTAGGTGCACTGACGGCGGATGCGAAAGTGGACCGGACGGCGGCCGCCGAGTGGCTGAAGGAGGCCCGCAGACATGGGCTGTCGACGACATTTCATAGGGCAATCGACTGTGCTGACGGTATTTACGACGCTCTCGAGGATATCGCCTCGCTGGGCTACGACCGCGTGCTGACCTCAGGCGGATGTCCGACTGCCTGGGAAGGCCGTGAGACTATAGCCCGCATGCAGGCTATGGTGGCAAACCATACTGGAAGCTCTCGCAAACCGTTGATAATCATGCCTGGCTCGGGAATCAATCCGACCAATATACGCGACCTGGCCTTGCAGACCGGAGTGAGCGAGCTTCATCTGTCGGCCACCAAACGGCACAAGTCCGGTATGCGCGTGCTTTCCGGCATTGCGCAGGAGGAGACGGTAGTTCACAGCGACGAGGAGACTGTGCGCAGGGCGGTGGCGGCACTCTGCTGACGTGTTGCGGCAGAGGTTTCAGGATTGGCCTTGTTCGCGATGCGTTGTCCTTCAGCGGGGTCGTCGCAGGATGAACATGCACATTGCGGCGCACTATCGTCTGGTGTTACGTAACCTTCAGGTAATCAGTACACAAAGGTTAAAAAGGTCTTTTTATAAAAAATAACGAATATAAAAACGTAAAAATCTTCCGGAGAAGAGCGTATTCTCTGAACTTTTCCCTTGATTATCAGCAGATAAACTATATCTTTGAGGAGCCTGTCGGGCCTCTTGAGCCGGGCCATTCTGGTCATCTGAGCCAGTTGATTGGAGCCGGCAGGCATCACCTTATTATTTATCAACTTCAACTTAAAGAGTACGGACTATGAAGGGAAAGATCTACCATCTATGCTACACCTCACACGGCGAGGTTCTATGTAGGAAATATCTGGATTACTGCATGCTGTTCAACTGTATCGCTCAGGCGACGATTGGCACTGGTGCTCAGTTGCTTGCGTATGCCATTATGTCCACGCACGTTCATCTCATAGTGATAACGGAGCATCCGGCGGCTTATATCCAGAGAATAAGATCGTCTTACACTCAGATGTTTAACAGACGGTATCGTCGAAAAGGCGCATTTGGAGAACCGTCATTTTTCAGCCTGGAACTGAAAGGACGGCATCATGTAGCGGCAGCTGTCAGTTATGTTTTGAGAAACCCGTCAAGTCATGAAGTCTGTGTAAATCCCTACGACTATCCTTTTTCATCTATAATGCTGTATTTCAAGAGTATGATTGTTTCGCCAGGCCAGCAGAAGAGTATGCAGGAAATTAAAGGTAAGAGAGGTGTGCGCCCAAGACTGATAAGTGTGACAAACAGTCTTCCGGAGTGGGTCGATTTAGATTCGGATGGTCAGATCAATCCGGATCAGATAGTGTGTTCTGATTTGGTGGAAGGGTATTTCGGCTCGTACAATGCATTTAATTTCGGTCTGAATAGACGGGACTATGAACAATGGAATACTCAACAGATGAATGATGAACAACCTTCAGATCCTATTACGCTTGCATCAATTGAACCGTATCTGTCTGAGGAAGAGCTCGGTCGGATTCTCAAGCAGAATCCCGGGTGGATAAAGGAAAAGCGGGTTAAGGATATTGATTTGTGCCATATTGTGGATAATGAGTACGTGCAGCGGTATCACAAAAAAAGTTATGCCTGTCTATCGACATCTGAAAAGTTGGAAATCTCCCGGAAGTTGCTTAAAGATAGGAATGTGACGGTTCGTCAAGTGGAAAGGTGTCTGGGGGTTACACTGTAGAGGTGTATACGGCTCCTTTGTAATGATGTCGTACTCCTTCCGAAGGAGTCGCTGAAATGCGGGAAACCTGTACTCCTTCGGAAGGAGTGGAAGTCCGTCCGGCAGTGGAAAGGTTGATATACGTCTTGTGGCTGGGATTGGAAGAACGGCATATGTAAAACTCCTTCGGAAGGAGTTGCCGAAACGTGGGAAACCCGCATTCCTTTGGAAGGAGTGAAGATAGCAATGGGCAGAGGCAAAAGCCTGGGCACCGGAAAGGAATATAAAACCGGCAGAGCGCACGCGACTCCACCGGTTCGGTCCTCACAGTTTAAGTGCCGTTGGTCTCTAGTCCAGATCAGTAGTAAGTGACAGTGACCTCGTACTTGTCGGTGCCGGTCTGCTCGCGGGACAGTTCCTTGACGTCGACGTATTCGAGTATGGCGTCATAGTATTTCACTCCGTCTTCTTCGAAAATGGGTTCGGAACTTACTGCAGTATACTTGCTTGTACACTCGTAAGTGATGTTGTAGACAGGGAAAGACGCGCTTATGCCGGTCAGTCTCCCTTCGGTCATAGAGCATTCGTATTCCGCGGCTGAGTAGTCACAATATTCCCTCGTGATCGGCTCTGTATATTCTGTTCCTAAATCGTCCTCCGGTATTTGCCTTATATTATTGGGGTTTGTTGCAGGAACAGGGTCATACGTATAGCCGGGCAGGGCGTAGTATGCGTCCCGCTCTCCCAGCATACCCATTACACCGAAAAATTGTACACCCATGTCGTAGAATGCTTCATGGCCGAGTTTGAGCAGCCAGTTGATGTCTAAGTTGGATTCTATCACCGGTGTATCTGTGTAATGGAATGTCAGTGTCTCGTAGGCTCCGTTGCCAGCATCTCCATGAGTAATACTTGCGATATTCCCGTCCGACCATTCGAACTCGTGAAAATAATGATCTTCATCCTCGTCCCAGTCGATTGACTCAAGATATCCCGCGGAACTGTAGTGCGGTGTCATGTAAGCAGGGGAAAGCCCTTTATACTGCTCAGTTGTCATGACAGCCCGTCCATTGCCGTCGGTCTCAGCTGTGCAGTGCAGATAGTCCCTCTCTCCTTCATCGTCATAAAAGTCGAAAGTAAGGGAAACCTTCCCGTCCTCGTATGCGACGTGTATAGGGACCACATCACTGCCATATCCATCGTAGATGTATTCACGCTGTATTTCAGAGACGCGTCCCATGTCATCATACTTAAACTCGTAATAGTCCGAGCTTTCGTATTTTGACCTCCAGATATTCACGGACTTGACCAATCCGGCATCATCCGGCCCTTCCGGCTCGGACGGTTCATCGGGATTTTCCCCCTCGGCACCTTCCTGAGTGACAGTCACCGTTACCTCGTCAGTACCGCAGGTGATACGGACAGTGGCGGTGCGGGCCTCTGCCTCATTGTTGGCAGAAGCCGAGAGGGTAGCGGCGATCTCCCCGGCCTCTCCTGAAGCAGGCGAAATGCTCAGCCATTCCCCGCCCTCGGCTGAGGCGGTCCAGTCAGCGGTGGCGCTAAAGGAAATGGTAGTGTCTGTCGCGGCAGCAGGCAGAGTCATCTCCACATCGGAATGCAGCGATACGGAACCCTCCCCGCCCTCCGGTTTCTCGTGACAGCCGGCAGCCATCAGCGCGGCCGCGGCGGCAGCAGAAAGAATAAGGGTAAAATGTCTCATATTCCGTAGAAATTTTCTTTATGCAAATCGCAGAAGGTTGATCAATAGTAAGTGACGGTGACGGTCAGGGTCTGCTCGGTCTCTCTGGGCTCTCCGACAGGTACAGGCTCGGAGATGGTAATCTCAAGGTTGTCTCTGTAGTAGTACTTGTAATTCCCGTCGAGGTAGAAGTCCTCCGGATTGAGGATGCTGATCTCAGCACTCTGGCTGTATGTAGTTACTGTCATCGGTATTCTGGACAGGGCCCGGGTCATGTCTCCGTCAGCATCGAATTCAATGTCACCGGTCAGGTCGTCTATGGAGCAGGTGTACTGGACGTAAGTCCAGGACCAGGTGCGCTGTGTCTCTTCCTCAGAGAATTCATTTTTGTTCATGAAGGACTTGTAATCCTCATCTCCGACTGTTCTGTCCCCGTCATACAGCCCGGTGGACGGCAGGAATATATGGGCGCTCCTGTTTCCAGCCAGTCCCAAAAGGCTCGTGAAGCCCACAGTGACACCTTCGTTCTGATTGAGATAACTCAGGAATAAGTTGAAATCCAGATACCCTGTGTTTTCATATTCCGTTACGACCGGTGAATACTTCTGGTCGTCATACGTCATGAGGGACAGGTCTCCGTTTTCCCACGTGTATGTGAATTTCCCGGAATTGACATCTTTCAGGTAGCCGTCCTGGTCGTATGTGACATCCCATCGCATGCCGTCGGTCTCAAAAGCGGTCGCCTTCCCCTCCTCGTCCACAATGATTTTGCCCATATCCGACATTATGACTTCACCTTCCCTGTATTCAAAATTGAAACTCTGAGGATACGGGAACTCATCGGCATAATGGAGGGAGGACATTCTGCCCTGGTCATCGTATTCAAATGTCCAGGTGCAGGATGCGGGTGATCCTTCATCATAGGGCGCCCCGTCATAAAGCTGTTCAATCAATATGCTCCTGGGCATCTTCCCGGTCGGCTGTTCCGGCTCTTCGGGCTCTTCCGGCTCCTCTCCGGCAGCACCTTCCTGAGTGACAGTCACCGTGGCCTCGTCAGTCCCGCAGGAGATGCGGACGATGGCGGTGCGGGCATCAGCCTCACCGTTTGCGGCCGCCGACAGAGTCGCGGAGATCTCACCTGCCTCACCGGAAGCAGGCGAAACACTCAGCCATTCCCCGTCCTCGACCGCAGCGGTCCAGTCGGCTGTAGCGGTAAATGAAATCACAGTATCCATTTTAGCGGCGGGCAGAGCTATCTCTGCGTCAGAGTGCAGGGATACCGAACCATCTCCGCCCTCCGGCTTCTCCTGGCAGCCGGCAGCCATCAGCGCGGCAACGGCGGCAGTAGTAAGAATAAGTGTAAAATGTCTCATGTTCTGTAGAAATTTTGTTTATGCAAAGTAAGGAACAATAATGGCTTCTGTCAATCGCGGGAAACCGTGATTTTACTCCTGATTCTGCCAACCTTCGGGATGTGGGCGGGGACAAAGAAGGAGGATTTCGTGTGTGGAAATGAAAAACCGGCAGGAGTGCGGGACTCTCTGCCGGTTCGGTCGTTGGTTGCGGATGCAGGTGCGGTGCTACTTGGTGTCGGTGGTGCTGTCAGCGGCAGCGGGCTTCGGTTGTGCGGGAGCAGCAGTCTCCGCGGGTGCGCCGGCCTGTATCTTCTTCCAGCCGCGGAGGATGGTGAAGAAGATGACGAGGGTGATGAGGGCGTTGAGGAAGCCGCCTACGAAGGGTATGATGCTGATGACTGCGCCGACGAGGAGCCAGATGGTGCTGGAGAAGATGAGTCCGGCGCCGCTTCTGGCGTCATCTGTCCATGTTGCGGAAGTCTTGAGGGCTTTGAATCCGGAAAGCAGCTTGACGTATCCGATGATCATCAGAACGAGCCAGGCGATGCCTCCGATTACGGGGATGAAATCGGCCACGATAGCGACTATCAGAAGGATGTAGGCGATGTAGATGTCCTTGGCTGCCTTGCGGTCTGCATCTGTCGTTTGAATATCGACGAATTTCTTGATGTTCAGGAAGAACAGTACATATCCGACGATAACGAGTATCTGGCAGATGGTGTCAAGAGTGCCGAAAGCGCCTCCGGGAGTATCCTCTCCAGAGAGGGCGGCCAGAATGCTTACGGGGTTGAGGAGGCGGTCGATGGCGCCGAATATGGCTCCGAAGATACCGGCGATGGTGTAGATCCAGATTGCCTTGATGATCATGCCTGTGTACTGCGACCAGGATGAGTTTTCGTTCAGTGTGTTCATGGTCTTTATTTTAGTATTAGTGTTGAAGTCTCAATATGATTCATGCAAATATAAGAAAAATAACAATGCGCGTCAATCGCGGAAAACCGTGATTTTACTCCTTCGGAAGGAGTAGCTGAAAAGCAGGCAAACCGTACTCTTTCTGAAGGAGTGGAAAGGACGGAAGGGGGTATGGAGGAATGTGGTGGAAGGGGGTGGGGCAGGCCTACTGCAGGCGGGCGGGGGGTATGAGGCCGAGGGTGATGGCTTTCATGACCATGTCGGCGGCGTTGGTGGCCCCGAGCTTGCGCATGATGTGGCTGCGGTGGGACTCGACGGTGTTCTCGGTGATGTAGAGGCTGCTGGCGATTTCGCGGGAGTCCTTGCCGTCGGCTACCAGCTGGAGTACTTCGAGCTCTTTCGGGGAGAGGGGGGAGCATCCGGACACGTTTTTGCTGCTAGAGGCGGTTTGTGACGGCTGTCGTTGTCCGGGAGCAGTCTGTGATGGTTGCAGCTGTCCGGGATGTCTTTGTGCTGGGAATTGTGCGGGGGATTTCTGCGTGTGGCAGGCAGCAGGAGCCTCGAGCACGCGCCGGACGGTCTGTATCAGCTCCGAGGAGTCCACGGATTTGAAGACTGTTCCGTCCACGTCGCTCTGCTCTAATTGCCGGAGAGTCCAGATCTCCTCGTGTACCGTGTTGACGACTATGCGTATGCCTGGCGCCTCGCCGCGCAGCAGCTCGATGAGCCGGAAGCCCGGGATGTCCGGCAGTTCTAAGTCCAGGACGGCGAGGTCCACGTGTGTGCTGTGTGCGGCATCAATGGCTTCCCTGCCGTTGCGGGCTGTCAGGAAACAGGCATCGGGAAAAGCATTGCCTAAAACGGTATGCAGGCCTTTCAGCACTAAGTCGTGGTCGTCTATGAGGAGTATTGTCATGGCTGATGGATGTCTGAGTTGGAATTATTGGCCGGAGGAAGGCAGGGGAACGTCGAGCCGGAATACCTGCATTTCCCCGGATGCGGAGCCGGAGATGACCGCGCCGATGGCCTTGGCTCTTTCGGACATGACTGTCAGGCCGATGCCTTCCCGGGAAGGGGCGGGGTCGAAGGCCCGTCCGTCGTTGCTGATGGTCAGCGACAGCACCGTGTCGGAGAGCTTCAGCGCAGCCTCGATGCGGGTGGCGCCGGAGTGCCGGATGATATTGCCCATCTGCTCCTGGAAGATCCTGTAGACCTCGTAGGCGATGCGCTCGGGGACCTGCTGCCAGGTGCGGGAGCCTTCGAGGGAGGCATTGAACTCTATGCCGGCGGAGGTCTGGGAGCGGAAGCGCTCGGTGTACATTTCCATTACTTCCTCGATATCGGAGAGATTGAACTGCGGGGGCATCATGTCATGGGAGATGGTGCGCACCTCGCTCCGCAGCCCTTCCAGCATTGACAGTACCTCGTCCCTTTCCGGGGAGTCCGGCCCCATGGCCGAAAGCTGCATCCCGATGCCCAGCAGGTCGTTGCACACCCCGTCGTGCAGGTCGCGGGCCACCCGGGCCCTCTCTTTCTCCAGTCCGTCGATGTATTTCTGAGCGAGCCGCAGCTCCTCCACTTTCTTCTGGTGCCTGCGCCTGAAGACCACTGTCAGCACCACTCCGGCCAGGACGGCAATCAGCACCACCGCTATGATGATCCACAGCTGCAGGGCCGCCCGGTTCCGGAGGGATTCCTGCTCTAACCGGGATATCTCTAACTCCTTCTCGGCAGCCCCGTATTTGGCCGACCATTCGGATACCTGGGCGGTGATGTCGGCGTTGTAGATGCTGTCCACAGCGAAATAGGCTTTCTCGTAGGAGTCGGCCGCCTTGCTCCATTGTCCCATATCGGCATAGTTGCGGGCGATGTTGAGCCAGCCGGTATCCTCCCGGACGGAGGAGTTCTCGCCTGCCGCGGAAAGGAGCTTGCGGAAGATGGCATTGCTCTCGGCATAGCGTCCCATGTCCCTGAGTATCTGGGCCTGGGTCTCGCGGAATCCAAGGACGGCCACCGATTCGGGAGGCAGCTGCTCCGCGAACTTTTCCGCCCGTGCCATGTAGTAGTCGACGGAATCCCGCTGGCCGGAGAGCTTGTGCAGCGTTACGATCATAGTGAGGGCCGAGAGCTGTTTGTCCGGCAGCCCGCTCTCTCCGGCCTTGGCCATTGCCGTGCGCAGGGCCTCCGTGCCCTTGTCGAACTGCCTGTTCCGGGCGTAGATGCCTCCCGCGTTAGTGGCCGCGTACATGACCATCTCCATGTCGGAGTCATGCTCCGCCATCTGCATTGCCCGGTCGGCGTACTGCATCGACTCCTCGTCCCGGCCCATGAACGTCAGCAGGATGGCCATGCTGGTGAGCAGTCGGGTCTTCTCGGAGACGGCCGCAGGGGAGATCTTGTCCTGGATGATGTCCCAGGCCCGGTTGTAGTAGTACAGGGTCGAGTCCATCATCGAGATACGGCGGTAGCATACTCCGAGAGACTGGAGGAATCCGCTGTAGGTCAATGAGTCCTGCTCTGTGGCGGCATACCGGTCGGCAATCTCCGCCGCTTCGAGCCAGAGGCTGATGCAGCCTCTCATGTCTCCCTCGGCAAAGGATATCTCGGCTAGGCTGTCAATCTGTAGGGCGTATTGAAAATCCCGCACGGGCCCGGCATTCAGGGAAGAGCTGCCGGTGGTGAGGGTCAGGAGCAGAAGTCCTGTCAGGAGTAAGCGGTGCATAGTGGTTCCAATCGATTTTGATATGGATGCAAAGATAGGAAAATCCTGCATATAGGAGTATCACGGTTTTCCGTGATTCGGCTGCCGGTGTCAGTCTGAGACCCTGAGACAATAGCCTACGCCCCGGTGGCTGATGATGGAAACTGCGGGGTCGGCGGCCAGACGTTTGCGCAGACGGGTGATGTGGACGTTGAGACTGCGGGTGGAAAAATAGTCGTCATCGCCCCAGAGCTGCTTGAGGATGAGGGTGTTGGGGACGGTCTCTCCGAGGTGTGAGGCGAGCAGGGCTAGGAGTTCCGCCTCCCGGGCGGGCAGGACGGTGCTGCTGCCGTCGCTCAGGCTCAGGACGGCGGTGGAAGGGTCGAAGGTGTACAGTCCCAGGACAATGGGGGTGGGGCTCTGAGCTGCTGCCGTCCTGGCCCTCTGCCGTCCGAGCAGGGCATGGATGCGAACTATCAGCTCGCTCATGGCGAAGGGCTTGCGGATGTAGTCCTGGGCCCCGAGCTCGAAGCCGCGGACCACGTCCTCCGCTCCGGAGCGGGCCGAGAGGAAGAGCACCGGGACATCGTCGCCGCATATTCCTTCCACGCGCAGCCGCTTGACGAAGGTGAATCCGTCCATTGTGGGCATCATGATGTCGGTGACCACGACCTCCGGCCGGAATTCCGCCGCAGCCCGCAGCCCGTCCGCACCGTTGTAGGCGCACCGCACCTCGAAGCCCTTCTCCGAGAGGGTGTCGGCGATGATGCCCGCCAGGGTCCGCTCGTCCTCGACGAGGAGCAGCCGTATTCTGTTATCCGCGTTTTCCATTGTCTTGAATGCCTTTGAGAGTGAGGGTGAATATCGAGCCGCCGCCCGGAGCGGGACTGACGCTGATGGTCCCACCGTGCTTTTCCACCACGAGGCGGCTGTAGTAGAGGCCGATGCCGAAGCCCCTGACATTCTGTACGTCCCCGGTGGGGATGCGGTAGTATTTCTCGAAGATGCGGCGGCGGTAGGAGGCGGGGATGCCGATGCCGTTGTCCTGCACATCGATGCGGATGCTGCCGTTGGCGGCTGCTCTCCGGAGTCGGACGTTGATTTCGGGGGAGGCGGCGGAATATTTGACCGCATTGTCTAAGATGTTGGAGATGGCGGCGGAGAGGTGGAAGGCGTCGGCGGTGATGGCGGGCGCGGGACCTTCGGGGTAGTCCTCGGTGATGCGGGCGCGGCCGGCGGTGCTGACGGTCAGCTCGGTGCAGAGGCGGTGGAGTATTTCTTGCAAGTCACAGAGGGTGGGGTTCAATGCTATGTCGTCCCGCTCCTGGAGGGAGATGTCGAGGATGCGGCCGACCATTGCGGAGAGTGCTCCGAGCTGGTCGCGGATAATCTCTAAGTAGCGGCGGCGGCGTTCGGGGTCCTCGTCGGCGGAATAGTCGAGCAGGGCCTCGCTGGCTGCTGACGCGGTGGCTATCGGGGTCTTGAGCTCGTGGGTGATGTTGTGGGTCAGGTCGCGGCGCATCTCGCCGAGGGTCTTCTGGCGGAATACGGTGTGCAGCAGGTAGATGTAGCTGAAGCAGAGGATGGCGGTGATGGCGAGGATGCCGGCGATGAGGCCTGCCATTTCCCGTAGGAAGTCCCGGGAGGGATCGGTCATCTGTACGGTGCAGACTATCCGGGGCGTGGAGTCACCGATGAGTATCGTGCGGGTAAATGTCACCGGCCTGTCTATGACCGTGCTGTCGGAGTACAATGTCCTGGATACGGAGTCCCTGTCCGGGGTGACGGTGAACGAACCGGTGATTTTCACGTCCGGGCCGAATCCGTCGAGGAAGCGCTTCAGGGAGTCCATTGATATGTTCAGGCCTGTCGTATCCCTGGCCTCGGTTCCGACTGTGACCGAGCAGGGGTAGGATATGTCCTTGTAGCGCAGCATGGCGTAGAAAGTCAGCAGGAAGTTGGAGGTGTGGAAGCCGCTCAGGCTGTCGGAGTCGGGGACGGTGGTCATGATACGGCGGATGGCGTCGGTGTAGGTTGTCCCGCTTTTGTAGACCTTGACGGAGGCAATGTCCTCGAACGGTATGTTCTCGATTACGTCCTTGAGAATGTCGATTCCGTCCGTGGTGTCGGTCTCGAGCAGGATGAGGCTCCTCCCCTCTGTCGTGCGGGCCTCCCTCTCGGCGGCGACGGCCTCATCTAAGGCGGAGTTTATCCTGCCCTCGAATTCCCGCTGCCGGTCGCGATACGAGTCCACGAGCCACACCATCGTAAGGGTGATGGCTGCGACGAGGGCCGCTCCGACGGCTGTGCCTATTAGGATGAATGTGCGTCTGCTCTGCATGGTCTTTATGGTCGGGTGGTTTGTGTACGTGGTATCGCACTGCAAATATACACAGGGTTTCCGGACATCCGCAGAAATTAACATTCGTTAACCTGCCCACCTTCCGAAGGTGTGCAGTTTTTCCGCATTTTCGCCTCACCTTCCGGAGGTGTGCAGAAGCGGACCCCCCACGAGAGCCTGCTGTAGCTGCGTTTCTCCCTACATTGTGCCCGTCCCACCTTCCGAAGGTGTGCAATTTTGCCGCGTTTTCGTCTCACCTTCCGAAGGTGTGCAGAAGCGGAACCCCCACGAGAGCCTGCTGTAGCTGCGTTTCTCCCTCCACCATGTCCGTTCCACCTTCCGAAGGTGTGCTGTTTTTCCGCATTTTCGCCTCACCTTCCGGAGGTGCGCAGAAGCGGACCCCCCACGAGAGCCTGCTGTAGCTGCGTTTCTCCCTACATTGTGCCCGTCCCACCTTCCGAAGGTGTGCAATTTTGCCGCGTTTTCGTCTCACCTTCCGAAGGTGTGCAGAAGCGGAACCCCCACGAGAGCCTGCTGTAGCTGCGTTTCTCCCTCCACCATGTCCGTTCCACCTTCCGAAGGTGTGCTGTTTTTCCGCATTTTCGCCTCACCTTCCGGAGGTGTGCAGAGGCCTTCCCGGGAGGTTAAGAGTTGTTAACATTTGTTAGGCATCTGTTGATGTTCAGGATGCATCCGGTAAGGTAATTTTGCTGTCGGAAAACAATCAAAACCGAATGATGATATGAGAAAAATTTCACTAGTAATCTTTTATGCTGCGGCATGGCTCTTAGGAGGCCTGCTGCCGATGGTATTTTCGCCTACTGACGGCAGGTGCCAGTCGATACAGGTGATGTTCAAGCCGGCGGCTTACCGGATGGACAGTATCGGGACGGCACGGATCGAATGCCGCTACGGATATTCCTGGCTGCGGGATACGACTGCGCGGATGTCTGCGGACGGCGGGCTGGTTTCCGGGGACAGTGCGGATGTGGAGCGGGGAATGATGCTGCTGCAGTGCGGCGGCCCGGACGGGGTGTCGCGGTTCTACAGCTATGACCGGTACTATCTGGATTCGCTGATGCTGGCTGCGGACGGAGGCGGCGGGGCGGCGCTGGATGTATGGTCGCTGCCGGCCGGTACGGCATTTACCGTGTACAAGAATTTCCCGGAGCTGGGGCGGATGACCTCGACCGATGTCATTGGCACGGAGAACTATCTGATGGAGGAGGCGGTACCGGACTTTGGCTGGAGGGTGCTGGACGAATGGAGGGAGGTGTTGGGATACCGGGTGAGGCGGGCGGAGTGCTCGTTCCGGGGCCGGGACTATGTAGCCTGGTTCGCGCCGGAGCTGCCGTTGTCCGAGGGGCCGTGGAAGTTCTGCGGTCTGCCCGGGCTGATTCTGGAGGTGTACGATACCCGGCTGCAGTACCATTACGTGCTGCAGGGGCTGTCGGTGGCGGACAGCGGTATACGGGTGGAAATGCCTGACGCGCAGTATATCCGGACCGATGTAGGCAGCTATCTGCGTACCCTGAGACGTTATACTGGGAACCCGATGCTGTTCGACATCGATATGTCGGCTATCTCTTCCGTGAGGATTTCAAAGCCGGCGGACGGGGGCGACCCATCTGTGCTGCATTTTGATTTTCAGGAAATACTTTAAAGTCGTAGTGTATGAGAATATTTATCGTTGATTTCATCTCCGCGTTTTCCGGTGTTCTTTCCACAACGGCAGCAAATCTCGGGAAACGGTGCCGTTGCGGCATGGGCGTTTCGGCGGTGTCCTCTCTACAGGCTCTGTATGCGCGGTTCCTCGCATCCCGCTCTACCACAACGGCAGCAAATCGCGGAAAACGGTGCCGTTGCGGCAGAGGCGTTTCGGCGGTGTCCTCTCTACAGGCTCTATATGCGCGGTTCCTCGCATTCCGCTCTACCACAACGGCAGCAAATCGGGGGAAATGGTGCCATTGCGGCAGAGGCAGACTGATGGGACGCAACTGGGACGGGGATAAGGTGGATATGGGGTACTGTGAAAATTGGGACCGGAAGCAGGGTATGGAGTGGCGTAGGCGCTTGAGGATGGCGGATGTGATGGCGGTAGTAGTCGGGATGCTGATATTGTTCCCGCTTGCAGTAGCCGGACAGAACACCGTGACCATTTTCTCGGAGGAGACGCAGGTCTATGAGCGGATTGGTACGGCCTTGATAGAGTGCACCTACCGCTATGTCTGGCTGCAGGACACGACCTCGGGAACGCGGATGACTCCGGAGGGGACCCTGCTCTCGGGTGACAGTACCGATATCGCCGAGGACGTAATGCTGCTGCAGTGCGGCGGTCCGGACGGGATATCGCGGTTCTACAGTTACAGCCAGTACTACCGCGATTCGCTGATAACCTCGCTGGTGCAGTCCGGCAGTAATGATTTTTCCTCGGTCGGGGACGTGAAGGGCGGAACGGATGTGCAGATATTCAAGAACTGGCCCAGGACCGGGCGGATGACGATGATAGACAAGATGCTGGACTGGTTCGAGGTGGTTGAGGCCGTGCCGGATCTCGGCTGGGTCGTGACTGATGAGTGGAAGGAGCTGCTCGGATACCGGGTGAGGCGTGCGGAATGCTCGTTCCGGGGCCGGGACTACGTGGCCTGGTTCGCTCCGGAGCTGCCGCTGTCCGAAGGACCATGGAAGTTCTGCGGTCTGCCCGGGCTGGTGATGCACGTGTACGATACTGATTGTCAGTATGTGTATCTGCTCACGGGTATCCGTCAGGTGGCCGGTCTGCCGGTGATTATGCCGGACGAACAGTATGTCCGCACCGATCTGCGCAAGTACTACCGCACCCTGCGCCGCTATATCGAGGATCCGATCGGATTCGTTACCGCCGGTATGGACGTGACGAGTATTAGGCTCACCACTTCCGAAGGTAAGGAAGTGGATCCCAACGACCCGAAGCTGGTCAATGCGCTGAGGTACGAGTTTCAGGAGATATTAGAATAGGTAAAATAGATCGAGTTGCGAGACGTAATGAACGATATGATGCATTTCTATGACAATATTTCTGGATTCTCCGTTTGCAGACCTTGCTCACCTTCGGAAGGTGTGCAGAAAACGCAGGAAAATGCCCGCCTTCGGAAGGTGGGAAAGGTACGGTGGACGGGGAAATGCGGCGAGAGTCAGTTCTCGTGGCGGTGCAGCATCTGCTCACCTTCGGAAGGTGTGCAGAAAACGCAGGAAACTGCCCACCTTCGGAAGGTGGGAAAGGTACGGTGGACGGGAAAATGCGGTGACAGGCATCTCTCGTGGCGGTGCAGCATCTACTCACCTTCGGAAGGTGTGCAGAAAACGCGGAAAAATGCCCGCCTTCGGAAGGTGGGCCAGAAGGTGGAACGGAAAGAGGACCGGAAGGCGGACCAGGAAGTGGGTCGGAGGGTGCCTCGGCGGACAGGCAGGAAGACAGGCTGGAAGCAATGCCGGAGGGCAACGGGTATTAGGGTCAGGGCAGTGGCCGTTGTCGGGATGCTTTTATTGTGTGCGGTAAGTTTTGGATATCAGTCGAGGGCGGAGGAATGGCCGGCAAATGGATATGCCCGGCAGCAGAGGGTGGCAGGCGATGACGGCAACAGGATAAGCGGCGTAGTGGTGGAGGCCGGGAAAGGCACGCCACTGACCGGCGCAGTAGTCCTGTATGTGCCGGCAGGACAGGAGGGTACGGAGTACGCGCTGACGGACGGACAAGGACGGTTCGGGCTGCAGGTAAGCGGAACACCGGCTGCCGGGGACTCGCTGAGGGTGTCGATGCTGGGCTATGCTACGGTGACATTGGCTTTAGTGGCCGGGGACGATGAAGGCGGTGATGCTGTCGGTAAGCGGAATACCGGAGAAAGTGGAGAGACCGGTGCAGGCCGGACAGGGAAGGACAGATTTGAAGGAGACGGAACCGTCGGCAGTAGGAGCGGCATCGCGGACTGGCAGAACATCCGGGTGGAGCTGCAGCCGCAGGTCCTCGATATCAAGGAAGTGGTGGTGCGGGCTCCGAAGGTCAATCTGTTCGGCGATACGGTCGAATACAACGTGCAGAGTTTCGTCGAGCAGCAGGACAAGAGCATTTCGGACGTACTCAAGCGGATGCCGGGGGTGGAGGTGCGCGAGGGCGGGGACATCTACTACAACGGGGAGTCCATCGGCAATCTCTACGTGGAGGGCATGGACCTGCTCGGCGGGCGCTACTCGCTGCTGACCAAGAATCTCTCGGCCCAGGACGTGAAGAAGGTCGAGATCATCGAGAAGCATCAGCCGGTCAAGGCCCTCAAGGGCATCACCTCGGGAGAGAAGCCGGCCATCAACCTGGTGCTGCAGGACCAGGCCCGGGGCAAATGGGTAGGCTCGGCGGCTCTCGCGGGCGGTGTCACTTCTGACCCTCAGGCACTCTGGGACGGGAACCTCTTCCTGATGCGGGTGGGCCGCAAGTGGAACAGCGTGAACAATATCAAGACGAACAATACCGGGGAGGATCTGTCGGGGGATCTGCGCGGCATGAGCCTCTACGACCGCTCCGGCAGCGGGGGAGGGGACGGCTTCATCTCCGTGGGCACCAGCGAGGCTCCTTTAGGGGCGGCCCGCGTGCGTTTCAACACCTCGGCACTGGCCAATACCTCCAATACCTGGAAGCTCCGCAATGACTGGAAACTCAATGCCTCGGCTTCCTACGTATTTGACCGTCTGGAGTCCTCCAATTCCTCGGAGACCACCTATTATTTCGAGGACGGCGACCGCACCGTCACCGAGGGTGAGGAGGCCATGACCCGGCAGCACAACATCGAGGCCCGGGTGGAGGCGGAGGCCAACCGCGACGAATATTTCTTCCGCAACGTGCTCCGGGCCGAAGGGGAGTTCCAGGACGCCATCCAGACCATGACGGGCGAATATCCCAACACCCAGAAGGCCCGCCTGCCGTACATCTTCGTCAGCGACGACCTCCGCTACATCCACCGGAAGGGCAGCCGCTCCCTGACCCTGATGTCGCAGAATGATTTTACGCATTACGACCAGCGGCTGACGGTGCTCCGCGACGGTGACGGAAACGGCTCGGCAGCAGGACTCTCAGGGCCTCAGGACAATACCTCAGGCGGTCAGGCCCCCTCATCGGACGGAGGCGCGGGCAGCACTCAGCGGCAGCTCGTGGGTATAGCGGATTTCAATACTAATACGTATGTCTCGACGGATTTCCGTGTGGCCCGCAGTCTGACCCTCGGCCTTACAGGCGGTTTCGCCGCTTCGGTACGCAGACTTGACACCCGGCTGGAAGGGGTGGGCGGTACCGGTGCCTCAGGCTCCTTCCGCAACGACTTGACTGCGGCGTACATCCGTCCATACGTCACCCCTTCTCTGAAGTATGACTCCAAGAGCTGGGAGGTCCGCCTTTCCGCCCCTGTCAGCTGGGCTAAGTACTGGGGTCTGGACACCGACCGTTTCATCTACCGCGCCTCCGGCTCCGTCAAGTACATGCCCGGGCCGCGCCTGAGCCTGACCGTCTCCGGCAGCGCGTCCAACTCCGGTCTGGATATCCGGGATTTCTACAGCGGCTACATCCTGCGCAACTACCGCTATCTCACTGTCGGCTCCCAGAACACCGCTCAGGACGAGTCCTACAGCGTCTCCGGCCGCATCAACTTCAAGGACCCGGTCAACATGTTCTACATCGACGGCACCGTAGGCCGCTCCTGGAACATCCTCCAGACCTCCTCCACCCAGGACTTCCTCGGTGACTACATCGTCACAGGCACGGAGTATGCCCCCAGCCGCGGCGAGAGCCGGTACGCCTCCCTGAGCAGCAGCATCGGCATATACGGCATCAACGGCAAGGTCGGTGTGACATTGTCCTACATGGATTTTTCCACCACCTCCATCCTGCAGGACGGGGTCCGCACCCCCTACCTCTCGCAGACCATTTCCCTGCGCCCGACCTTCAACGGCCGCCTGACCCGCTGGATGAGCCTCTCCTACGAACTCGGCTATTCGCATTACATCCTCTCCCTGCCCGGCACCGGCACTTCCGAGTCCAAGGACAATTTCAGCCACACCCTCTCCCTGAATCTTTCCCCGCACCGCAGCCTGGACCTGAAGCTGTCCGCCGAGCACTACTACACCATGCTCACCGCCGATCAGGCCAAGAACACCGTCCTGCTCGACGCTTCCGTAGCCTGGCGCCTCAAGGGCGGGGTAGAACTCAGCCTCACCGCCCGCAACCTGCTCAACCAGCGCACCTACGCCTACTCCATTTTCAATGCCTTGCAGCAGTTCTCATGCGAGTACCGTATCCGTCCGCTGAACATTCTCGCCGGGGTTTACTTTACGTTCTGACGGGATTCCCATTCTCCTACGGTGCCGGTCTCCGAGGAGAAGCTGACACCGATGCACCAGACTGTGCGGCTGTCGGCAGCGTAAGGGCGGGCATAGCCTTTCGCCTCAATCTGGGCGAGGGCCTCGTCTGCTGTACCGTCCAGCTTGAACTCGAAGATGTAGACGTATTTCGGGGTCTCTACGATGCAGTCCACGCGGCCCTGGCTCTGAGGCTTCTCCACTATGACGGCGTATACGCCTATCATGCGGAAAATCAGGTAGAATGTATATTGAAAATAACGCTCTCTCTCCCGCTCGTCCTCCCTGCGTCGCATGGTGTACGGAATGTCCGCAAGAAACGATGTGAGCAGTTCCCGCATCCGGTCCGGATTGCCGTCCCTCAATGCAATATAAAGACCGCGGGCCATGCCTCCAAAATCATTGCGGCGGTCCTGGAAATAGTCGGAGGCTATCAGTGAGACAAAACCTTTCTGCACCTCGTTGTTGGGCAGATCCAGAAGGAATGTACCGGTGTCCCTGTCATAATCCTTGATGGTCAGGTAGCCGCTCTGATAAATCATCGGCAGGGGTTTCTCGACATCGGCCTTGTAGTCGACGAACTGGGAGGGGTCGTAGTACTTGCCGGTAA
>ENA-OOXJ01001094-OOXJ01001094.1-human-gut-metagenome-genome-assembly--contig:-NODE-1094-length-19020-cov-4.260638_pt1 | contig 19020 bp, 22 predicted proteins | sample MGYA00241587_ERZ501343 | MGnify/ENA primary metagenome ERZ501343 (study PRJEB25962, sample SAMEA2042918) | human gut metagenome | biome: human gut; feature: human-associated habitat; material: faeces... | reverse complement strand
AACTCAATTCTATCACTATATCTTTCCGCATTTCACTTTTTTGTAGTAACTTTGCTGACGAATAATCTGGAAAAATCCATGTCAAAAAGGGTGACAAGAAACTGGCACGTGCCGCGCGGAAGCGAAATGACCGAGCTGGATAAAAAAGTGCTCGGCTTTCAGAACCGCGGATGCCTGGTTCCGAAGCGCGAACTCATCAAGACGCCGGAACAAATTGAGGGTATCCGCCGCTCGGGCGAGATCAACACAGGCGTGCTCGATCTTGTTGAAAAGGAAATACGGGCCGGCATGAGTACGGCCGACATCGACAAGCTTGTTTACGATTATACGACGGCCCATGGCGCCATACCCGCTCCGCTCAACTACGAGGGCTTCCCGAAAAGCGTTTGTACGAGCATCAACGAGGTGGTGTGCCACGGCATCCCCAACGAAAACGAAATACTTTGCGAGGGCGACATCATCAACGTGGACGTCTCCACCATTTACGAAGGATATTTCAGCGATGCCTCGCGCATGTTTATCATCGGGCAGACGTCTCCCGAGAAGGAGCGACTGGTGCGCGTCACGAAGGAGTGTCTGGAAATAGGCATGCAGGCTGCCAAGCCGTGGGGCTTCTTGGGCGAAGTGGGCAAGGCCATAGAGCGCCACGCCCGCAAGAACGGATACAGCGTTGTGCGCGAGCTGTGCGGTCACGGCGTTGGCCTCGCGTTTCACGAAGATCCCGAGGTAGACCATTATAATACGCACAAACAAGGTATGCTCCTTGTTCCCGGCATGGTATTCACCATTGAGCCCATGATAAACATGGGCGAGCGCTACGTTTTCATCGACGAGGCCGACGGATGGACCGTGGTGACCGAGGACGAACTGCCGTCGGCGCAATGGGAACACACGTTCGTCGTGACGGAAAGCGGGCTGGAAATCCTGACGCATTAACTTATGACGCTCCGAAAAGAACAAAGCGATACGATCATCCTGGGCATCGAGTCCAGCTGCGACGATACGTCGGCCGCTGTGGTGAAAAACGGCATTTTGCTGAGCAACGTAACGGCCGGGCAGGCCGTGCACGAAGCTTACGGGGGCGTGGTGCCCGAGTTGGCCTCGCGCGCTCATCAGCAAAACATCGTGCCCGTTGTCGACCAGGCTTTGAAGCAGGCCGGCGTGGCCCGCGAGCAGCTTTCGGCCGTGGCTGTCACGCTCGGGCCGGGACTGATGGGCTCTCTGCTCGTCGGAACGTCGTTTGCCAAGGGCATGGCCCTTTCTTTGGGCATACCATTGATCGAAGTCAACCATTTGCAGGGCCACGTGCTGGCCCACTTCATCCGTAAGGAGGGCGACGACCACGCCGCCCCACCCTTTCCCTATCTTTGTCTCCTCGTGAGCGGCGGCAACTCGCAGATAGTGAGAGTGGACGCCTATAATAAAATGACTATCCTGGGGCAGACCATCGACGATGCCGCAGGCGAAGCCATCGACAAGTGCTCGAAAGTGATGGGCCTGGGCTATCCGGGCGGCCCCATCATAGACCGCTTGGCCCGCAAGGGAAACCCGAAAGCTTATGCTTTCAGTAAGCCGCATGTCGAGGGGCTCGATTACAGTTTCAGCGGACTGAAAACCTCTTTCCTCTATTTCCTGCGCGACCACGTGAAGGAAGACCCCGATTTCATCGAACACCACAAGGAGGACTTGGCGGCATCGCTGGAACAGACCATCGTGGATATACTCGTCAAGAAGCTCTCTATGGCCGTAAAGCAGACGGGCATCCGTCACGTAGCGCTTTCGGGCGGCGTGTCGGCCAATACCGGGCTGCGCAACGCCTTCAAGGCGCGCGGCCGGTCGGGACAATGGCATATATATATACCAGAGTTTGGCTATACGACGGACAACGCCGCCATGATAGCCATGACGGGGTACTACAAGTTTGGCGACGGCGATTTCTGTCCGCTGGACAAGCCGGCCTACTCACGCACCGTGATTTGAAATTCATAAAACATAAATCCTAACGAACGATACACCATGGAATTAGATTTAAAGTTAGTCAGCAAGGAAATCAACGAAATGCTCTGGCGCGAGCACAAAACGCTCTCGACGGCAGAAAGCTGCACAGCCGGAAGAATAGCCAGCGTCATCACGGCTGTGCCCGGCAGTTCCAACTATTATAAAGGCGGTCTCATCTGCTACGCCGACGAGGTGAAAGAAGACATTCTTCACGTCGACGCAAACGTCATCGAAGAGCAGACGGCCGTGTGCGAGGAAGTGGTGAAACAGATGATCGTGGGAGCCAACGAGTTGTTCCACTCCGACTATTCGGTTGCCATCAGCGGCTATGCCGGCCCCGGCGGCCCCGACGGTGGTAAGAGCGGCGTGATTGTAGGCACCATCTGGATAGCCGTAGGTTCCAACGAAAAGATTGTTACCCGCATGATTGAAGAAGACAACGGACGCGACAAAAACCTGGCCACAGCCACAAGCGTAGCCATGCACATGCTCCGCGATTTTCTTAAAGAGCAGGCAAGCGACGGCGAATAAAGACGATATTTTTGTAGAATTACTTGCTTGTGAATGATTTAAGTATTAACTTTGCACCTCGTATTGGGAAATATTCACATCAAGAAGAACAAAAAGAATAAGATAGCAATGTCTAAGATTTGTCAGATTACAGGGAAGAAGGCCATGAATGGCAACAACGTTTCACACTCAAAGCGCCGCACCAAGCGTACGTTTGATGTAAACTTGTTCACGAAAAAATTCTATTACGTGGAGCAGGACTGCTGGATCAGCTTGAAGCTGAGCGCTGCCGGCCTGCGCCTTATCAATAAGGTGGGACTTGACGCCGCGTTGAACAACGCAGTAGCCAAGGGATATTGCGATTGGAAAGATATTAAAGTAATTGGATAATAAATTTCGACAACAATGGCTGGTAAGAAAGCAAAAGGCAATAGAGTTCAGGTTATTCTCGAATGCACGGAGATGAAAGAGAGCGGTCTGCCCGGAACGTCTCGCTACATCACCACCAAAAACCGTAAGAACACGCCTGAACGTTTGGAGTTGAAGAAATATAACCCCATTCTTCGGAAAATGACCATTCACAAAGAAATTAAATAATCGATTATAAACTATGGCAAAGAAAACTGTCGCAACGCTGCAATCGGGTAAAACCGACGGACGCTCTTACACGAAAGTGATCAAGATGGTGAAGAGCCCGAAAACGGGTGCTTACGTGTTTGATGAGCAGATGGTACCCAACGAAGCAGTAAAGGATTTCTTCAAAAACTGATTAGGAAGTCTGAACCATTCATATACGAGGCTGCGCGTTTATAAAAGAACGCGCAGCCTCTTTTCATTGTGGCGGCAGAGTTTTTCCCCTGCCCCCGAAGATTTCCTGCATTTTCTTCGTATCTTTGTCCGTTAAGAATGAAATTTAAGCGATATGGGTCTGTTTGATATATTCTCGAAGAAAGAAAAAAAAGCTGTTCTCGATGCCGGCTTGGAAAAAACGAAAACCTCTGTTTTCAGCAAACTGGCGCGAGCCATCGCCGGGAAATCGAAAGTAGACGACGAAGTCCTCGATAATCTGGAAGACGTGCTCATCAGTTCCGACGTTGGCGTCGAAACAACATTGGAGATTATCAAGCGGATCGAAGAGCGCGTGGCTCGCGATAAATATGTAAACACGGCAGAGCTGAATCAAATTCTGAAAGAAGAGATTGAAGCGCTGCTCACAAAGAGCGGCAATGACGATAAGGGCGGCTTTAACCTCCCCGAAGGGCTGAAGCCGTATGTAATCATGGTTGTAGGCGTAAACGGCGTCGGGAAAACCACGACTATCGGCAAGCTCGCCTATCAGTTTGCCCAGGCCGGCAAAAAAGTCTACCTGGGAGCAGCCGACACATTCCGTGCCGCAGCCGTAGAGCAACTCTCCATTTGGGGCGAGCGCGTAGGAGCGCAAGTCATAAAGCAGCAAATGGGTAGCGACCCGGCCAGTGTCGCTTACGACACGGTAAGTTCGGCAAAAGCCAACGGCGCAGATGTCGTTATCATCGACACAGCCGGACGTCTCCACAACAAAGTCAATCTTATGAACGAACTGACCAAGATTAAGAAAGTAATGCAGAAAGTTGAGCCCGAAGCTCCGCACGAAATACTTCTCGTCTTGGACGGTTCGACAGGCCAGAACGCCTTTGAGCAAGCCAAGCAATTTATCAAGGCAACCGACGTAACGGCCTTGGCCATCACCAAGCTCGACGGGACAGCCAAAGGCGGCGTCGTGATAGGCATCTCCCACCAGTTGAAAGTCCCTGTAAAATACATAGGCCTCGGCGAAAAGATTTCAGATCTCCAACCATTTAACAGCCGCGACTTCATCGAATCTTTATTCAGCAACACCTCGTTCTAACAACTGATATGAAAAATCTTACCGTTGACATAATAACGATGGGATGCTCCAAAAACCTCGTAGATTCCGAGCATCTGATGTATCAGTTCGGAAGAAAAGGCTATATGGTCTATCACAATCCGTCGGAAGTGCATGGAAATATTGCGATAGTGAATACCTGTGGGTTTATTGGGGACGCAAAAGAAGAGAGCATCAATATGATTCTTTCTTTGTGCAATTTAAAAGACGAGGGAAGGCTGGATAAGCTTTTTGTGATGGGATGTTTATCTGAGCGTTACTTTAAGGAATTACGGGAAGAGATACCGCAGGTAGATAAGTTCTACGGCAAATTCAATTGGAACGACATCCTGAACGATTTGGGCGAGGGTTATGATGAGATGGTGGCTCAGGAACGTGTTCTGACTACACCTTCGCATTATGCTTACGTGAAGATATCAGAAGGTTGCGACCGTAAATGTGCATATTGTGCCATTCCTATCATAACCGGCAGCCACCGAAGCCGGCCTATGGAGGAGATAGTGGACGAAGTGCGCTCGCTCGTGGCGCGAGGTGTGAAGGAATTTCAGATTATTGCACAGGAACTGACTTATTACGGGATAGATCTGTATCATGAACAGATGTTACCGCAATTAGTTGAGCAGCTGGCGCGTATTCCCGGAGTTGAATGGATCCGTTTGCACTATGCTTACCCGACGCACTTCCCTATGGATTTGTTGCGGGTGATGCGCGAGAATGATAATGTCTGCAAATATCTTGATATAGCCTTGCAGCACATCAGCGATCCCGTATTGAAAAGGATGCAGCGGCATACAACGAAGCGGGAGACGCTCGATTTGCTGGCGGCCATGCGTTGCGAAGTGCCCGGCATCTGTATCCGCACGACGCTGATGGTAGGTTTTCCGGGTGAAACGGAGGCTGATTTCCAAGAGCTGCTTGACTTTACCCGTGAAATGCGTTTTGACCGTATGGGAGCCTTTGCTTACAGCGAGGAAGAGGGTACATACGCTGCGGAGCATTATGACGACGACGTGCCCGAGGACGTAAAACAGCAGCGCCTGGACGCTTTGATGGAGTTGCAGGAGAGCATTTCCGCGCAGCTTTGTGCCGAAAAGGTGGGAAAGACGTTTAAAACCATTATAGACCGTCGGGAAGGAGATTTCAACATCGGCCGGACTGAGTATGATTCGCCCGAAGTGGATTGTGAAGTGCTGATACCCGCTTCAGAAGGCACGCTGACCCTCGGCAGCTTTTATGATGTAAAAATTACCGGTGCAGAAGAGTATGACCTGTACGGCACCATCGCTCACTCTTAAAATCGTAAGACGTGAACAACAAAGAATATATAAGTTCGCTGGCATCGAAGCTTGGCATTGCAGCTTCGGAAGCCCAAAAGCTGACGACGGCTTTGGTCGAAGAGCTTGCCGACAAGCTGGACGAGGGAAACGTGCTGACGATACAAGGATTTGGTAATTTTGAGGTGAAAAAGAAATTGGAGCGCGTGGTGGTCAATCCCACGACGAAGCAACGTATGCTCGTGCCGCCCAAACTCGTGCTGTCTTTTAAGCCGAGCAATGTGCTGAAAGACAAACTGAAATGAGACCAGACCTGATGGAAAAGAAAATACTTCTCCAAGAGCTTTCAGATATTCTGGCTGAACGCGAGGGGCTTACCAAGAAAAAGGCCGACGCATTCGTCAAAGCTTTCTTTGACGTCATAGAAGAAGCGTTGGAGGTCGACAAATTTGTAAAAATCAAGGGATTTGGCACGTTTAAACTAGTGGCCGTCGGTGAACGCGAGAGTATCAACGTAAATACCGGCGAACGCATACAGATTGGCGGCCATTCGAAGATTTCTTTTACCCCCGACGTTTATCTTCGCGACTTGATAAACCGGCCCTTTGCCCATTTTCAGACCGTTGTGCTCAACGAAGAAACGGAGATGGAGGAGCTCGACAACGTGGACCGCATGATGGAAGAGCTTGCCCGGAAGGAAGCGGAAGAAACCCGTAGCGAGAAAGAAGCTGCGGCTCCCTCTACGCCCGAAACGCCGGGGCAACCGGTCGCATCGGACATCCCGGAGCTGCCGCCTCTTCCCCCCTTGCCCAACAGCGTGGTGCCACCTCCCCTGCCCTTGGAGCAACAAAATGCAGAAGCGGGTAGCGACGCGCCAGAAGAGGAAAATGGTTTGGCCATTCCCCCTGTGCCGACATATGAAGAGGCGGAAGTTCCCGACGATGAAGAAACAAATCCTGCATCGGCAACACCTTCGGACGTAGAAGCCGCGCCGACAAGCAACGAAGCGGACGATGCTTCCGCCACGGACGAAGAAAGGACGGATGCGCCCACCGAGCATGAGGAGGAGCTTTCGGAAACGGCACCTGCCCGAGAAGAAACGGAGCAAGAGGCCGAGGAAATGGCGGGGACTGAAACAGAGCAAGAGACAAGCGCCGACGAGGCCCTTGGCCAAGAAGAGGAAACGGACGATGACGACGAGCAGATTGGCCGTGGCGAACGAAGAAGACGCCGTCGCTTCCTGATAGCTGCGGCAGTGGTCGTGGTGCTGATGGCTGCAAGCTATTTTGCCGGTTATTTCCGCCTGTTATGCCCTTGCGACTGGTTTGCTGTACCGGAACGACCGCAGCCCGAGGTGCCGCAGCAGCCGGTCAAGACGCTCCCCGTCGTGCCTGCACGTACCGACAGCGTGCTTGCAGACACGGCCTCGCTTGCCGATACGACCGCCGTAGAAGCTGAGCCGGCTCCCCAACAGGAAAAGGCTGACAAGCCGGAAGAAAAGGCCGCCCCCAAAGTACCTGAGAACAACCGACAGGAAGCAAAATCCCCTTCGCGCGAGGCGACACCGCGTCCCAAGCTTCGCGAAACGCCCCGCGGCTCATACGTCATCACGGGCACACGCGAGACGCACACCGTACGCCGGGGCGAAACGCTGCGTTCCATTGCTCTCCGCGTCTACGGAAGTAAAAGTTTCGCCCGCTATATCATCCAGTACAACAGCATAGACAATCCCGACAATATCGCCGTCGGCACGGTAATCCGCCTGCCCGAGCTTCGCCTTTCCACCGGCGATACGACGCGCAACGAAAATTGAACGGACGTTTGCCGGCAGGATATTCGCGTAAGAAGCCAGCAAAATTTTTTATCTCCTTATCAAATACGTATTTGCGTGCTTGAAAACCGACGTTTCAAGCACGCATTTTTTGTGCCCCCTCCGCCCGGTTTGTTCTTTTGGGAAAGTGCGCTGTTCCGCCTCCGCAGAACGCACAGGCGGACGCCGGAAAACGCAACCGGAACGGCTTTTTCACCGAAAAAAATCTCACCATATCTAACTGAAAGGAGGTGAGGCCGATAGCACGTTTCGTGCATCTTCGGCAGGCTCCCGGCCCCATTTTTCTTGGGGCCGGAATATGCGAAAATTTGCCGATAATCCTTATCTTTGCAGAGATGATTGAGCTGTCGAAACATATAGAATGCTTGCTTCTCAGGCATAACTGCGTGATAGTCCCCGGGTTAGGCGGATTTGTCACGCAATATGTACCGGCTCGATACGTGCCCGAGGAAGAATTGTTCATTCCGCCGTTCCGCAGCGTAGGGTTTAACCCCCGTCTGACGCTGAATGACGGGTTATTGGTACAGTCGTACATGCAAGCGTACGACACCAGCTATCCAGAAACGCAGCGTATCGTGGAGAACGCCGTGGCCGAGGTTCGGGCCGAGCTGCAAGAGAGCGGTTCGTTCACGTTTAACGGCATTGGAACGCTTTCGATCGATGCTGCGGGCAACTATGATTTCGCGCCTTGCGAGGCCGGTGTGCTTTCGCCGGCGCTTTACGGGCTCAGCTCTTTTACGGCTCAAGCTTTGGAAGCTCCTGCCGAGTGCGTGAAGAAGGAGGCGCCGCGTCGCAAACGCAAGATGCGCGTGGTAAAAAAGAGCGAGAAATCGTATGTGTTCAGCATCAATAAGGAGCTGGTCAACTACGTGGCGGCGGCCGTCGTGGCCATAGTTTTCTATTTTGCCTGGGCCGCCCCAACCACTGGCGACGACCCGGCAGCAGCCAGCAAGGCTGTTATGTTCGGCTGTCCGCAGGCAGTGATGAGCGCCGACAAGAAGCAGCCGGCCGTTTCGCCGGCCGAGGCGCGCCCCGACAGCGTGCCGGCAAGCATTGAGGCACAGACGGTGGCCGACAGCACGTTGACGGCTCCCGCAGAAGTCAGCCGGAGCGAAGGAAAATACACCATAGTTTTGGCCAGCTCCGTTACAGTAAAGAATGCAGAAAACTTTGTAACTACGTTAAAGAAAAAAGGTTACAAGGAAGCAGAAGTATATATCAAAGGGCGGATGACGCGCGTCGTCTATTGCCATTTTCCGACCGAAGGCGCAGCTTATGCCTGCCTCGACACGCTGCGCGCCAACCGCGAATTTTCCGACGCTTGGGTCATGGCTCTCCGATGAGCGGAAGCTCCTTTACAAACAGCTTGAAAAATGAAGCGTATCCGTTGCCCGAAATGCGAAGAACTCATCCCCTTCGACGAAAGTCTTTACGCCCCGGGCCGCGTACTCGTCTTTACGTGCCCGGCCTGCAACAAACAGTTTAAAATCCGCTTCAAACCGGCTCGACAAAGCGAAGAACCGGCAGAAGAACGCCCTGTTTACGGGCATCTTGTCGTCGTGGAGAATGCCTTCCACTTCCGGCAGGAAATACCTCTCTACATGGGCGATAACGTCGTCGGCAGATACGTGCGGGGCACGTCGGCAAACGCCGCATTCCGCACGGTAGACCCGAGCGTCGACACCACCCATTGCGTAGTGACGGTGAAGACCGACGCACAAGGCCGGCCTCGCTTTTTGCTGCGCGATGCCCCATCGAACACGGGCACGTTCCTGATGAACCATCTGCTGGGAAACAAGGAGCAGGCTGTCATTGAGGACGGGGCCGTCGTCACCATCGGCGCCACGACGCTTATTTTGCAAACCGGTGCGGGAGAAACGGAATAACTATAAACGATACTACAATGAAAAACAAGCCGTTGCTTTTTTTCTGTGCACTGATGCTGGCCGGCGGACAATTGTCGGCTCAGACGGCCGACCGGCCGTTCAAGGGCCGCTTTTATAACGAGGAAAACCGCATTTATCTGACGCTCGATCTTTATGAAGCCACGCTTGATGCGCCCGGGCTGTCGTTTCTGGGCAAGATGAATGGCTTCATGAACGGAAACATCTATGGTATATGGCTGCTGACGAGCCACAAGATCGAAGGAAAAACGGCTACATTGCGTTTTAGCAACGATCAGGGCTCGGACGCGCAGACCGTACGGCTGACAGCGCAATCGGACAGCGTCTTGATATACAAGGCGCTGGACGGTAACAGCATACGAAGGGTGGAGAAACGCAAACTGGTGAAGATACCGTCGGAAATGACCTTCCGCAGAAAGTGAGCAACCCTCTTCTGCACCTCTTCTCAGCCGGCTGTGCCGCTCCTTTTGCGCAGCTTGGCGAAGCGCAATCGCGGTAGGAAAATGTGGGCTTTACTGAAATGTCGGTAGCCGAACTACGAACGACTCCGTTTCGTCTGCAACCAAGAAAGGAAAACACGTAAACTGCTAGAAATCGGGAAGATAAATATTTTTCACGCCGTCGGGTTTCGTAATTTTAACACGGCGCTCGAATAAAAAATTAGGTAAAAAGACAATTTTCCCGAGAAAAACGTATCTTTGCTCTGAGAACAAGTTTCGTATAAGTATGCAACCTGTTTATGCGGAAATAAAACGCATGACCGACGAGGGAAATGTGGCTGCGGCGCTTCGCCTCGTGGACAGTTCGCTGGCATCGCGTGGCGATGACGCTTATTTATATTATTTAAAAGGGAAAATCCATATGAAACAGAGCGATTGGCGCGAGGCAGCCAATTGTTTTTTGCGCTCAAAGGCGCTTGATGCCGCCGGGCCGGCAACCGAGGCCCTTATGCTGTTGGAGAACATAATGGACTTCTATAATAAAGAGATGTACAACCATTAAAAATCAGATAGATAACATGGGCAAAATAAGAGGGGCCGTCGTGATCGACACGGAGCGCTGCAAAGGGTGTAATCTTTGCGTAGTGGCGTGTCCGGCCGATGTGCTCGGTCTGACGACGAAAGAAGTGAACCACAAGGGGTATCCGTTCAGCTACGCCGCACACGAGGAAAATTGTATCGGCTGCGCGTCGTGTGGTATCGTTTGCCCTGATGGATGCATAACTGTTTATCGTAAAAAAGAAGACTGAGATCATGGGAGAAGAAAGAGAAGTCTTACTGTTAAAAGGCAACGAAGCCATAGCTCATGCCGCCATCCGCTGTGGATGTGACGGCTATTTCGGCTACCCGATAACGCCGCAATCGGAGGTTCTTGAAACCTTGTCCGCCCTGAAACCGTGGGAAACGACGGGGATGGTCGTCTTACAGGCCGAAAGCGAGGTGGCGTCGATAAACATGCTCTATGGCGCCGGTGGAAGCGGCAAACGCGCCATGACGTCGTCGTCGAGCCCGGGCGTAGCCCTCATGCAGGAAGGCATAGGCTACATGGCCGGAGCCGAAGTGCCGGGCTTGATTGTCAACGTGCAGCGCGGAGGCCCCGGACTGGGCACCATCCAGCCATCGCAGAGCGATTACAACCAAGCAACCCGCGGCGGCGGCAACGGCGACTATAATGTTATCGTGCTGGCTCCTGCCTCGGTGCAGGAAATGGCCGACTTTGTCGATTTGGCCTTCGAACTCTCATTCCGCTACCGCAACCCGGCCATGATTCTGTCTGATGGCGTCATCGGACAAATGATGGAAAGGGTGGTGCTTCCGCCATATAAGCCGCGTCGGACAGAGGAGGAAATCGCCCAAGAGTGTCCTTGGGCGGCCAATGGGCATGGGCTGAAAAGCCGCAAGCCTAATGTGATCACTTCGCTCGAACTCGAATCAAGCGTAATGGAGGTGCGCAATCTTCATTTGCAGGAAAAATATCGCCAGATAGCCGAAAACGAGGTGCGCTACGAGGAAAACGGATGCGACAACTGCGATTATGCCATCGTAGCCTTTGGTTCGGCTGCGCGCATTTCGCAAAAAGCCGTGGATACAGCGCGCAAGAAAGGGTATAAAATCGGTATATTCCGCCCCATTACGCTCTGGCCGTTCCCGGAAAAAGAGATAGCCCGTCTTTCAGAGCATGTGAAAGGCATACTCGTCGTGGAAATCAATGCCGGCCAAATGGTGTTCGACGTCCGGGCCGCTGTGAACGGACGCATACCCGTGGAACATTTCGGCCGCTTGGGAGGCATCGTGCCCGACCCCGACGAAATCGTCCAGGCATTGGAAGAACGCTTCATTCATCGTAAATAAACAAGACCGGCATGATACAGAACGACAGTCAGACGACCGGACAGCAACCTTCGTTTCGCGACCGTTACGGTCGCTCCCGGGGCGACATGCGTAACCTCTTCCTGCGTAACGTCTTGAACGGCGTGTTTATGATTTTGGCCGTATTGGCCATGGTGGGGCTCGTTGTATATTCAGACAGCCCCGCAACGCAGATGTGGTGCTATGGACTTGGCCTGTTTGCAGTGCTGGTAAAGATGATTGAGGTCGTCATGCGGATGCCCGGTTTCCATAAGAAAAAAGAATAATCCGACGCACAGCCTTGCTCCGTAAGGAGGAGCAGGTTGCCGCAACGTATATAAAAGGGATAATATGACAAGAGAAGAAATAATCCGGCCGGAAAATGAGGTTTATCGCAAACCGGCCCTCATGAACGACGTAGGCATGCACTATTGCCCGGGATGTTCCCACGGCGTCGTCCATAAGTTGATTGCTGAGGTCATAGAAGAAATGGGTATGGCGGAAAAAACCATAGGCATCAGCCCCGTTGGTTGCGCCGTCTTCGCATATCGCTACATCGACATTGATTGGCAGGAAGCTGCCCACGGTAGAGCACCGGCCTTGGCAACGGCTTGTAAGCGCCTGTGGCCGGATCGCCTTGTTTTTACCTATCAGGGCGACGGCGATTTGGCATGCATCGGTACCGCCGAAACCATTCATGCGCTCAACCGTGGAGAAAACATCACGATTATTTTTATAAATAATGCCATATACGGAATGACGGGGGGGCAGATGGCTCCCACGACGCTTATCGGGATGAAAACGGCCACTTGTCCTTACGGCCGCGATGTCCATCTGCACGGATTTCCGTTGAAAATGACGGAAATAGCAGCTACGCTCGACGGTACCGCCTATGTCACGCGGCAGAGCGTCGATACGGTGGCAGCTATCCGCAAAGCCAAGAAGGCAATTCGCCATGCGTTCGAAAATTCTATGCAGGGCAAGGGTTCAAACCTGATTGAGTTCGTTTCAACCTGTTCTTCCGGTTGGAAAAAATCGCCTGTCGAGGCCAATAAATGGATGCAGGAGCACATGTTCCAATATTATCATTTGGGAGATTTAAAGGACAAGTAAGCAACAGCCGGTTGTAACACAACGAATGACAATATCATGAAAGAAGAAATCATTATATCTGGTTTTGGCGGACAGGGCGTCCTTTCTATGGGAAAAATCTTGGCATATGCTGCGCTTATGGAAGGAAAAGAAGTCACCTGGATGCCAGCATACGGTCCCGAGCAGCGTGGCGGAACGGCCAATGTGACTGTTATCGTCAGCGACGACAAGATATCTTCGCCCATCCTCAGTAAATACGACACGGCCATCGTATTAAACCAGCCTTCGCTCGACAAATTTGAAAATAAGGTGAAGCCTGGCGGCACGCTCATCTACGATTCTTTCGGTATCCTGGACAAGCCGAAGCGTAAGGACATAGCATGTTACCATATCAACGCCATGGAAACCGCGGCAGACCTGAAAATGATGAAATGTTTCAACATGTTCGTGCTGGGAGGTCTCATTAAAATTCATCCTATTGTGTCGGTAGAAGACGTTATGAAGGCCTTGCGAAAATCTCTTCCCGAGCGCCATCATCATCTTCTCCCGATGAACGAGGCCGCTATATTGAAAGGGATGGAGATTATCGTCCAGGAATAGAGAGAGCGGAAGTAATTTTATTTAATTCAAAAACAAAAACGATTATGGCAAGTAGAAAAGCACTTAAGAAAGAAATTAAGAATATTTGCAGCGGCATGATGGCCGACAGTATGGCTCTCGGGTTGTGTGAAGGGGCTGACGGGGACAAGTACTGCGGACTGATGGCAGAAACGCTGGCTCTTTGTGCCGATTTTGTCAGTCGCCTGAGCCATACTGAGAAGGGGAAGGAACGCGAGTTCTATAAGAAGTTGCGTGAAGAGTTTTCCCAAAAGAGCAAGGCTTTGGCTGAGGAAATCTATAAGGCCTAAAAAATCTGTTTGAAATGAAGCTGACGCAGACTGTTTGCCGTTTCCTTCTTTTTAAAGTAATGCGATGGAAAGAAGATGTAAGCATATCTCATAGAGATAAGTGCATCATCTGCGTTGCTCCTCATACAAGCAATTTCGATTTCATCCTGGCTGAATTATATTACACCGCCATTGGCCGACATGCCAATTTCCTCATGAAAAAAGAGTGGTTTTTCTGGCCTTTGGGCCTGGTATTCCGTCGGATGGGCGGAATAGCGGTTGAAAGAGGCCGGCGGAACCATTTGACGGAGCAACTGGCGCAGTTGGCGCGGAATGCCAGCCACTTTGAACTGGCTGTAACGCCGGAAGGCACCCGTTCGCTCACGGATACGTGGAAGCGGGGATTTTATTTTATCGCACAAAAGGCAGATCTTCCCATACAATTGTACGCCATCGACTATTCGACGAAAACCATTTCCTGCCATAAGGAGATATATCCGTCGCAAAACGTTGAAAGCGATATGGTGGAAATCATGCGCTATTACGAAAACTTCAAGGGACGCCATCCTGAGAGATTTACGATAGAACCCATCGGAGAGTGATGCGCTTCAAAGGCATTTTCCTGTGCCTCATTCTGCTTATTCCGGCTTCTGCGGCGGCACAAAAGGACGAGAAAGAACGGTTACGGCAAGCCCTTGACCGTTTTTTCTCGTCCTATCAGGTTCCGGGCTATCACCCGCACGATGCCATGCGCATCGACAGTTTTCGGGCCGACGATCGGGAGCGTTCCCTTGAGCTTTATGCCAACGAGCCGTTTTCTTCCCAGCCTTTCACCTCCGACGGCATCGATGCCCTGCGTGAGCGCTTACTGCTGTCGCTGCCCCAGCCGTATAACGCCTATCGTCTTACCATTATGGACGCAAAGGGCCAGAATATCTACGAACTCATTCCCAATATCTTCCGAAAGTCGGACGAAGACCGCTCCCGTTTGTGGGGCTCTCTCTCTTATAACGGCAATCCGTGGGTTCGCAATGTTTCGCTCCCCTATGCTGTTTCGCGCGGACTTTCCGGCCGCCATCTTTTCATCTGGCCCAGTCACGGCCGATACTATAAAAACGAAAAGCAGCAGTGGGTCTGGCAGCGTCCCAATCTTTATTGTACGACGGAAGACCTGTTTACCCAATCCATCGTCGTGCCCTATCTCCTGCCGATGCTCGAAAAGGCCGGCGCCGTCGTATATACTCCCCGCGAGCGCGACGTTCAGGACCGCGAGGCGATAGTGGACAACGACCGGCCCGAACGTGGAGGCAGGTATGTTGAGACGGTCTATCCCGAATACGCCTGGACAACGTCGGCAGATACGGCCTTCGCAAGCCCCACCCCGCCACTGGTCGACGGCGAAAACCCCTTCCGTCTCGGCACAGCGCGCGAAATTGCCGTCACAACGCGGCGCACGCGTCTTTCCACGGCTTCGTGGGAGCCCGACCTCCCCCATGCCGGTCGTTATGCCGTTTACGTGTCGTACGTAAGCCGCCCCAACAGTGTGAGCGATGCCCATTATATTGTTTACCACAAAGGCGGGCGTACGCTGTTCCACGTCAACCAGCAGATGGGCGGAGGCACGTGGGTTTATCTCGGCACTTTCGAGTTTGATGCAGGCCGTCCGCGCGAAAACCGCGTCGTCCTGACCAACCAGAGCGACTATCGCGGCGTCGTTACGGCCGACGCCGTCCGCTTTGGTGGCGGCCGCGGACTCGTCAGCCGCGAGGCAGCCGGAACGAGCGGCATGCCCCGCTTTCTTGAATCGGCTCGCTATCAGGCGCAATGGTGCGGCATGCCTTTGCAGGTCTATTATACAACCGAAGGCAACGACGATTACGTCGACGACATCCGTGCGCGCTCCTATATGTGCAACTATATGAGCGGCGGAAGCGTTTACCGTCCCGGCCAGCCGGGCCTTGGCGTTCCCTTCGAGCTTTCGCTGGCGCTCCACAGCGACGCCGGTTTCCATCGCGACCGACGTGTTTACGGCACGCTGGGCATCTGCACCACGGCCGACAGTCGCGGCTTTTTCCATTTCTCTTCCGGGCTTTCGCGCAAGGCTTCGCGCGACCTCATCGGCATCCTCCTGTCGTCCGTCACGGCCGATCTTTCGCAGACTTTCGGCCTACGGTGGCCGCGCCGCGAGCTGTGGGACCGCAACTATGGCGAGTCGCGGACGCCCGACGTGCCGTCGGCCATCGTTGAGATGCTTTCGCACCAGAGCTTCGCCGACCTGCGCTACGGCCACGACCCATGGTTCAAGTTCACCCTGGCACGCAGCTTGTACAAAGGCATCCTGCGTTTCGTTGCCCACAGTCACGGTCAGCCCGAAAGCGTCGTGCAGCCGCTTCCCGTCGGTCGGTTCGCAGCCCGGCTCGAAGCGTCGGGCGACACAGTCAGTCTGTCGTGGCAGCCTACCCCCGACCCGCTCGACTCCACCGCCCGCGCCACGGCTTACGTTGTCTATACAAAGGAAGACGACGGTCCCTTCGACAACGGGCGCCTCGTAACGGGACGCACGTCGTTGCGCCTTCCCGTTGTTCGTGGCACGCGCTACGCTTTCCGCGTGACGGCCGTCAACGATGGCGGCGAAAGTTTCCCTTCCGAAACGCTAAGCGTTTTCAGTGCCCCGTCGCCTGTGGCCCATGTGCTTGTGGTCAACGGCTTCACTCGTCTGAGCGGACCGGCCACGGTCGAAACGGCCGACAGCCTCGGCTTCGATCTGGCTGCCGACCCCGGCGTGCCCTATATGTACACGGCTGCCTTTTGCGGGCCGCAGGTCAACTTCGCCCCCTCGGCGCCCGGAACCGGCGATCCCGACGGACTGGGCTATTCCACGACCGAATGGGAGGGCCGCCTGCTGGCAGGCAATACGTTCAACTATCCCGAAGCCCACGGACGGGCCATAGCCGCTGCCGGCCGCTATTCTTATTCCTCGTGCAGCCGTGCCGCCTTCTGCGACGAGGCGTTTTCGCTCGCGCCCTACGCCGCCATCGACTATATTGCGGGTTTGCAGCGCGATGTGCCCTATAACCTGCGCCCGGCCCCGCTTTTCGATGCGCCGGTGCGTCGGCGCTTGGAAAGCTTTTCGCGCGACGGGGGCTCTCTGCTGGTGAGCGGGGCCTATGTGGGGGCGGCCCTGCACAGCCGCGAGGAGCGCGATTTTGCAGATAAGGTGTTGAAATATTGTTACGACGGGGCGGCCGATGCGGACGTAGCCGAACAGATGACCGGGCTCGGACTGCAAATCCCCGTCTACCTCCACCCCAACGCCGACCACTATGCCGCCGTCCGTCCCGACGCCATCCGCCCCACCGACAAGGCTGCCTTTCCTGCCTTTGCCTTCAGCAACGGGCAGCCGGCCGGCGTTGCCTGGCACGACGGGCGTCGTGGCGTGCTGGTCATGAGTTTTCCCTTCGAGTGTATCCGCAGCGGGCGCATGCAGGCCCGTTCCATGGAGGCTCTTCTGCGTTTCTTGTTGGAGCGGTAGGCCCGTCCGGCGCTGCCGTTTCCTCCCCCTTCCGTTTTTCTCTTCGCGCGATTTTGCTATCGCCGGGTCGCCATGTGGCCCGGCAAAGCCCGGATTTTGTAACTTTGCAGGCAGTAAAATCTATACGCATCACAATCGCCATGTCTACCGTAATATATCCGTCTCCCATCTTCGGCCCGGTTCATAGCCGCCGCCTGGGTGTTTCGCTGGGCATCAATCTGATGCCGGCCGATGGAAAAATCTGTACTTTCGACTGCATCTATTGCGAGTGTGGCTTCAACGCCGACCGCCGTCCCGCCCTGCCCCGCCCCACGCGCGACGAGGTGCGCGAGGCCCTCACCCTGCGCCTCGAACAAATGCGCCGCGAAGGGCCGGCTCCCGACGTGCTGACGTTTGCCGGCAACGGAGAGCCGACGGCCCACCCCGAGTTTGCCGCCATCGTGGACGACGTTATCGCCCTGCGCGACCGTTTTTTCCCCTCCGCCCGCATCAGCGTGCTCAGCAATGCTACGAGGGCCCATCTGCCCGAGGTGAAAAAAGCCCTCCTGCGCGTCGACAACAACATCCTGAAGCTCGACACCGTCGACCCCGACTATATCCGCCGCGTCAACCGTCCCGCCGGTGCCTACGACGTCCACCGCGTCGTCGAGACGCTTGCCGGCTACGACGGACGGCTCATCGTGCAGACGATGTTCATGCGCGGCAGCGATGCCGAGGGGAGCGTCGACAACACGTCCGACCGCTACGTTCTGCCCTGGCTCGACGCCGTGTGCACCATCCGTCCGCAGGCCGTGATGATCTACACCATCGACCGCGAGACGCCCGACCACGACCTGCTCAAAGCCACGCACGACGACCTCGACCGCATTGCCGCCCTCGTGCAGGCCGCCGGCATCCCGTGCACCGTATCCTACTGACCCCACACCGGTCCTTCCGCCCCCTCTCCCGTTTCAGCGTGCCCGCTTCGGGGCGGGAGGGCCTGTGTTTTCCCTTCCCATCGTCTCATGCCTTCTTCCGATTTCTCCCGCCGGGTGGCCCGCGACATCGCTGCCCATTCGCTGCTCGCTCCCGGCAGTTGTGTTGTCGTGGGGCTCAGCGGCGGAGCCGATTCCGTCGCCCTGTTTCTCGTGCTGCTCCGTCTGGGATATCACGTCGAGGCGGCCCACTGCAATTTTCATCTCCGCGGCGCTGAGTCCGACCGCGACGCGGCTTTCGTGACCGACCTCTGCGCACGTTACGGCGTGCCCCTGCACCGCGCCGACTTCGAGACAGCCCGTTCGGCCCGCCTTGCCGGTGTGAGCATAGAGATGCAGGCCCGCGATGAGCGCTATGCCTTTTTCGAAAGCGTGCGCCGCCAGACGGGGGCCGTCGCCATAGCCGTGGCCCACCACCGCGACGACAACGTCGAAACGCTGCTGCTCAACCTGGTGCGCGGCGCGGGGCTGCGCGGCTTGCATGGCATGGCGTGGCGCAACGGCCATGTGGTGCGCCCCATGCTGGGCGTGACGCGCAGCGACGTTGAAAATTTCCTGCGCGCCGAGGGCGAGACGTTTGTCACCGACAGCACAAACACCGACACCGCCATCCGGCGCAACCTGATACGCCACGAGGTGCTTCCCCTGCTCCGCCGGCTCAACCCCTCGGTCGACGCCACGCTCGACGCCACGGCCCGCCGCTTGGCCGAGGCCGACGAGCTCTGCCGCTACGCCCTCGACCACGTGCGCCGCAAGGTGTGTAC
>ENA-OOXJ01001093-OOXJ01001093.1-human-gut-metagenome-genome-assembly--contig:-NODE-1093-length-19035-cov-4.949262_pt1 | contig 19035 bp, 17 predicted proteins | sample MGYA00241587_ERZ501343 | MGnify/ENA primary metagenome ERZ501343 (study PRJEB25962, sample SAMEA2042918) | human gut metagenome | biome: human gut; feature: human-associated habitat; material: faeces... | reverse complement strand
CGCTGACCGATTTGGCATCCGGCCCGTTCCTCGGCTTTGGCAGTATCACCAGCGGGATCATGATCCTGTTCTGCATCATCCTTATGGCGTATGCGATCATCAAGGTCTTCTTCGCCAATCTGAAGCGCGGCGGCATCCTGCTCATCCAGATCGCCGTGGGAAGCCTTTATATGTTCAGCGTCCCTCGGGGATATACGGACGGCTTTACCCAATGGTGCAAGCAGATCATCGGCTTATGCCTGTCGGCGTTCTTGCAGGCGACGATCCTTGTCGCCGGACTTATGGTGTTCAAGGATCATGCCCTGTTAGGGCTTGGACTCATGCTCTCCGCCGGTGAGATCCCCCGTATCGCAGGAGCCTTTGGACTGGATACCTCCACCAAGGCAAACCTTATGAGCACTGTCTATACCGCGCAGGCCGCCGTCAACACCACACGCACGGTCGTACAGGCGGTGGCGAAATGAGCAGACTGACGATGGGCAGCTTGTTCGATGGAATCGGTGGATTCCCTTTGGCCGCGATCCGCAGTGGCATCACGCCGGTGTGGGCGTCGGAGATCGAAGCCTTTCCCATTGAGGTGACAAAGCTGCGCTTCCCCGATATGGTTCATGTGGGCGACATCACAAAGCTGCATGGCGCGGAACTGCCGCCCGTGGACATCATCTGCGGGGGCAGCCCATGCCAGGATCTGTCTGTTGCCGGCGCAAGGGCAGGTCTTGCGGGGGCGCGTTCCGGCCTTTTTATGGAGCAGATGCGCGTCGTGCGCGAAATGCGGTTGGCAGAGAAAGCCCGTGGTCGGGAGGGCGTCAGCATACGGCCGCGCTGGATGTGTTGGGAGAATGTGCCGGGTGCTTTTTCGAGCGGGACACCGAAGTACGAGGATTTTCGGATCGTGCTGGAGGAGATCGTGCGGATCTGCTTTCCCAATGAGCTTATCCCAAGCCCCTATCCTTACGCATGGCCTGACGCCGGTGAGCTCACGGCAGGCGGTGCGTTTTCTCTTGCATGGCGCTGTCTGGACGCTCAATTTTGGGGCGTCGCGCAGCGTCGCAAGCGCATTTTCCTCCTTGCTGACTTCGCCGGACCGCTTGCGCCGCAGCTTTTATTTGATGTATTTGGCGAAACGGAAAACTGCGGGAAGGAGGTCACATAGATGTACCGATTCGATGCAAACGGGCAGCTGACGATGCTTGAATTGGAAGCGGACGAAGGGACCGAGGCTCCGCCCAAGCGCAGACCGGGCAAACCGGACTCCGAACTGATTTCGATCCCGTATTTCCACCTGGATCTGGTATCTGGTTCTGTCGACCTCTTCGGGCAGCGCCACTGGGAGCTCCGATCTCCATGGCGTAAAGGGAAACGCCCCCTCAATACCGGGGCTGCGCCCCGTATTCCGATCCGAGTCCCGCTCTCCGGCATACTGGAGGCAAACCCGGCGCAAAAGTATTATCTGTCGAAAGTCGCCTGCATTGGCATCCTGCGCCGTGCCTTTGAGCGCGGAAAGGAGTTGCCCCAAAAGCTGGAACGGGCATTGAGAATTCAGGCGGGGCTCATGCGCCCGGACGGACAGCCCACAGGATTAGAAGCGTACCACATCAACCAGCGAGACGAGGGCATCGACCTGCACGGCGTGTCAGGCGCATTGTTGGCAACGACGAATATGCAGATGCAGACCTTCGTGACGCAGCCGGACGATGCTGTGGAGGGTTTTGACGGCTACAACGGTGATCTGACTGGCGATGTAGCGGCCACGCTCGGCGTCAACTGCGGGATGTCTACTGGAAGAAATGGAGTTATGGCCTTTGCCGCCAATCAGCGGGACGAGGTGCGCGACCTGCACGATTTGGCGGGCGCGCTGGGCGCACAGCCGGGAATGAAACAGCAGACCTTCGTGGCTGGTTTTTCTGCCGGGGCAGGTTCCAGCGCGGGCGGCATTGGATACAACGAATCGGTTGCTCCCACACTCAAGGGCAGCCCCGGAGGGAACTGTATGCCGTCGGTTTTGTGCCTCAACGACCAGGGCGGCAGCGTGATGAATTGCTCTGAAAATATATCCGGCACCCTGCGGGCGCAGGAGCATGGACACCAGCCTCTCGTATATGAAAACCACGGTATTGACAGCCGCTACACCGGTCCGCACAAGGTAGCCCCTACCATGTCCGCACGATACGGCACGGGCGGCAACAATGTGCCGCTGGTCGAGCAGGAGGCAGATGCCATCTGCATTGCAGGCAATACGGTCGACCGGCAGCCGCAGAACGGCGGCAACGGTCTTGGCTGTCAGGATGACTTGGCGTATACTTTGACCGCCACAGACCGCCACGCGGTCTACAGCCGCCAGCGTGTGGATGACTTTCGGCATAATGATGTGGCAAGTACCCAGAGTGCCCGTCAGTACAAGGACGCAACCGACCTGATTTGCCAACAGACAGAAGCCTGTGCCCATCTCATTCGCCGCCTCACGCCGCTGGAGTGTGAAAGACTGCAGGGCTTCCCGGACGGCTGGACAGATATACCCGGTGCTTCGGACAGCGCCCGTTATAAAGCGTTGGGCAACAGCGTGGCGATACCCTGCGTGGAGTTTATCATGTCGCGGATCGCTGCCGCGCTTTTATGAAGCACAGCGTTGACAACAGGGGTTAAGTCGGGGTATAATATCCCTGAAAGACGAGGTGACAGACATGGATAACAGGGAGCAGCTAAGGCGCATCACGGAACTGACCGAGCAGATCGCCGGACTGCCGAAGGGGTATCTTTCCAAAAAAAACATCGGCGGAAAGGTCTATTACTATCACCAGTGGTCGGAAAATGGCGTCAAACAGAGCCGCTATCTGCACGACAGTGAGATCGCGCCGCTGGCAGATAAAATCGAAAAGCGCAAGGAACTGCAGGCGCAGCTGCGCATGCTGAAATCACAGAAAAGCAGACGAAATGAGGCGACAGGTATGAAATGCACCTTTATGCATAAACGAACCCCCGTGGCAGAGCTGGAGCTGGACGATGTGACTGGCTTTATACAAAAAATCGGCAGTGTCTACGCACCGGAGCATCTGCCTATCGGCATCCCTGTGCGAAACGAGATCGCCGACCGTGCGGCGTTTAACGACTGGTGGCGGGATCGCTCTATTCCGGCAAGCCGCAGCGGTGTGCGGGAAGCACTGGAATCGTTGGAGGTGGCAGACACCAAAATGCTGCTCGTCCGCTGCTACGGGCTGAGTCTCTCGGATCAGTACTGGATCTGTCCGGAAGGTGCGGAGCTTCGGTGGGAGGACATCAACTTTTTCCAAAATGATTTCTCGGAGGACGTCGGAGATGTGCTGTTTGGAGAACGAAAGAAGAAGGACGCGCTCAATTTCAGCTCCCCCGACAGCACATCGGACGGCAATCTGAAAAAGCGGTGGAAGATCCTCGATGGGAAGCGATGCCTGATCAAGGGCGGCAGCAACCCGTTCCGGCAGCAGCCGTTCAACGAGGTGATCGCCTCCGGCATCATGGAGCGGCTCGGCATTCCTCATGTATCGTATACAGTCATCTGGAGCAAGGATGCACCCTACTCGGTCTGTGAGGATTTTGTTACGGAGAATACGGAGTTGATCCCGGCGTGGAGGCTGCTGCAGGCGAAAAAGCAGAAGAACAGCACCTCCCGATACCGGCATCTATTGGAGTGCTGCGAGCTGCTCGGCATCGGGAACATTACGCCATTTTTAGACCGGATGCTGGTGCTGGACTATATCATCGCAAACGAGGATCGCCACTTCAATAACTTTGGGGCACTGCGAAACGCGGAAACGCTGGAATGGCTCGGTATGGCTCCGATCTATGACAGCGGCTCCTCCCTTGGCTATGATAAGATGCCCGGTCAGATGCGCTCGGAAAAGGATGTGGTCTGCAAGCCCTTCAAAAACCACCACGCCGAGCAGTTGAAGCTGGTGACCGATTTTGATTGGATCGACTTTGATCGCCTCTCCGATGTAGACGAGCTGATCTTCAGCGTACTGTCTTGCGAGGAAGCTGCCGACTATATCGATGAGGGACGTATCCATGCAATCACGGAAAGCGTACAGCGCCGGATCGGTCATCTGCAGGAGCTTGCGATGACGCAGACGCCACGGCAGCTCGATACCACCGAGGACGATGTCCGAGAGGAAGTTGCCGCGGATTACGCGCCAAAAATGGAGCTGTAATGCAAATACAGCGTAAGAGCAATGGATCAGCCGCTTTGCGAATCGCAGGGCGGCTGATCTTTTCATTCCCCTGCCTGTTGGCTGCGGACGGCATAGCCGCTTTGGTGGTATCGCTTCTGTTTTGCCATGCTTCTTCGTTAGACTTGGTGAATAGCTTTCCACTCCTTCTTCCGGTATGCTTTGCTTGCAAAATCGAGGAAAGGAGCAGAACCGATGGAGGGAAAAAAGAACCTCTGCGCCATGATATCCACCGATCTTCACGCAAAAATCATGGCAGAAAAAGAACAGCTGGAGCTGAACACACTGGCGGAATATGTGGAGCGCATCTTCACCGAACACTTTGAAGGAGGACAGATCAGCATGAAAGCAGAGCGCACCCTGGCGGTACAGATCCCGGCGGAGCTCTTCGAGCGACTGAAGGAATATCTGGCAGCCCGCAACCTCAAGCAAAAGCAGTTCCTCATCCAGCTCATCGAGAATGCGCTGGATGACACGGAAGCGGAGTAACCAAGCATCATAGGAGACCGCGGGAACACCTGCGGCCTCCCTCATTCTCATTGGAGGTAATCAGCCATGTACATTTACCCGGACAACCTGTCCGCAAAGGCCACGCTGTGGCTGTGGGAGCTGCGGGACATCGGCATCATCGGCGTGGGACTTCTTCTCTCTGTCCTGGCGCTGACCCAGACCGGCATCGCCCTGCCGCTGGTGCTGACGGCAGTCTTCGCCTTCCTGACGATCCGGCATGAGGGCACCAGCATTCTGGACTTCATCCGCTATGCCGCTGCCTTCCTGCTGACAAAACAACAATACTACGAATGGAGGCTCGACCCATGAGCAGAAAGCAGAAAAAGAAAGATGCCCGTGAGCAGTCCACCCGGCAGCTCATGGGCATTGATGACATTACCGACTATGGCATCGCCACCCGCATGGGGGAGCTGGTGTTCTTCGCCATCAAGCCCACCAATATCTCCGTTCTGCCGGACGCCGGCGTGGGCGCAAGGATCTATGCCCTGCTCAATGTGGTCAAGGGCATGGCGGAGATCGAGATGCTGGCGTTAAATTCCAAGGAGTCCTTTGAGAACAACAAGGCATTCTATCGCCAGCGGGCAAACGAGGAGGAGCTGCCCGTCATTCGAAAGCTGCTGGAGCAGGACAGCAAGCACCTGGATCGTATTCAGGTGCTCATGGCATCCAGCCGGGAGTTCTATATCCTCGTCCGGCTGCAGGGCAAAAAGGAATCCGATGTGTTCAGCTACCTCTCCCGCATCGAAAAAAGCATCAAGGATAACGGCTTCACCGTCCGTCGTGCCACCGAGGAGGATCTCAAAAGGATGCTGGGAGTCTACTTTGAGCAGAACGTGACCACCGAGCGGTACGAGGATCACGACGGCGAACGCTGGGTCCTTTTCGGAGAATAAGGAGGGATATCACTTGGCAGCAAACAAGAAAAAAGCTACAGCAAGGCACACGGAGGACACACCTGTCAAATCCTTCTTGGATATGATCGCACCCTCCGTGGTGCAGTTTAATCCCGACCACTTCATCTGCGGCAACACCTTCCGCTGCGTGTGGGCTCTGCGGGAATATCCCACCCAGACCGACGAGCAGGCTCTGCTGCGGCATTTGGGAGAGAAGGACGGCATCACCCTGCGTATCTATACCCGGCAGCTCACCCCGGCCGAGGAGGACCGTATCCTCCACAACGCCGCGAATAAAAACCGCATGAACAAATCGAACCCCAATGACTTGCGGCAGACCATCATTGCAGAAACGAACCTGCAGGACATGATCTCCATGGAGGGCAGCCGCCACCGCAACAAGGAGCCGCTGTTCCACTGCGCGGTCTACATTGAGCTGACTGCCCCGGACTATGACGCGCTGAAGCTGCTGCAGACCGACGTGCTGACCGAGTTGGTACGCAGCAAGCTCAATGTGGACAGACTCCTGCTCCGCCAGCAGCAGGGCTTCTGCTGTGTCAGTCCCGCGGGCTACAATGCCTTCGGAGCGCAGTTTGAAAGAGTCCTGCCTGCCAACTCCGTGGCAAATCTCTATCCCTTCAACTACAGCGGTAAAACGGACGCAAAGGGCTTCTATGTCGGACGGGACAAGTACGGCAGCAATATCCTCGTGGACTTCGACCAACGTGACGAGGATAAGACCTCCGCCAACATCCTCATCCTCGGTAACTCCGGCCAGGGCAAATCCTACCTCATGAAGCTGCTCATCCTGAACCTGTTGGAGTCCGGCAAATCCATTATAACACTGGATGCCGAGCATGAGCAGCAGGAAATGTGCGAGGCAGTGGGCGGCTGCTTTGCCGACCTTATGGCGGGGCAGTACATCATCAATGTGCTGGAGCCGAAATGCTGGGATGACGGCGGCGACTCGGACGATACGGCAGCACCGGAAGCATTCCGAAAAAGCACCCTGCTGGCACAGCACATTTCCTTTCTCAAGGACTTCTTCCGCGCCTACAAGGATTTCTCGGATGCCCATATCGACACCATCGAGATCATGCTCTCCAAGCTGTATGGGAAATGGGGCATCACAGAGCGGACCAATTTCCGCCGTATGCGCTCGGAGGACTACCCCATCCTCTCTGACCTCTATGACCTGATCGAGGCGGAGTACAAAAGCTATGACATGGCCGCCCACCAGCTCTACACCGAGCAGATCCTGCGTGAGGTGCTGCTGGGGCTGCACTCCATGTGCAAGGGTGCGGATGCGCAGTTTTTCAATGGATACACCAACATCACCTCCAGCCGTTTCCTCGTTTTCGGTGTGAAAGGACTGTTGGGTGCAGCGAAGAATGTTCGCAACGCCATGCTGTTCAATATTCTGTCGTTCCTGTCGGACAAGCTGCTGACTGAGGGCAATACCGTGGCGGCGCTGGACGAGCTGTATATCTGGCTGTCCAACCCCACAGCCATTGAGTACATCCGAAACTGCCTCAAGCGTGTCCGCAAAAAGGAATCTGCCATGCTGCTGGCAAGTCAGAATCTGGAGGATTTTGACCAGGAGGGTATCCGTGAGATGACTAAGCCGCTGTTCAGCATCCCGCCTCACCAGTTCCTGTTCAACGCAGGCTCCATCGACAAGCGCAGCTATATGGAGATGCTCCAGCTGGATGAGGCGGAATACAATCTCATCAAGTTTCCCCAGCGCGGCGTGTGTCTGTACAAGTGCGGCAACGAGCGATATCTGCTGGAGGTACACGCCCCTGCATACAAGGAAAAGCTGTTTGGAACGGCGGGTGGCCGCTGATGGCAATAACCGCTGGTATGATCGCCAAAGCCGCGGCGACGGTGCTCACTAACGAAAAGCTGCGTAAAGGCGTAGGATGGACGCTGGTCGCAATTCTCTCACCAGTCATTGTACTCATTGCACTTCTATGTTCCATTGGCTCCGGCGGTGCGGACCACAACAACCAGGCGGTAGCCGCAGCCTTCTATGGGACGAGCTATTCGACCGAGGTGCCTATGGCATTCCGCTCTCACATTGAGGATATGCGCTCCGCGTTTTCTCTTCTGGATTCGGCGGTCGCCTCCGTCAATGGGCGGACGGAAGGTGGAAACAGCCTTGACCCGATCCGAGTCAAGGCTGTTTTTTATGCCCTCTGCTTTGGCGAGGACGCTCCCGGCAGACGGGCGGCAAGCCGCTTTGTGGAGTGCTTCTACAATTGGGAAACCCGTACCCGCACGGTAGAAGTGGAGAGCGAGGATGGAACGGTCACCAGTACAGAAGAAGAATACACCGTCGCTGTTCCGGTCTCGCTGCATCAGGCGTATGCAAATCTCGAAGCGGAGCTTGGCCGGACGATCACAGAGGATGATAAGAGCAACATCAACCACATCTATACCATGATCGCCGGCGCCGCAGGCGGCGGCAGCTACAGCGGCGAGTTCCTTCGCGGAGATGGAAGCAGTATCGACTTGGACATCTCCGCCTTTGTTGATCCCGCCAACAAAAATGCTGCAGACCTTGTGACCTACGCCATCCACGCATGGGAGTCCGGCTGGGGCTATGTCTGGGGCACCTATGGCAATGTGCTGACGGAGTCACTCCTCACCTACAAGGTGTCGCAATACCCGGACGGTGTTGGTAATCATGAGGACATCATCCGCGCCAATTGGCTGGGCGGCAGGACCGCCGACTGCGTAGGGCTCATCAAGGGCTACGGCTGGCTGTCCCCGGAAACGATGACCATCGACTATGGTACCCATGGGATGCCGGACATCGGCGCAAATCAGATGTGCTACAACGCCACGGAGTCTGGGTCCATCGATACCATGCCGGATATCCCTGGTCTTGCCGTTTGGCACGATGGGCATATTGGCGTCTACATCGGCGGCGGTCAGGTCGTCGAAGCTATGGGGACAAGGTATGGCGTTGTCAAAACAGAGTTGGCTGGTCGAGGTTGGACGCACTGGCTGAAGATTCCGTATATCAATTATGACTGAGGAGGATCGAATGGAATTCCACAAAGATGAAGTAAAGAACAAAGTCGTCTGGACAAAAGGCGCAGACATTACTGACGGATCGCCGCGATACACCTTCGAGGGACGCGACCCCGCCACGACCTATGAACGATTTCAGGTCGTTATCTATACAGAGCGGGAGCGCCGATATGCACACGACCCCGGAAGCCTCTGTAATCACTATTATGGTTATGTGCGTGACGACAAAATGGAATGTGCCGAAACCATCGGACCGTACTATTCTGTCCGGGAGGCAAAGCAGAGAACGCTGGAATTGTTCAATTTGTTTATGCAGCAATACGCCAATCAAGAATTAGACAGTGCCACATCGGAATCGGCGGTTCACGGACATGATGATCAGCAGAAGCATTTTCAATACCAATGGGCAGTGGGAACACCGCAGAGGAAGTATGCAGACATGCTGGACAAGCTGTTTCCGCAGCACGATGGTCACACCACCGCAGCGTGGATTGCCTTCGCTGAGGAGTTGGCAGACGGTGTGGAAAACGGCTTTGAGCGAGAAGCGGCCTCGCTGGTCGCGGCCTTTCAAGAGATCTCCGAGCGATTCGATCCCAAAGTGGTGAACACGATCTATCAGATCATCCATGTACCGGACAACACCCTGCTGAGTAACGAGATCATACCGGCAGCAGAGGCCGCAGAGCAGGGTGCGAGTGTACAGGAGATTTCCGACATGGCGGCAGACGGTCTGTTCGGAGGCGGTCCAATGCCCACGCTGAAGATGTAGGAGGAATGAGACATGGCCTATGTGAAAGTAACCCCACCGTCCGTGGTCTATCATCTGACGAGGATGGAAAACCTCGACAGCATTCTGGATGACGGTCAGATCCGCCGCTTCGAGGACAGCGAGTGTTGGTTCTGTGAGAGCCTCCCTAAAATGAAAGCGTACATGGAGCAAACCGTGATGTGCGAGGGCAAACCCTACTATGCCGTAGGTGGTCAGCTTTGCCGCTATCCAAAGTTCGTGCCGGAGGACTATGTCCTCCTTAAACTCGCTCCCTGCCAACCGAAGGATAACTGGTATCGCTGGGATCAGGAAGTCCCGCCCGGTAGTCCGAAAGAACTGATCAACGCAGCAAAGGAGTTTTCTGCTTTGAAAATTGGTTACCGCGGTGACCTTTGGTTCAGTACGGTGGAAACCATCGATGTACCGGCCTTCCTTCATGGTGAGATCATTAGTCAAAAGCAACTGACATCTGGCGAAGCGTGGTCAGCTTTGTTCAACAAAACAGAAAACGAGATGGCAGGGTACATGAACCGGCTCGACCAGCTCTCTCGTGACGAATTGATTCAGGCTGCAGATGAGATCTCCGCCATGATGACCTGCCACTCCGAGCTGATGGCGTTTGGAGAAAATCTTTCCCGCAAGAAGATGATTTTTCTGCTGCAGCAGGAGAAGCCACTGGAACTTCTGAGTGAGGCTTGGATGGAGCATCAGACTGTGGATGTGGGCGAGACCTTCCAAAGTCTGCTCACAGGTCTATATGACGAGACACGGCAAACGCAGGTGCGTGATATGGTTTATGCAATACAGCCGAAGACTATTGAGGAACTGCTGACAAGCTATCCGGATGATTACTTTCAGCTCATGACGCCGTGCGGTTTTGTGGATCTGACTCCTTCCGAAACGGAGAAGCTCTTACACGGCGAAGCGACTATGGCACATCCCGGAGTCAGCGGATGTCAGATGCCGGTCGAGGCGCAGGAACTTCTGGAGATGGAGGTGCTGTCCTTAAAAAGAGACGAGCATGGTTGCTGGTATGCACTGACCGACCACCCACAGCAGAAAATGGAGCAGGCTCCGCAGGAGCCGCAGATGCTGTGATCGGAGGTGCGTTGCATGAACATGGCTCGTTATGAGCAGGAAACCATTATCAGCTTCAACGAGGAAGAAAAGACCGCCGGTATTTACACCCACAACAAGGTACTGCGTCAGAAGCTGGCAGCACTGGCGCGGGACAGACCGGAGGACTGCAGGCTCGTCAAAGCGTCCCGCAGCGGACGGGCAGTTGACTACACCATTCCAAAATCATGGATAAAGATCGTACCGCCTCGGATCGCAAGTGAAGCGCAAAAAGCAGCTCTTGCAAGGGCTCGGAAAGCGGCAAGTAAGCCGCTATGACCCCTGCGCGCGCAGCGTTTCAACAACACCTGTCTCGTGCCGAGGGTAGTTACACCACCCACAACACAAAAACATCGAAAATAGCATATAGAAGGAGGACACGCACATGAAAAAAGCAACTGTTACCATCGCCTTTGACGATGAGAAGCTGGGCGCACTGGAGTTCTCGCTCCGCAAGGAACACTCCTCTGTGCAGGCGCACTTGGAGGATGCGCTGAACGTTCTGTATGAAAAAACCGTACCGGAGCCGCTGCGGGAGTATCTGGACAGCAAGGCCGCTCCCGCGGCGGTGAAGCCCAAGCGTCCGGTCAAGCCCGCCGCACCCAAGCCGCAGAGCAGTGAGCCGAAGTCCGCAGCCGTGAAGGAGGGCAACTGAGATGGCGGATCATGTAGACATCACACTGTGGATCGACCGGCGTTGGAAGGATGCCATCGAGAAGCATCTCAAAGGTGAAACCCTGCAGGAACATCTTGAGAATGTGCTGGATGAGCTGTGCAACCAGCTCCCGGAGCAGGAATACAAACGCATCAGTGCCGAGATCTACGCAGAGGATGCCGCAGAGCGTGAAACGAGGGAGGCCGCCCGCACCTACGCCGCCTACCATGTGACGGAGCACGGGCAGGAGTGGTACTTCAAGACCTCGCCCGGCGAGGAACTGTTGGTCGCCTGCAAAAAGCTGCGCGGCTATGTCGCCGCAGAGAAAGGCACTGCGCCGGACAAATTTATCGGAATGTTTTTCGGCGGGCAACCCATCACAGCAAAAGAGTTTGACACCCTGACCGCCCTTCGTATGGAGAACACCGGCAAGGTGCGCGGCGTGTTCGATGTAAACTTCGACAAGCGGGAGTTCTCCGCCGTACACATCATGGACGGCTGGCGAACCTGGGCGATGCGGGATGTCTCCCCGTCCGTCTACCTTGCCACAAGGTCGCGCTTTGCTTCGGCGGATGAACAGCTCTCCAAACTATTGGAGCTGCTGGATGGCATGGAAATCACCTCGGCGGGACACCTCTCCGCGCGGAATTTTTCCTTCAGTGATGAGATCATGATGGAGGAGGACGGTAAGCTCAACTTCTATGTGGACGCAGATTTTGATGTGGACGCTGCCTTCGGAACCTTCGTCCTCACGGACAAAAACGATGACTGGCTCAACATCTATGCCAGCTACGACATCGCGGAGGATAAACCCTGCGACACGCTGGAGCTGACGCTCTGCAAGGGTGACGGCTCCGAGGAGAGCTGGAGCTACCCGCTCAACGCAGCCGAGCAGGAAGTGCTGATGCGGAAGATGGAGGAATTCTGTCAGCAGCAGACCGGCATGAGCCTGCGCGAGTATGCACAGCAGCTTCACGAGGAGCAGGCACAGACTGCGGAGCTGCAGCTGTGATCGTAAAGGAAAAGAAAGCGGAGTTTCTCTTGGCTGGTTATCCTAACACCGGAACAGGAACAGCGCGATTCACCGGTGCTGGGAATGTGAAATCGAATACGCTGCCCGGAGAGCCGTGCCAACTGGCGTGGCTCTCCCTTTTGCACCCGCGGCTTATCTAAAAGATGCGGAACACCGCGCAGGAGCAAACCATGTAATAACCGCGGTCTCCATTGGCTTTTCACAAAACCAGCCATGGATTTTTTGTTGCTTTTCGTGGATAGCTTTTCTCCCTGCGCCGTGCCATTGTGTTTGCACGGGCATTGCCCGAATCAAAAATCAGGAGGAAACAAACATGACAATTGATACCGCAAAGGAACTGCAGATGAATATCGCAAAAGAGGGACTGGCATTGCTGGTGCTCCACCCCACCGCAGATGTGCAGCTCCACCGAGAGTGCATCTCCCACATTGGAACGGCATGGGACATCCCCGTTGGTGACACACAGGAGGTCATCTCACTCCTGGACCGCGAGCTGGATGCCATCCACGCCGCAGAAAAAAATGGCACGGTGACACATGTGCTGCCGGAGGAAGAACTGCCCATGAATGCCAGCGGACTTGAAACGCTGGATAACATCTGGGATCTGTTTGAAACGTCACTTCGTGTAGACAGCCCCTACGCCAGGACGAGGCTGTTCGAGATGGCAAAGTGGCTGGAGGAGTCTCAGAACCTGCTGGACTGGATCGAAAAGACGCCGGCGGAAAAGCAGGCATGGATGGAACAAGTCAGCTGACCACACCACACAGGAGGAGCCGCCCCCCCAGAGGGCGGCTCCTCCCTGTTTCGCCAGCTATGCCCCCTGTGAGCCGCTGTGTGCGGCTTTGGGGGCGAGGGTGGCATCCCTGCACCCCGGACAGGCATCGGCGCTGTTTGCCCCCGCTTTCGCCCCGCCTATGGGGAACTGTGCTGGGAACCTGCCTGTTCGATAAAAGCACAAGATAAACGCCCGCAGTCGGAAACGACCGCGGGCTGTCCACAAAGCCCCGCAGTGCGGGGCTTTTTCACAGGTCACAAACCAATGTCGGTTTGAGGCTCTGTCAAGATGAACCGATGTCGGTCCGCAGGAGGAGTGCAGCGTTTGCAGGGCTTTCCGGCGTTTTTGACCGATGGCAGCGGAAGGAAGGAGAAAAAATGGAGGACAATAAGAAATGCACCACGATCTGGCTGCGGCCCAGCGTTATTCGCCGCATGGACGCATGGATGGAGGAGGCGAACTGCAGGAGCCGCAGCGAATTCATTGAAAAGGCGGTCCGTTTTTACATGGGCTATCTGGGAACGGAGGACACCTCCGAGTATCTCTCGGACGCGCTGGTGGCGACGCTGCGCGGGATCATCGCGGACAGCACCAACCGCACCAACAGCATTCTCTTCAAGTGCGCGGTGGAGCAAGGCATTATGGCGCACACCATCGCTGCCCACTTCCGGGATACGCTGGAGGATCGCCGCGCCCTGCGTGGGTATGTGGTGGACGAGGTGAAGCGCACCAATGGTCAGATCAGGTTCGAGGATGCCCAGGATGTCCAACGGCAGCTGCCGGATGACACATGGCGAGGTTGATATTTATCTCTCCATACATGAAGGGCGGCAGAGATGCCGCTCGGCTGGCCCATCGCACCCGCTACTTCGCCACCCGTGAAGGTGTGCAGCTCCTCAAAGATGACAATGCCCATCTTCCTGTCACGAAGAAACAGCAGCAGTACATCCAGCGTCTGCTCCGCAGCTTCCCGGAGGCAAGGGAGCTGCCGGAGCATGAGGACTATGCAAACACACCCAACCGGCAGACTGCCTTTGCGCTCATCGCGCAGATCCACGAGGACTTCATTGAGCCCATGGATGGCCGGGAAAACTATCTTGACTATGTCGCAAACCGCCCCGGCGTAAAAGCGTTGGGCGAACACGGCCTGTGGGATGCCCATGGCAAGGTCCCGTCGCTGGAGAATGCCGTGGCAGAGGTGGCGCGGCACACGGGAAATGTGTGGACGCCGGTCATCTCCCTCTCCCGCGAGAACGCGGAGCGGCTGGGTTATACCGACCTTAAAAACTGGCAGGAGCTCATCAGCGCATCTATCACCGACATCGCCAAGGGCTATAAGATCCACCCGGACCGCCTGCGCTGGTACGCAGCTATGCACGAAAAGGAGAAGCACATCCATGTTCACATGGTGCTCTTCTCAACCGATCCGAAGGAGGGCTACCTCTCCCGGCAGGGCATCCGCAGCATCAAGTCCGCGCTGGTCAGCACGATCTACCGGAACGACCGCCTGCACATCTATGAGCAGAAGGATGAACAGCGCAGCCTGCTCCGGCAGGAGGCGGAAGCACGGATGGCAACGCTCATCGGGCAGATGGCAACCGGTACTCTGCAAAGCGATAAGCTGGAGTTGTTGGTGACGGATCTCGCCCAGCGGCTTCGGGAGGTCAGTGGCAAAAAGGTCTACGGTTATCTGCCGCCTCGTGTCAAACGCATTGTAGATGAGATCGTGGATGAACTGGCAAGGGACGAACGGGTGTCGTCCGCCTATGCCCTATGGCAGGATCTCCGAGAGCAGCTTTGCACCGACTATAATCAGACACCGCCACAGCGAGTAACGCTGTCACAGCAAAAGGAGTTCAAGACTGTGCGCAACATGGTCATCCGGGAAACGCTCCGACTCTCGGAGATGCACTTCACCTTCGAAGATGATGCCATCCAGGATGAGCCGGAGCCGGAAGAACCGCCTATTCCTCCAGATCCAAGTGCGGAGCGGATGATCCATCAGCGGGCTCGGTTTTACCGCAGAGCAAAAAGCATATTAGATGCTGCGGACGCAGATCCCAGCGAGAAGTCAATGGCATTGGTCACACTCCACCGTCTGTGGGAGGAGGGCTATACCATCGCGGCACACCAGCTGGGAAAGGCATATCAGGACGGGCTTGGCATATCGATTGACCGAAAAGCGGCGGCAGAGTGGTTTCAAAAATCGGCGGAGGCCGGAAATATTTGCTCCGCATACGCGCTGGGCAAACTGCTGCTGGAGCAGGAGCAATTCCCGCAGGCCCTTCACTGGCTGCGGCAGGCAGCGGAGCAGAACGATCCATACGCGCAATACCGGCTCGGCAAGCTGCTGCTCACCGGCGCGGAGGGGGTGCCGAGGGATGCAGTTGCCGCCATTAAACTTCTGAAGGACTCTGCTGCCCAGGGCAATCAGTTTGCCCAATACACGCTGGGAAAGCTCTATTTGCTGGGGCAAGAGGTGCAAGCAGACCGTGAGGAAGCTCTGCGCTATCTTGTACAGGCGGCGGCTCAAGGCAACACCTACGCGCAGTATTTCATTGACCATCAGAAGGACTTCTCCGGTGCGGCGGCGGGAACCTCTATCCTTCGGATGCTTCATCAGATGAGCCGCATTTTCCGCGAGAACGCCGCCCAGCCTGCCATCTATGCAGGAATGCAGATCGACAAGAAGCGTCGCCGCAGATTGCAGGAGAAGCGCATGGCAATGGGACACAAGGCGGATGACCATGAGGATCGCGGGCTGACGCAACAGACACAATAAGGGAGGGACCATGTCAAAGTACATTCCGTTTACAACAGAGCAGAAAGAACGAGCCGCGTCGGTGGACTTGGAGGAGTTCCTCCGCCGCCGAGGAGAAAAGCTCATTACCTCTGGCAGAGACAAACGCCTTGCCAGTGACCACAGCATCACCATCCGTGGCTGCGAGTGGTTCGATCATGCCACGGAACAGGGCGGCAGAGCCATCAGCTTCGTCAAGCAGTTCTATGGACTCAGCTACCCAGACGCCATGTCTCTGCTCCTCGGCGATGATCTCGGCGGAAGTTACCCTGCGGCAAAGGAGAAGGTGCCGGCACCTGCAAAGCCCTTCGCGCTCCCACCGCAGAGCGAGTCCATGCGCCGTGTGTATGCCTACCTGCTGCAAAAGCGTTGCATCGACCGTGAGATACTCAATGCCTTCGTGCGCAAGAATCTCATCTACGAAAGCTGTGAAAAATCCAGGGACGGGACAAAAGAATACCACAACGCCGTGTTCGTCGGATTCGATGAACACGGCGTTTCCCGTCACGGGCATAAGCGCGGGCTGTATACCATGGGGCAAAGCTATCGCGGCAACATTGAGGGCAGCGACCCGCGGCACAGCTTTCACTATCTTGGCGGTGATGACACGCTCTATGTCTTCGAGGCTCCTATCGACCTGCTCTCTTACATCTCCCTTTTCCCGGAGGGGTGGCAGGCGCATAACTATGTGGCCTGCTGCGGGACATCCTCCATCCCCGTGCTGGAGATGCTGCGACAGCTCCCGCAGCTCCGGCAGGTGTACCTCTGCCTGGACAATGACGCTGCCGGTCATGCCGCCAGCGAGCGCATGGCGAAGCTGCTGGAGGAGCGTGGTATCTCCGCAGAGCGGCTCGTACCGCAGCAAAAGGACTGGAACGATGATCTCAAGGCAGAACAGGAAAACAAAATGGAAAGGAGCGAGCTATGCCAAACCTTCTGCTGACAATGTGGGACACGATCAAAAGCTCCAACATCGGGATATTGGTCGCGGCAGGGCTGGGGATGTTCGCCATCATCGGCGGACTCTCCATGCTGTCCTACCACTATACACTCAGCGGCATCAAGTCCCGCACCGTGGGTGACGGGCAGCACGGCACGGCGCGTTGGGCAACCGATAAGGAGATCCGCCAGACCTATGCCCACGTGCCGTTCAAGGTCAGAGACTGGCGCAAGGGAGTAAGCCTTCCCACAGAACAGGGTCTGGTGCTGGGCTGCAAGGGTAAGAAAGATGAACTGACTGCGCTGATGGACAGCGACGACATCCACTGCCTTATGATTGCGGCCTCGGGTGCAGGCAAGACCGCATTCTTCCTCTATCCCAACCTTGAATATGCCTGCGCGTCTGGCATGAGCTTTCTGGCGTTGGATACCAAGGGTGATCTCGCCCGCAACTACGGCTCTATTGCCAAAAAGTATTACGGCTACAAGCATATCTCCGTTATAGACCTGCGTAACCCCACCCGCTCGGACGGCAACAATCTGCTGACGCTCATCAACCGCTATATGGACATCGCCAGAAAACAACCGGACAACCTCGCCGCCCGCGCCAAAGCCGAAAAGTACGCCAAGATCCTCGCCAAGTCCATCGTCAGCCCGGAGGGAAACTCCGACCACGGGCAGAATGCCTTCTTCTACGATGCGGCGGAGGGCTTGCTGTCTTCCACGATCTTGCTGCTTGCGGAGTTTCTGCCGCCGGATGAGGAGCACCCGGAGGAGCGGCGGCACATCGTGTCGGTATTCAAGCTGGTGCAGGATCTGCTGGAGCCGGTGCGTGGTGCGCGGGGACGCTCCCGCTTCCAGCTGCTCATGGACAAGCTGCCGTCCGAGCACAAAGCACGCTGGCTGGCTGGCGCCGCACTCAACAGCTCCGAGCAGGCGATGGCATCCGTCATGTCCACGGTGCTGTCCCGGCTCAACTCGTTCCTCGATAGTGAGCTGGAGCAGATCCTGTGCTTCGACAGTGCCGTTGACGCCGAGAAGTTTGCGGCGGAAAAATCCGCTATCTTTCTCATCCTGCCGGAGGAGGATCAGACGAAGAACTTCATGGCTGGCTTAATGATCCAGAACCTCTCCCGTGAGCTGTTCGCGGTAGCGGATGAGAACGGCGGAAAACTGAAAAACCGTATTATTCTCTTTTGTGATGAGCTGGGGACCATGCCGCCCTTTGATATTTTGCCGCTTTTCAGTGCTGGACGCTCTCGCCGCCTGACGCTGGTACCCATCATCCAGTCACTGGCGCAGTTGGAAAAGAACTATGGAAAAGAAGGCGCCTCCATCCTGATGGATAACTGCCAGGATGTGATCTGCGGCGGCTTTGCGCCCAACAGTGAAGCGGCGGATACCTTCTCCAAAGCCCTCGGCAGCCGCACGGTGCTCTCCGGCTCTGTGAGCCGCGGGAAAAACGATCCCAGCCAGAGCCTGCAGATGATGGAGCGCCCCCTGCTGACGGCAGATGAGCTCAAGTCCATCCCCAAGGGCAGCTTCATCGTGCAGAAGACCGGATGCCACCCCATGCGTACCCGCCTGCGCCTGTTCCTCGAATGGGGCATCACCTTCGAGGAGGAATACCGTGTGGAGGAACAGGCGGCTCGAAAAGTACATTATGCCGACCAGAATGCGCTGACCCGCGCCATCGTGCGGAAGTATCCGCCCAAGCTGACGGAGCAGAAGACTACTCGCTCCGTTAAGGGCGAGGGGCGGCTCCACGACGCGCCCGTGCAGGAGATGGTGGTGGCGGAGGACATTGACTATGACCGTATGCCGCACAATCGCACCCCGTATAATCTTCCCCGGCAGGAGGTGGATCGGTGAGCTACTTTGACAGCATTTACGCCGACACGCTTCTGCCGCCCAGAGCTGTATCCGTCTATATGTACCTCAAAGATCGGTCCAATCGTGCGGGAAGCTGCTGGCCGGGGATCAAGACGATTGCGAGAGATATGAATCTCTCCCGCAGCACCGTCAAGCGGGCACTGGCGGATCTGGAGCAGCACGGCTATCTTGCCAAGCTGCCCCGGTATCGGCCCAATGGGAGCAACACCTCCAACCTCTATACGCTGAAATAAATGAAAAGTGGATCGTACAGTACCCTGGTACGATCCACTTCATTAAGCCAAAAAACAAAAATCTCCACGCCAAGGGGTAACTATACCTGTTTGCTGAACCGAGGAGGGGTTCAATATGAACCTACCGGAACAGCCCACTCTATCGGAGAATTAAGACAGAGAAAGAACAAACACGGAA
>ENA-OOXJ01001091-OOXJ01001091.1-human-gut-metagenome-genome-assembly--contig:-NODE-1091-length-19054-cov-2.858150_pt1 | contig 19054 bp, 15 predicted proteins | sample MGYA00241587_ERZ501343 | MGnify/ENA primary metagenome ERZ501343 (study PRJEB25962, sample SAMEA2042918) | human gut metagenome | biome: human gut; feature: human-associated habitat; material: faeces... | reverse complement strand
CTTGACGACAAAGCCGATGTGCGGCGTCTGCTTCACCAATGCGCGGGTGACGGCGCGAATCACTAGACCGCCGGCGAGCACGCCCGCGACCTCGTAGCCGCGCTCGGGCTTAATGCCGCGTCCAAAGATGGCCGCCAGCTCAAAGAGCATGCCAACCTGCGCCAGCGCCATAACGGGATAATCGGCCCCCGGCAAAAACACCAGCGCGCCCGTCGCCATATTGGTAAGTGCGCACGAGGTGATGATGCGGTTAGCGGCCGCAATACGCATAAAGGCGAAGTTCGCCGCAAAGGCCGTCTCCTTGTCCGTGCGATCGAGAATCCAGCGGGCAAGCGTCTCGAGCAGATACGTCTTATCGGTGGCCGCCACCGCGCCGAGCATGGGCGTGGACTCCAGGATAAAAGGCACCTCGACAGCGGACTCGGCCAGCACGCACACGGGGGCGCCGGCAATCACGAGCTCCTGCACGGCGCTCTCAAGGCGGTCAGACCCGCACGAAAGCACCAGCACCACATCGGTATCGGTCTTGGGGACGATACGGTCCTCCCCCAGGCGTTCAACGCGCACAATGCCCGACGTCGTCTGTGGCACGAAGGCATCGCGCACCGTCTCGACCAAAAAACGCGAGGCAGACGAATCGAGGTAGACGGACACGCGCACCGGCGTGTCGGAATCCTTCTTGGTGGTCGCGCCCATCTTAAAGACGCGGGTCAGCTTGTCCACAGGAATCTTCATAGCAAACCCCTCCAGCGGTTACGCGGCGCCCGAACGATGCCGCCATATGGATTGTACGATACCCACCGTCAGCAACTGGATCATCATCGAGGACGAACCGAAGCTAATGAACGGCAACGGAATACCGGTAATCGGCATCATGCCGATGCACATGCCGATGTTCTCGAAGGTCTGAAATGCCCACATGCCGACGATACCTACGCATGACAAGCGCAGGAACAGAGACTCGCACTTAAAGGCCACGCGAATCGTCGAGAACATGAGCAGCACGTACAGGCACAGCAGCAAAAAGGAGCCGCAGAAGCCAAAGGTCTCGGACAAAAAGGCAAAGACGAAGTCGGTGTGGAACTCGGGCAGAAAGCCACCGGCAGACTGCGTCGCATGGCCCAGCCCTTTACCGAAAAAGCCACCCGATCCAACCGCGATGAGCGATTGCTGCAAGTTGTAGGCATCGTCCGAATCGGCATTATCGGGGTCGATAAAGACGGTCAGTCGGTTCATCTGGTACTGCTTGATCAAAACGTCATGGCCCAAAAGAGAATCGAGCACCGAATCGAGCGCCAGGATGAGCGCCACCAAACCCACGAGCAGAGCCAAGGTCGACAGGACCCATTCGCGGCGCGCACCGCTCATGCAGATCACAACGGCACCCGACACCAACACGACCAGGCCCGAACCCAGGTCGCCCATGGCGACGACGGCCAAAAACGGAACGGAGAGCATGCCGCAGAGCTTAATGTAGTCGCGAGCGGTATCGATGCAGCCGTTGTACTGCGAACCAAGCGTGGCGATAAAGAAGATCGTGATGAGCTTGGCGAGCTCGACCGGCTGGAAGGTAAGACCGATACCGGGAATCTTGATCCAGCCCGTCATGCCCAGACCGCCCGTATAGGACAGACCCGGAATCTTGGGCGAGAAAATCACAATGAGGTCGATGACGAGCAGCGCCGTCGAGAAGTTAGAGATGCCGCGCAGATCGGTACGCCAGACGAGCACCGCAAGCACCGCACCGATGCCGATGCCCAACAGGTGGCGCGAAAATGAGGCGTCGGCCTTAAACTGCGATGCCGACCAAATGATGATGGCGCCATAGGCTACGAGCGCCAAGGCTGCCAGCAGCACGCCAATGTGCACCTTCTGGCGAAACGTGCCGCGCGAGGCCGAAAGCTGCTTGTTGACACGGTCCAGGCTGCTGCGGGAACCAGTTTTAGTTGAGCGGAACAGGTCCGCCGGCGAAAAATCCATCGCAACCTCCTATCGAACCGAAGAATCGCCCGTGGCAGAAGATGTGTCGGGCTCGTCATAGATGGCACCGAGGACATCGCGCACGACATGCAGCGCGGTATCGGAGCCACCACCGCCCTGTTCCAAGACAGTGACAATCACGTACTTGGGCTCATCGGCCGGCGCGTAGGCGCAAAACCACGCGTAATCGTCCTCGCCGCTCTTCTCGCCCGTGCCGGACTTGCCGTAGACCGTGGGGGTCAAGGAGTTAAAGTGTGCGGCGGTCGAAGTCGACGCCGAGTAAATCACATCGTGCATGCCGTTGCGGACCAGCGCCAGGTCGGCATCGTTGTTAATTTGAGCCTCAAGGCGCTTCTTTTTGCCCTTACCGTTGTATTTGTAGGCATCGCCGTCGCCATCACGCGACACCGCCGACAAGAAGACGTGGGGCACGTACTGTTTGCCGCCGTTGGCGAGGCCCATGTAGGCACACGCCATCTGCAGCGGCGTCACCAAAATGTCGCCCTGGCCGATAGCGATGTTAGTCATATCGCCGGCATTCCACTTGCGGTCCTCGGCCGAGGCGTCGGTAAAGTAGGACTCTTTCCACTTGGCGTCAGGAATGCGACCGGTGCCCTCGCTTGGCAGATCGATGCCGCAGGTCTTGCCCAGGCCCCAACGGCGAAAGACCTCTTGCAGACCCTCGGGATGCTGGTCGTTGTAGAAAAACGCCTTACCCATATCGTAAAACACGGGGTCGCACGAGTTGGCGATACCGGACTGCAGCGTCATAGTGCCGTGACCGGAATGCAGCCAGCAGTACTTACCCCATGACTTGCCCAGGCCCGTCCAATAGCCCGTGCAGTTCGTGGTCTGGCCTGAGGTATAGGTTCCAAACTCAAGACCGGCCAGAGCCGAGAGCGGCTTGATGGTCGAAGCCGACATATACTGGCCGCTAATGGCGCGGTTGAGCAGCGGATGCGAACCCTTGTCGTCGTTGAGCTCGGTCCACACGTCGTTGGAAACGCCGCCGATGAACACCGACGGATCAAACTTGGGCTCGCTCGCCATACCCAGAATCTCACCATTGTTGGGATCGAGGCACACCACGGCGCCGTTGCCGGCATCGCTATGACCCGTGGTCTTGGCAAGCTCAATGGCATTCGCCAGAGCCGTCTCGCAGGCCTGTTGAATCTTAAGATCCAGCGTAAGCTTAATGTCAGAACCGGCCTTGGCGGGAACGGCGCCGGCTTGACCGGTCACATTACCCGAGGCGTCAACTTTCACGGTCTGCTCACCACGAATGCCCTGCAGCAGATTTTCGTAGTAAATCTCTACGCCCGCCTGTCCCACAATATCGCCCGACTGGTACGTAATATGCCCGGCAGCGCTATCGTCACCACCGGACGCCTTCTTATTCTGGGCCTCGAGCTGCTCGGAAGTAATGGTGCCGGTGTAACCCAAGATATGGCAAGCGGTCTCGCCGTACGGGTACTGGCGCTCAGTGCGCTCGGCAATCTTCACGCCGGGAAACTCACCAGCGTGCTCCTGAATATAGGCAACCGTGGAACGACGGACGTCGGTGGCAATGGTATGCAGGCTCTGGGCGCCCTCAGAATTGTCCTGAATGTTGCGCAGAACCGCGACGTAGGGCATGCCGAGCACATTCGCGAGGTGATGCACCAGCACGGTGTCGTTGGCCAAGTCGCGATAGGCGACGACGGCAAGCGAAGGGCGATTTTGAACAAGCGCTACGCCGTTGCGGTCGAGAATGCGACCGCGCACGGCAGGCGTGGTGACGGTGCGGGTCTGGTTGCTCTTGGCCTGTTTGTCGTAATAGTCCGACGAGACCATCTGCATACCCCACAGCTTGACGGCAAGCGCCGCAAACATCGCGCCCACACCCGTGGTGAGGATGGAGAAGCGGCCCTTAAACGCCGTCGAGGCCGTATTGCCCTCGCCCTCGGTGGCGCGCGGAGCCGTTCCGTGCTGCGTATCATAGGTAAAACGGGAATCGCCGCGGCGCATAATAACCAGCGCGACCACAATGGCCACGACCAGCACGATACCGGCGATGATGACCGTTATCTGGGAAGACATCTATGGGCCTCCCCTATTTGAGCTTTCGGGTCTTAGGCTTAAAGCGCATGTCCGTCTGGCGGTTGCCGCGTGCAGAGAATCCGTAACCGGCCTGCGGAGCGGCGCCGGACATCAAAAACGGGATGGCGATTAAGCCCGTCAGGATCGAGGACGGCAGAGCGTGCCCAAAGATGGCCACCACAAAGCTCGTCTCCAGACCCATAAACAGCAAGATGATGCTGTAGACCACGTTAATGGCAAGCGCGAAGGCGCCCACGGTAATGCCGCGCGCACTCGGCGAGCCGCCCGTCTGACCAGCCGCGCTGTGCACCAAAGCAAAACTGCCCACGGTCAGCAGCAGCGACATAACGCCCACCGGTACGGCGGCGGAAAGGTCATAGAACAGGCCACTGCAAAAGCCGCATACGACGGCACGCGTAGGGTCACCCGAAAACACGCTCAGACACACCAGGATGATCATAAAGTTGACGCGACCGCCCGCGATAGAGATCTGCGGCGCCAGACCCGCCTGCAGCAGCACGCACACAATGGCGGCAATCGCAAACGTGCGGGAGCTCGCCCCCTTCTCGTGTAGATCCATGGACATGCCCCCTATTCGCTCGAGCCCGAGTCGGTCGTGTCGGACGCATCGGAGTTTTCATCCGAACCCTCGTCCTTGGTCTTGGTCGCCGCATCGCGCGACGTACCCTGCGGCGTACTGTTGGCGGTGTTCACATCATCGTCCGAAGCCGACTGTTCATCGGTGAGCGAGGTGATGACGAGCACTTCCTCGTTATTCTCGGCCGTGCTCTGTGCGCGCACCACAATGGTGTAGTACACGTCGTTAGCCGACTTCTCAACCGAAGACACGGTGCCGAGCGGCAGGCCCTTGGGGAACACACCGCCAATGCCCGAGGTCACGATGATGTCGCCCACCTTGACATCGGAGTCGACGCTCACATAGTCCAGGCGCAGCGTGCCGTCGGGCTGGCCCTGCAGCATGCCTTGGGCGCGCGTGTCCTGCACCATGGCAGACACGCCCGAGTTCTCGTCACCGATCAGGCGCACGGTGGAGGTCTTAGCCGAAACCTCAATAATCTGACCGATAACACCAGCGGAGCTCGTCACGGGCATATTGATGGCAAGACCGTCGGCAGAACCCTTGTCGATGGTGACCGTCGAGGTCCAGGCATCGCCCGAGGCGCCCACGATGCGCGCGGCGGTCGACTTGAGGTTATAGGTCGACTGCAGGCCAACCAGGCCCTCAAGGCGCTCGGCGGTCTTTTGTGCTTCGGAGAGCTCGGCCACCTTGGAGGTCAGCTCCTCGTTTTGCTTCTTAAGCTCGGCAAGCGTGTCCTGCGAGGCCGTAAGGTTCGAGAACACGTTGCCGATGGCGTTAAACGGCGTCGCTACCGCCGAGCCCACAAAGCGCACCGGCGAGGTAATCGTCGTAACGCCCGAACGCACGGCGTGAATCGGCCCTGCCTCGCCTTCACGAATATAAAACGTGAGGAGCAGCACCGAAATCACGCTGAAAACAATCAACGGGCGCATACCCGTTGATTGTCGTTTGGTATTCAGATTTGAAGAGAAACCCGAAGATCGTGCCAAATGGAATCCACCTTTAGGAAATTAAGCATTGGTTTGGACGAAGCCACCGTCAAATGCATTTGCCTCGAGCACGCGGGCACAGCCGTTGACGACGTTGTCGAGCGCCGTAGGGCTAACGTTGACCGAAACGCCGGTCTCGTCGCGCAAGCGCACATCGAGGCCGCGCAGCAGCGCACCGCCGCCAGTCAACAGAATGCCGTAGTACATAAGATCCGAAGCCAGATCGGGCGGCGTGGCGTCCAAGGCATCCTTAACGGCCTTGGCCATCTCGTCGAGCGGCTTGTTGAGAGCGCGGCGAATCTCCTCACTCTCGATACGAACCGTCTTGGGCAGGCCCGTGATGACGTCACGGCCGTTGACCTCGACGTCGAGCTCGTCCTTGAGCGGCACGGCAGAGCCGACCTTAATCTTAATGTCCTCGGCCGTGCGCTCGCCGATGGCCAAGTTGTAGGCATCGCGAACATGCGTGAGAATAGCCTGATCGAACTCGTCGCCGGCAATACGGATGGACTGCGACACGACGATACCGCCCATGGCGATAACGGCGACCTCGGTGGTGCCACCGCCGATGTCAATGACCATGGAGCCGGTCGGCTCCTCGACAGGCAAGTCGGCGCCGATAGCCGCGGCCATAGGCTCCTCGATCAGATAGGCCTGGCGAGCACCAGCCTGAATCGTAGCCTCAAAAACGGCGCGCTTCTCGACCGACGTGACGCCGGAGGGAACGCAAACGACAACGCGCGGGCGCGGGGTCCACGGGTAGCGCTTTTCGGAGGCCTTGTCGATGAAGTAGCGCAGCATAGCCTCGGTAACATCGAAATCGGCGATAACGCCATCCTTGAGGGGACGAACAGCCACAATGTTGCCGGGCGTACGGCCGAGCATGCGCTTAGCCTCGATGCCGACCGCAAGGATGCGCTCGTCGTTTTTGTCGATGGCGACGACAGAGGGCTCGCGGATGACGATACCCTTGCCGCGCACGGAGACAAGCGTGTTGGCGGTGCCGAGGTCGATGGCAAGATCGCCCGCGTAGCTACCGAAGAACATATCCATCAAAGAAAACAACGCAACTCCTGATGTGTTGGATGATTGCTGGAAAACCTAATAGCTCATACTAGCGCAAACCCGGCACCCCACTTGCGGCGAGGCACCGGGCAGAGCCAAACCCCATAAGGTCACTACTGGTTATCGGCAGCCGAGAAATCGATATCGAACGAGGACACGGCCCAACCGATATGGTTGTCGGAGCGCACGAACTTGACGGTGTACTCCTGCTCGCCGCCCTTGGACAGCGAAGCCTTCACCTTAGCGGTGGTCTCGGTCATGGACTGGTCCATACCTTCAACGGAGACGGTGGCGCCCTGCGGGATCGAGGAGATAATCATCGCCTTGGCGTCCTCGGACAGGGAATTGTAGATCTCAGAGGACATAACAACTGCCGTGTATCCCACCAAGTGCTCTGTCAGGGTGATATTCTTGCAGACTTCATACCATTTATTGGAATAAATGACACTGTATACGCCTTCTGCACCGTCTACCACGCCCTGAGAAAGCGCCTGATATACCTCAGACATAGCAATGTTGGTGGGATTTCCGCCCAGCGTCTCCACCACGGAGTTCCACATCGTAGTGGATGCGCAACGGATCTTCATGGGCGCAACATCACTGCGGCAGGTCACAGGATCCGTAGTAATCAGATTTCTGGTTCCCTCGTAGTTCAAGGCAATCAGGTGCAGGCCCTTTTCCTGCTGGTAGGTTCGGCAACGATCCAGGGCGTTGGCAATGCCTCCGGCAAAGTCGACGTGGTTGTCTTTCAGCAATATCATGTCGAACAGGCCGATGCGGTGGTTCATGCCGCCGCCGATTTTTACGGCCTCTTTTTCCAGCATGCGCATGCCGGGCGTTGTTTTGCGCGTGTCGAGCACGTGGGTGCGGGTGCCTTCGAGCCGCGCCACGTAGGTGGCCGTCATCGTGGCTATGCCGCTCATGCGCTGCATGACGTTGAGCATGAGGCGCTCCGTTTGCAGCAGGCTGCGCACGCGGCCCGTCACCACCATGGGCACATCGCCCGGCTCGACGCGGGCGCCGTCCTCCATAAACACTTCCACCTTCAGCTCGGGGTCGAAACGGTGGAAGATAATCTGGGCTATGCGGATGCCGGCCAGCACGCCTGCTTCCTTAATCAGCAGTTTCGACTTGCCCATGGCATCGGCCGGGATGCAGCAAAGGGTGGTGTGGTCGCCGTCGCCGATGTCCTCCGAAAAAGCGAGGTCAATCAGCCGGTCGTTCAGTTCGTCTACGCTATACATAAGCTTTCTTTTGTTGTAAAGTTCGTAAAATATAAGCACAAAAGTAAGCGTTTCCTTTCAATTAATCGCTCTTCTCCCTCCGTTTTTCGCCGCCCCGCGTTCCGTTCCGCCATCCGCCCGTTGCCGTTGCGGCCCGCACGCGCGCGCCTTGCCCTTTGCAGCCTGCACCGTCGGGCAGCTCAGCAAACGTGCGGCTTTTGCCGTATGCCACCACGTTTTTGCCGATATTTCAGGCATTATATATAAATTTGCATAGCCGACGCAGGGGGCGCCCTTCGCTGCCGGCCCGCTAACCGCGGGAGACGGCTGCCTGTATGCGCCACAAGCCGGCAAAACGGAGGCAACGGCCATGTGCGCGTGCACCACCGCCGCCCCACCCCGATCTGTTCACGCATGAAGAAGCTTGAAGAACTCATCCGCCCCAACGTCAGGGCCCTGCTCACCCGGCTGCCCGCCTCGCCCGAAACGCAACGGCCTGAGGGCGTCATCAGCCTCGACCGGAACGAAAGCCCCTACAACGCGCCCCACAACCGCTACCCGGCCGCGGAGCGCCGCGAACTGCTGGCCGAAGCTTCGCTGGCCACGGGCATCCGCCCCGAGTGCATCTTTGCCGGCAGTGGAGCTTGGGACATTTTCGACCTGCTGCTGCGCACATTCTGCCGCCCCGGAACGGACAATGTCATCGCGCCGACGCCCGTTTCGGAAGGCTTTGCCCGCTTGGCGGCTCTCAACGACGTGGCCTATCGCTCCGTTCCCCTCGGCCCGCGGTTTGAGTTGCAGGCCGACCGCCTGCTCGAAGCTGCCGACGAGCGCTCGAAAATCATTTTTATCTGCTCGCCGAACAACCCGACGGGCAACTTGGCCGACGCCGAAGAAATTGTCCGCACGGCCGATGCCTTTCCGGGACTTGTCGTGGTGGACGAAACGTACTTGGCCTTCTCCTCCGCCCCTTCGCTGCGCCGGCAGCCGTCGGCCCACCCCAACCTCATCGTCGTTTCGTCCATGTCGCAGGCATGGGCTTCGGCAGGGCTGCGCGTGGCCTTGGCCTTTGCCCGCCCCGAGACGGTGGCTCTGCTCGACCGCGTGCGCCCTCCCCACAACATCAGTGCGCCCTCGCTGCGCCTGGCCCGCGAGACGTTGCGCCGCAATTACAGCATCTTCAAATGGAACAGCCTCGTGGCCGACGAGCGCCGCAAGGTGATGGCAGCCTTTACGCAGCTGCCGTTCTGCACCTGCGTGTATCCGTCGGAAGCCAACTTTTTTCTGGCCCGGCTGAAGGAGGCAAAGCGCATTTACCGCTATCTGGCGGCCCACGGCATTGCCGTTAAGGACTGCTCCGCATACGACGGCTGCGCCGACTGTCTGCGCATCGGCATCGCGCTGCCCCACGAAAACACGGCCCTGCTGAGCGCCATGAGAAAGTACGACCCCGAAACGGAGGAAGAAGACCCCCGGCTCCCCTAACCCCGAACAACATGAAAAAACTTGCCCTGCTACTGCTGGCCGGCCTGCTCCTGACCGGCACATCCTGCGAAAAGATTGAGCTGCCCACCAGCGAAGGAGAAAACAATGAGGAAACGCCCGCTCCCACCCCGGACGAACCCGGCACCGACCCCGACGACGGCAGCGGCGACGGCGCCGACGAAGACGACCCGACAGGGGGCGCCGACATATGGAGCGTGGCGCAAGCCATGACGCTGGGCGAAGACGAATTTGTATGGGTGAAAGGCTACATCATCGGCTATGCCCGGTCTACGTCGCGCAGCAGCTTGGTTTTTGCCTGCCCCACGACGAAGCCCAACACCAACATGTTCATAGCCGACCGGCCGGAGGAAACCGACCGCGAACGCTGCATGGCCATAAGGCTCACCGAGGACGGCATGAACTACCGCTCGCTGCTCAATCTGTTCGACCATCCCGACTTTTTCCGCCAGCCCATTCTGATCGCGGGGCAGACGGGCACCTATTTCGGCGCCACAGGCATCAGGGAAATCTTCGAATACACGTTTCTGCCGACCGAACAAATGAACCGACGGAAAGCATGGAAAACGGGGGGCGAAGAAAATAATCAGAAAAAAACGCCGTAAAAATTTGGTAGTTCAAAAAAAGGTCGTACCTTTGCACCGCGTTTGAGAGAAAACGCGGATAGGAAGTTTGGGTGAGTGGCTGAAACCACCAGTTTGCTAAACTGACGTACGGGATTAACCGTACCGGGGGTTCGAATCCCCCAGCTTCCGCACGACAAGGCGCTTTCATCTAACGGTTAGGATACATGCCTCTCACGCATGGTATACGGGTTCGATTCCCGTAGGCGCTACCAAAACCGAAGAGCTCCGAAACAGGCATTTGTTTCGGAGCTCTTTCATTTGTCCCCCACCCGCTGCCGGCACAACCTGCCATCAGCGGCCCGCACCGCCGCAAAACCGCCGGCACCGGACGGCTACCAGCCGTCGAACAGCCTCAGTACGAACTTTGCACCGACGCTCACATTGGTGTGGTTGGCCATACCGACGAACACGCCCACATCGCAAAAATGCGTCGAGAGGCCATAGCCCATTTCGGCATAAGGCAACAGATAGCGCACGGTGAGCAAGTTGCAGTAGACCCGTTCCTTCTGGATGATGCGCGACAGATATTTTATACGCGAGAAGAGCAGCATCGGGCTCTCGTACATACCACTCATGCGCACGTAGTATTTCGACTCGTTGTACCAGCGGGCGTCGAGCAGCTGAAACTTGCCCATCATTTCGTCCTCCCATCCGGTCGGCATGTTGTTGTCGCGGAAATAGTCGAAGTCGACAAAATAGTCTTCACCGCGATTGGTGTAAAGCCCGAAGCCAAAACGGAAATACAGGGCCCGCAGGGCATAGAGTTTATATTTGTACATAGTGTCAAACTCCCACCGCTCATATTCGCCCGAACAGCCTCCGGCACGCACGCCCCGCTCAAAATCGAGCATAAACGTGGGCCAACGGGAATAGAGCGGCACCTTCTGGCTGCCGTCGCGGTAGTAATAAAGGCCGGGCGTCCAGTCGACGTGCAGACGCGGCGCCAGGCTTTTCAAGTTGCGCTCCATGCCGCTCTGCTGCGACACCTCGTTCCAGCCGAGCAGCGTCCGGTCGTGATAGCGGAGGCCGGCCGAGAGCTTCAGCCCGGGCATGGGCTCATAGGACACGTCGCCCTGCAAATAGAAGTCCTTGTAATAGCGAAAGTCGTAGGCGTCGAAAACCTGCATGAGCGAGTCGTAATGGCTGATGCCCGAAAGACGGTCGCGTATTTCGTCGGCCTGGTCGGCGCTGTATATGTGGTTGCCGTTGCCCGCCTCGAAACGGACGGCCACATTGTGCGCCTGCGAAAGATTGAGCGTCAGCGGGGCGCACCAATAGAACTGCCGCTGCTTAAAGTTGTATCCGAAACGCGGTACAGCCTGAAAAAACACTTTTTCGCGATACTGCCAGTCCATATTGATGCTGGCCTGGATGTAGAACCCCTTGGCCTTGCTCCACTGATACATGGACGGCGTTATGACAGCCGGCACGTCGAGCCGGCCGCTGCGCCCGAGGTTCCACTTGTGGCTGTCGAGCAAAATGTTCTCGACCAGCGGCGACAGGAAGCGCCGGCCCGGGGCCTTGGGCAACGTGTCGCGCACGGCGGCAAGGGAGTCGGCCCGCGCATATATGGCCTGCTCGTCGGCCGACAGGGGATAAGGGCGCGCCTCGTCGAAATAGCTGCGGCTGCGGAGCATGTGCGTGGTGTCGGTGCGCAGGCGGCAAAGCTCCGTCTGGTCGTAACGCGAGGCGGCTTTGCGAAGCGTGTCGGGTTCGGCCACGGCACGGAAATCGTACCCGGCCACTCCCCTGTAATGAGCCTCCAAGCGGTTGCCCAGCAGGCGGAGCCGCGTTTTTATGTCGATCTGCGCGGGATAAAGCGTGGCCAGCCCTTCGCTCCCCACCGTGCCTGAGAGGGTGATGGAAGTCATGTCGTACGTCATGTCGAACTCGAAATGGCGGACAGCCCCCGTTTGCAAATCGACGTCGATGTTGCCCGCAACCAGCTGGGTGTTATGAAAGCGGGGACGTATCAGGATGCGCGTAAGCACGCGCCCCGCCTCGGTGTAGGAGTAGACATACTTATAGCGGTAGAAGCGACCGTTGCGTTCGTGCAAGGGGGAGAGGATACGGTCGGAGAAGAGGTTGGGTTCGTAGATGGAAAGGCTGAACCGGTCGAGCACTCGCTCGGACGAGTCGTGAAGATAGGGCATTGTGCTGTAATAAGCCAGCTCTTTCTCGTCCACCTGGCCGGGCGGGCGATAGCGGTAAACAACGTGGTTCTCGCTCAAATAGACATTCTCGCCCTTTTCCAGCGGAAACATGCCCGGCACAAACTTGATCCACCGCCCGCGGCGGCGCGTCTTCAGGCGGGTACGCACATAGAGCTGCGAGGTGTAGCTGCTCGCTTTCAGTCCGCTGCGCCGGGTGTAGGTAAACACGCGCTCCATCACCGAGTCGGCACGCGCATCGTCGGCCACGGCCCATCCCTTGTGCGAACAGCAAAAGACGAGCAGCAGGCAAAACAACAGGCGGCGAAGCGGAACCGGCATGGCAACGGGGATGATGCTACGTGCGCGAGACGGCCTTGACCCCTTTGACCGTCCGCAACTTTTTCATCAGCTTTTCGAGCTTGTCGGTGTCGTCCACCAGCACCGTCAATATGCCGAAAAACAAGCCGTCGTTCGAGTCGATGTTGATGCTTCTCAACATGATGTGCTCTTCCTTGCTGATGATAGACGTAATGTTGTTGACAATGCCGAGGTCGTCGTTGCCCACGATGTTGAGCGTGATGGGATATTTGCTGCCGCCCTTGCCGGCCCAACGGGCCTTGACGATGCGATAGCCGAAGCGCTCGCGGAGCATGGGAGCGTTGGGGCAGTTGGTGCGGTGTATCTTTATGCCGCCGCTCACCGTCACGAAGCCAAAGACGTCGTCGCCATAAACGGGATTGCAGCAGCGGGCCATCTGAAAATCGATGCCTTTCAGGTTGCGGTCGATGACGAGCACGTCGGTATCGCCCGCGGAACGCTGCTCGGCTTCTGTTTCGAAGTTATACTCCCCGGCGCTGCGGGTGGCCGCACGCTCCAAGAGGTTGTTTTCGCGCTTGAAGAGCCCTACGTACATGTCGATGAGCTCGTTGACGTCCAGGCGCTCGTCGCCTATGGCGCGGTAAAACTCTACCGCCTCCTTGAAGCCGGCCTTTTTCACAAGCTGGTTGACAACGGCCTCGTCCCATTCGAGCTTTTTGTTTTTCAATTTCCGCTCCAACAGCTCTTTGGCCATGACCGTGTTGCGGGCTTGCAGCTCCCGGACGGCCTGACGTATCTTCGAGCGGGCATGCGACGACACCACGATGTTCACCCAGTCGGGTTTGGGCGACTGGGTCGACGAAGTGACAACCTCGACCGTGTCGCCGCTGCCGAGCTCCTGGCGCATTGAAACGTTTTTGCCGTTGACGCGTCCGCCCACACAATGATTGCCGACGGCCGAATGTATGTGGTAGGCAAAATCGAGCACCGTGGCCCCCAGCGGCAGACAGAAAAGGTCGCCCTTGGGCGTAAAGACGTAGACCTCCCGTTCATGCAGGTCTGAGCTGAGGCTCTCGGTCAGCAGACTCTCGTTGCCCGTTTCCAAGGCGCTGCGTATGTCGGCCAGCCAAGCATCGATGCCGCCGTCGGTGCTCTTCACGCCCTTGTATCGCCAATGGGCAGCCAGGCCGTGCTCGGCAATTTCGTCCATGCGCTCCGTTCTGATCTGCACTTCCACCCATTTGTCTTCCGGGCCCTTCACGGTGATGTGCAGGCTCTCGTAGCCGTTGCTCTTGGGAACGGTGAGCCAGTCGCGCAGGCGTTTCAGGTTCGACTCGTATTGGTCCGTTATCAGGCTGAAAACCTTCCAGCACTGCTCCTTCTCCTTGTCGGCGGGTGCGTCCAAAATGATGCGGATGGCAAACAAGTCGTACACACCCTCGAAGCCACACTGCTGCTTCTTCATCTTCTGCCAGATGGAATGGATGCTCTTCGTGCGGCCCTTCATGTGGTAGCGCAGCCCCTCGGCGTCGAGCAATTTTTTAATAGGGGCCGTGAAGCGCTCAATATAGGCATCGCGGGCTTTCTTCGTGGCATTGAGCTTTTCCTTAATCATATAATAGGCGTCGTGCTCAATGTATTTCAGCGACAAGTCTTCCAGTTCGCTTTTCAGCTTGTAAAGCCCCAGCTTATGGGCGATGGGCGCATAGAGGCAGGCCGCTTCAGTGGAGAGCGTGCGCCGGGCCGCCTCGTTTTCGGTGTCGCGGATGTTGCGCATCACGTAAACGCAGTCGGCTATGAGCAGAAGGATAACGCGCATGTCGCCCGCCTGCGACACCAGGAGATTTCTGAAATTGTCGGTCCGCATGGCCTCTTCCTTGGCCGCCAATTTCCACACGCGGAAAAAGGCAGCTGCTCCCTGCTGCACTTCCCGGCCGAAGAGACGGCCGATTTGGGGCAAGTGGGCCTCGGTTGCCAACGAGCAGACCATGCGCGAAAGAAGCACGCTGCCCCCCAGGCCAATCTCCACGGCCGCCAAGCGCATGGCTCCCAACGAATTGCAAATTTTATTCAGCCCGAAGGCATCGCGCAAGGGGACGCCGCCCTCCGCCTTTTCTGCGAGGAAAGCGTAAAGCGCGTCTTTCGTCTCTTTGGGGAGCCGTAAAAAACCACCTGCGCGCAGATATCTGAAGTCGCGGCGCACGCTCTCCGCCTCTTCCGGCGTAAATGCTTGGTTATCTTCCTTTTTCATGATTTTTCTACAATCTGTTTTCAAGCCACGCGTCTATCAGGCGGCGGGCCAGGCTCACTTCGCCCGGTATCGCCGGGAGCGCCCCGCGGCGATACCATCCGCCCTTGTTCAGCTCCGAACGCTGCAAGCGCAGTTCGCCGCCGTCATACTCTGCCGAAAAGCCCACCATCAGTCCGTTGGGATAAGGCCACGGCTGGCTGGCAAAATAGCGGATGTTCTTCACGCGGATGTGCGTTTCCTCCATCACCTCGCGCCGCAGGCACTCTTCGAGCGTCTCGCCCGTTTCCACAAAGCCCGCCACGAGGCCCAGATAATCGCCCCGGAACTTGTTGCTCTGCACCAGCAAGATTTCATCGTCGCCGCGATGCACGGCCACGATGATGGCCACGGCCAGCGGCGGCCACACCTCCTTGCCACAGTTGGTGCAGCGCTTCGATATGTCCGTGTGCAGCTCCATCGGAGCGCCGCACACCCCGCAATAGCGCGTCGTGGCGTCCCAATAGAGTATCTCGCGCGCCTTGCCCGCCATGTTGTATACGGGAGCCGGCAGCACGTCGAACGTTTCGCGCAGCCCCATCATGCACCACCCCGGCGCCACCACCGGCGCGTCGATGCCCACGGCCACGCAAGGAACGCCGTCGAGCTGCGGCAACCGATGAGGCCGGTGCCACGCTTCGAGCGGAACCGGCGGCTGAGCTGCCAGCGGAACGGAAAGCGAGCCGTCCGCCCTCTTCTCCAACAAAAGCTGGCCGGCACAAAAAACGAACCAACGTTTCTTATCCATTTTTTCTTTCTAAAAAAAGCGTGCCCGAGCACGCAGCCCCGTCGCCGGAGCGCGCATCCCGGCACGCCTTTGTTAGCCTTGTTTCAGAGGTGCTCTCAGAGCGACAGCGACTTCACCACGTCGTCCACCTTTTCCATAGCCAAGGCGTGGGCCCCGTCGAAACATTTCGGACAAGCCATTTCGCCCTTCACCTCCACGTAAAACTTAATTTTGGGCTCCGTGCCGGAGGGACGCACGCTCACCTTCGTGCCGTCGGCCGTATACCACTGCAACACGTTGCTCGGCTCGGGCATGTCGAGCGGCTGCTCGCCCCCTTCGCCATCGATCTGCACCATTTTCAGATAGTCCTTCGTGCACACAACGGGCGAGCCCGCAATTTCGCGGGGCGCACCGGCGCCGCGGAAGTTCTCCATAATGGCGCGTATTTCGTCGGCCCCCGTCTTGCCGGGCTTCACCACGTTGATGGTCTTGTTGAGCGCATAGCCATACTCCACGTAGATGTCCATCAGCACGTCGTAAAGCGTTTTTCCCTGGTCTTTGGCCCATGCGCAGATTTCGGCAAGCAGCGAGCAGGCCGACACGGCGTCCTTGTCGCGCACGAAGTCCTCGGCCATGAAGCCGTAGCTCTCTTCGCCGCCGCCGATATACTGCATGTCGCCCTCGTCCTCGTGGAGCCTGATTTCGCGGGCAATCCATTTGAAGCCCGTGTAGCAGTCGAACATCTGCACGTGGTTCTTTTCGGCAATGCTCTTAATCAGCTCCGTGGTCACGATTGTCTTCACGATAAACTCGTTCCCCTTCATCTGCCCCTTGGCCTGGCGGTTCATAATGATGTAATAGAGGAAAATCATGCACGTCTGGTTGCCGTCCACCAGCACCCATTCGCCACGGCTGTTCTTGCAGGCCATGCCCACGCGGTCGGCGTCGGGGTCGCTCGCCATGACGATGTCGGCATCCACCTTCTTAGCCAGGTCGATGGCCATCGCCAGCGCCTCGCCGTTCTCGGGGTTGGGGCTCGCCACGGTGGGGAAGTTGCCGTCCTTCACCATCTGCTCGGGCACGGTGTAGACGTTCTCGAAGCCCCACAGCTTCAACGAGTCGGGGATGAGCATCATGCCCGTGCCGTGCAGCGGCGTGTACACAACCTTCAAGTCGCGCTGGCGGCGTATACACTCAGGGTCGATCGAGAGCGAATGCACCCGGTCCAGGTAGATGCGGTCGATCTCCTTCCCGATCGTCTCAATCAGAGCCGGGTTGGCCTCAAACCTGATGTCCTCCACCCTCACGCGGTTCACCTCCTCGATGATGCCCCGGTCGTGCGGAGCCAGCACCTGCGCGCCGTCCTCCCAGTAGGCCTTATATCCGTTATACTCCTTGGGGTTGTGCGAAGCCGTCACCACCACGCCGCTCTGGCAGCCCAGATGGCGTATGGCAAACGACATCTCCGGCGTGGGGCGCATGTCGTCGAAAAGATACACCTTGATGCCGTTGGCCGAAAAGACGGCGGCCGTCGTCTCGGCAAACAGGCGGCTATTGTTGCGGCAGTCGTGGCCCACCACGACGGCAATCTCCCGGCGCCCGGCAAACTGGCGGTTCAGGTAGTTGGCCAGCCCCTGCGTGGCAGCTCCCACCGTGTAGACGTTCATGCGGTTCGTGCCCACGCCCATTATGCCGCGCAGGCCGCCCGTGCCAAACTCCAACGTGCGGTAGAAAGCCTCCACCAGCTCCGTCCGGTCATCGGCTGCCAGCATGGCGGCCGCAGCCTGCCTTGTTTTCTCGTCGTAGAGCGGCGACGACGCCCACACGCGGGCCCGCTCCTCGCAAAGCTCCAGCAATTCCTTGTTTTCCATAAATTTCGAATTCCTTTTTTTACACTTTTGTTCAACGCCCGGAAACGCCGGCCCCGCGCCCTCTGCCCCGAAAGCACCGCAGGCTGCCTCTCCCGGCTGGGCAAAGATACGGAAAGGCAAACTGACAGACAAGAGAAAGCCCCCATTTTTCCAGCAGCCGCCGCGCAATAAATGTTAGGTGTTGGTGATAATTGACAATGGACAATGGACAATGGACAATTGAAAATTGAGAATTGTGCACAACGAATGGGATGCGAAAGTGACTATTGACTATTGACTTTCGAAGGACGATTGTCCATTAAAAAAAGCGGGCAGCCCGTGGTGGAGCCCCCGCTTTTTTCTGGGTTAAAAGGTTAGCATTCGTTCTTTCAATTGAAAATTGATAATTGACAATTGAAAATTGTGCACGACGAATGGTGCGAAAGTGACTATTGACTTTCGAAGAACGATTCTCAATTATCAATTGTCAATTAAGCTCCCTCTTCTTCCTCGCCGCCACCCTCGGCCTCCTCCTCGCCTATGCGCACCAGGCGAATGTTTTGCCGGGCCTTATAGCCGTTGAGCGTGGGCGAGGAGCGAAACCACAGGTGGACCCCCTTGATTTGCCGCGCCGAAACGGCCTCGGGCGTGTCGGCCCCCTCGGTGGAGAGCAGGCTCACGCAAAACGAGCCCAGCGGAAAGAGCAGCAGGTTGTGGCCGTTCATGATGAAGTTGCGCACGGCTTCCTGAAAGCCCACCATGGCGGCCTCCAGCAGTCCGCGGTCGATGTTGGAGTTTTGCACGGCGCGCTCCACCACGTCGTCGGCCTTGATGAGCGTGTAGCGCAAGAGGCGCGGGCCGTAGCTCACGGCCGCCGTCATGGGGTTGCGGCGCTTAACGACCTTGTATCTAAGCGTTCCCATAAGTCAGTTGGTTTTTTTCGATGGTTCAACAATGTTGTTTCTCTCTCAGTTTTCTCTCACACGCCTTCGGCCGCAGCCTCGTTCACCGACACGTAGCTGATGCCATACGTGAGCTCCTGCGAGAGCGACGACGAGGGGCGCAAGCGCACCATAATCTTGGCGTCCTTCGACAGGCGGTAGGCCTCGGCGCTCTCGGCGTCGCTCTGCGGCTCCTAGATGGTGGCCGAAAAGATGCCCAGGCGGGGCAGCTCCACGGAGTGGCCGTTGAGGACGAAGTTGGTGATGGTTTTCAGGATGGCGTGCACGGCCGAGGGCACGGCGGCGCGGGGCACCTGCGAGTTTTCGCCGATGTAGTCGATCACGTCGTCGGTCGAGAGGCGCTCCGAGCCCACGCGGATGGGGTAATACTTCACCTGGGCCGTCGCCGAGTTGCGCCGCTTCGTGACGCTATACACAATTCTTCCCATAGCTTCAAGGGGGGGGGTAAAGGGTTAAACAATCTCGTTTCGTTCGCCCCCCTCCCGCCGTGGGGAGGGGGAAAATTAGTAATCCATTCTGTCAAGTCTCCGCGTCCGCCGCGGTTGTCGGGCGGAAACTCCCGAGTTTCATGTCGTACGACGTCTCGGAAAGGGCAAAACTCCCGAGTTTCATGCCGTCCGACGTCTCGGAAAGGGCAAAACTCCCGAGTTTCATGCTGTCCGACGTCTCGGAAGGGGCAAAACTCCCGAGT
>ENA-OOXJ01001081-OOXJ01001081.1-human-gut-metagenome-genome-assembly--contig:-NODE-1081-length-19231-cov-2.679547_pt1 | contig 19231 bp, 17 predicted proteins | sample MGYA00241587_ERZ501343 | MGnify/ENA primary metagenome ERZ501343 (study PRJEB25962, sample SAMEA2042918) | human gut metagenome | biome: human gut; feature: human-associated habitat; material: faeces... | reverse complement strand
AAAAGTTTTTCCTTCTTTTTTTTACAAAATTTTAAATTTTATTTTTACTTTTTATAAAACATTTCACCTTTTATATTTTTTTAGCATGTAAAACAACTCTATATTTGTTATTATTAGCACATGTTGACAATGTTAATATATTATCGTCTTTTGAAACATCTATATTAAATTCTTTTATACTTCTTTTCTTTATAGTTTTTACAAATTGTTCAAAGTTATTATCATCACTAAATTCTGTTTTTATATAATAATTTTCGCTTTCTATTTCATAAATTGAGAAAACTTTATAAATACATTTCTCATTTTCGGTATATAAAGTAATATTAGTATTTTCTTCGTTATCATACCAGTCAGAATTTAAAATATTTTTTAAACTTCCAAACATTGAATTATCTTTCATGTTATGGCCATAAATCACAATATTTTTATCAGTGTTATCAAATTTATTTCTATAGTCTGCAAAAATCCATCCTGCTGAATTGTTACTTTTATCAAAATTATGGTTTAGGTAAAAGCTATTATTACTTCCTTTTACTACAGGATATTCAATATTTGTATTATTTACTTTAATCCAAGCAACAGCATCACTATTTTGTTCTTTCAACTTATTAAAATCAACTTTGGATTCTTCCTTGTTTTCATCTTCGTTTTTTTCCTCAACAATTACAGTATCTCTTATTTGTTCTGCTATTTTGTTGTTATTAGTTTTATCTTTATACCATTTATAAATTTTAATTCCAGAATATAATAATATACAAAGTACCATTATATATATAACAAGATTTAAAATCGCTTTCCTATATTTCTTACTCTTATCCTTTTTATTTCTCATTATTTACATTGTCCTTTCTTTTATAAAAGCCAGCTAATAACTCTAGCTAGCCTTTATATGTTATTTGTACTATTCTCTTACTTTTTTTCTGTTTATTACTATTAAAATTCCAATAGTTGATATAGAAGCAACAAATAGCATTACACTTGTTGTTATATTATCTCCTGTTTTTGGATTGTTTGTTTCATTTTTAACTTGTTCTGTTTTTTCTTCAACATTTGTTGCCACAATTCCATATTGGCTTAAATGTGATGTTTCAAATACTATATATCCATCTTCTACTGTTGCTGGCAAAGTTTCTTTTATTTCATCATTTGAAATATATACTACTTCATATTTGCTAAATCCTTTTAAGTCTTCTGGTAATGCAATTCTTATTTTCATTTTAGTATCACTAATTTTAACTATTTGATTATTATTATCAAGAATATTAATATCAACTAAATACTTAACATTTTTATCTGATAATTTTTTACTTATTTCAATTTGTTTAATATCTAATTTATAGTTTTTGCTAACTTCTTCTTCGAATTTAACTTTTGCTTTTATATCTCCTGTGCTTTCGATTTCTTTTACATTATCTTGACTAGGTTTTGAAGATGTGGGTATCATTATTAAATCTGGGTACATTCTCCACGTCGTTTGAAATTCATTAATATCTGTCTCTTTTTCCCAATCAGATACAGTATAATTATAATACTTACCGTTTATTTTTAATTTAGTATCTCTTGTAAAAGTATATCCTTCTGCAGATTTAAAATATAAAATATACTTATATTCTTTTCCACTTTCAAAAGCAGTAATTTGGTTTTCATAGCCTTTATTGAAGAATTCAGCAGATGTTATACCAGCACCATTTTTATCTTGCCAACATTCAAATTGATATATATATGGAGCATTATCAGGTGTTTTTCCTGTAAATACAGGTTTATCACCTACATTAAAACTGATTGTTGCATCATTTAATTCTATAACATCAATTTTTTTCAATTCAACATTTTTTGTAGGTTTTATTATTTTTATTGCAGGTATAAAAAGTGTTGTGTCATTCAAAACAGGTGCCTTTGCATTTTCTACAGATACTCCCGAGCCACTTACTCTTACTGTAGTTTTATCTCCAAATTTATTTCCATCTTTTGCTTTAAGCCAAATACTATACATATAAGTTTTTCCTTCTTCAAAAGATGTTATTTTTTTATCTTGTGCTAGAGCATTATTTTTTGTTTCATCAGAGTACCAAAATTTTACAGGAACCTCTTCTCCATCTTCATTAGTTTCCATTTCTTCCCAGTATTCGTACTCTATATCATATAGCCCCTCCCATGGATCACATTTATAAGCAGTTGCTTTTGGCTTATCTCCAACAGTATAATCTGCTTTTACACCTTCAATATCTATATTTGCATTGCTCAAATCTAGAGTTTCTGTATCTGCAAATACTGTTATTGGAGCCATACACATAGTAACCAAAAACATTACTACAGCAACAATAAATATTTTACTTTTCTTCATAACTTTTCCCTCCTCCCTCTAACTTTTCATTTCTATTTTAACATATCACAGTTATAAGTCTTTAATTTTTGCCAATATTTCAATGACAATTTGGCGATTGTTTTTTTATATGCTTTTATGATATAGTATAATAAATTTGAATTATTGATATGGAGGTTTTTTATGACTTTTAATGAACAATTAAATGAATATCTAAGACAACTCGAGTGTTCCACAAAAGATCTTGTGATTACTTCTGGATTAACAACTTCTGTGATTAGCCGTTATCGCAGAGGAGATAGAACGCCAACTTTAAAAAGTAAACAATTAGATCAACTTGCAGATGGTTTATACAAATTATCTGCTATGAAAAAAATAAATACCACTAAAGAAGAAATTTATATTACTTTATCTGATACTTTAAATGATATTTCTATTGATTTTGAACAGTTAAGTAAAAATTTTAATGAGCTTATTACGACTTTAAATATTAATATGTCTGAATTGTCTCGCTTAACTAGTTATGACGCTTCGCTTCTTTCTAAAATTCGTACTGGTAATAGAAGCCCAACGCATCCTAAAGATTTTGCTACAGATGTATGTAATTTTATTGTAAAGAAATGTAAATCTGATGATGATAAAAAGGCTGTTGCACTTCTTATAAATTCTACTTTAGAGGAGTTAGAAAATAATCTTAACTATTTTAATAAGCTATTTAATTGGTTTACTACTAATTCTACTCCCTCTCATAACTATATAGATGGTTTTCTAACAAATTTAGATAAATTTGATTTAAATGAGTATATAAAAGCTATACATTTTGATGAAATGAAGGTTCCTTTTGTTCCTTTTTATAAGGCAATATCTAAAACATATTATGGCATAGAAGAAATGAAAAAAGGTGAATTAGACTTTTTTAAAGCGACTGTTTTATCTAAAAATATTGATCCTATTTTTATGTGTAGTGATATGCCTATGGAAGATATGGCACAAGATGTAGAGTTTGGTAAAAAGTGGATGTTTGCTATTGCAATGACTTTAAAAAAGGGGTTTCACTTAAATATTATTCACAATCTTGATAGACCTTTTAATGAAATGATGTTAGGATTAGAAAGTTGGATTCCAATTTATATGACAGGGCAAGTTTCTCCATACTATTTTAAAGGATTACAAGATAATATATATTGCCATTTCAATTATGTATCTGGTACAGTTGCACTTTTTGGAGAATGTATTAACGGATATCATAATAAGGGTAAATATACTTTAACTACTAATAAAAATGATATTTCATATTATAAAACAAAATCCGAATGTCTATTAAGCAAAGCCACTCCCCTTATGGAAATTTATAAAATAGAAAATAGAAATTCATATAGCTCTTTTATTACAGCAAGTGCTAATATAAAGGGAAATCGTAGAAGAATACTATCGTCTTTGCCTATTCATACAATACCTGATGAATTGCTTATGAAAATTTTAAAACGAAATAAGGTTTCCAATGAAGATATTAAACATATACAGTTTTCAATACAGGAACAAAAGGAAATTATTGATAATACATTACAAACAGATATATTTGAAGATGAAATAGTAGAAATTTCTAAAGAAGAATTTATAAAATCTCCTCTTTCACTTTTTCTTGCTGATAGCTTTTTTGAGACTGAAATTTATTATACTTATGAAGATTATTTAGAACATTTAAAGTTAACAAAAGAATATGCGAAAAATAATACTAATTATAAATTATCATTCAATCATCATCATATATTTAAAAATATTCAAATTTTGATTTTAGAAAAGCATTGGGTTATGATTTCTAAAAACAAAAGTCCTTCTATCCATTTTGTGATTCATCATCCAAAATTAAGAAATGCCATTGAAAATTTTATTCCTCCAGTAATAGAATAAACTTAAAATATAGAACAGATAAATTTGTACTGAGCTCCAAAAATTGGACATTTTTTGATTAGGTACTAGGCTGCTTGGGAATGAACTCTGTATTGTACAGGGCTCATTCCTTTTAATTTGCCTTTTATTATTATAATAATCTATATATTCTTTCATACCTTCTGTTCTTGGAAAAATAACCCTTACTATCATAAAAGCAGATAATTATCAACTAATTATCTGCTAAAAAATTTTCCTATTTTTTTTTGAGACCAATAATGCTACTTTTTCAGCAGCCTCTCACTAGTTCCCTTCTTCTTTTATACTAATATTAATGATATTACTTTACAATTTTATCAACATCTATGTCCATAAGTATTGGTAATATCATTGGTTGACGTTTTGTTTTAGAGTAAACATAATGAGATATTTGTTCTCTAACATTGTTTTTTATAGATGACCATTCTCTTATATTTTCTCTATCACATTTTTCTAGTTCTTCTTTTGCTACTTCTTTTATTTCATCCATAAGAAGTTCATTTTCTCTAACATATACAAATCCACGAGTAACTATATCAGGACCAGATACCACTTTTGCTGTCCTTCTATCAAGTGCTATTACAACTATAATCATTCCATTTTCAGAAAGTGATTGTCTATCACGTAAAACTATATTTCCAACGTCACCAACACCTAGACCATCTACAAGAACAATACCAGATGGAACTTGTGTTGTCATTTTAGCAGAATCATTACTTAATTCAAGAGTTCTGCCATTTTCCATTATAAAGACATTTTCTTTAGGTGTACCTACAGATACAGCAAGTTCGCCATGTTGTTTTAAAAATCTATATTCACCATGAACTGGCATGAAAAATTTTGGTTTAACTAAAGATAACATTAATTTTAATTCTTCTTGACAAGCATGACCTGATACGTGTACATCTGCAAGTTGATTATATATTACTTCTGCTCCAAGTTTCTCAAGTTCATCTATAACACGGCCAACTGATTTTTCATTTCCTGGAATTGGAGAACTTGAAAGTATAATAAGATCATCTGCAGTTACTGTTACTTTTTTATGCTCTCCCATTGACATACGAGAAAGTGCAGCCATAGGTTCACCTTGAGATCCTGTAGTTATTATAACTATTTGTTCAGGATTATATATACCAATTTTATCAATGTCTATTAAAGTTCCCTCTGGTGCATCTATATACCCAAGCTCTGTTCCAACACTTATTACATTTAACATACTACGTCCTACAACAGCGACCTTCCTACCATATTTAACAGCAGAATTTATTATTTGTTGCATTCTGTGAATATTAGATGCAAATGTTGCAACTATTATTCTTTTGTTACAATTCATAAATATTTTATCAAATTCACGTCCAACACTACGTTCTGACATCGTGTGTCCAGGTCTTTGAACATTGGTACTATCTGACATAAGTAAAAGTACACCTTTATTACCAATTTCAGCAATTCTTTGTAAATCCATTGGTTTACCGTCAATTGGTGTATAATCTACTTTAAAATCTCCAGTATGGAATACTGTTCCAACTGGTGTAGTTATAGCCATAGCTACAGAGTCAGCTATAGAATGTGTTACTCTTATAAATTCAACTTTAAAGTTCTTTCCAACTTGTATTTTATCTCCAGGTTCTATACATTTTAATTTAGTTGAATCAACTAAATTATGTTCAGTTAATTTATTTTTTATTAAACCTAAAGTTAATTTTGTTCCATATACAGGAACGTTAATTTTCTTCAAAAGGTAAGGAACACTTCCTATATGATCTTCATGTCCATGTGTTATAAGTAATGCTCTTACTTTTTCTTTATTTTTTTCTAAATATGTAATGTCCGGTATTACAAGATCTACTCCTAGCATATCATCTTCAGGAAACGCAAGACCTGAATCGACAACTACTATTTCATTTTCATATTCAAAAGCTGTTATATTCTTTCCTATCTCGTTCATTCCACCAAGAGGAATAACTTTTAATTTAGATTTTGCAAAAGTTCCGAATTTATTAGAGACTCTTGCCTTAGATTTTAACTTATTATTTGTTGAGGCATTTTCTGAGTCAACATTTAAGATTTCTATTTTATCTTTAGTTTTATCATTCATTTTTTTTCTTACATCTTTTTTAAGATTATTTTTTCTTCCAAAAACTTTTTTAGTATTGGATTTTAATTTATTTTCATTTAATTCTTTTTTCTCCATAATTTCCTTCTTTCTTAAAATTTTGCGCTTATAACTATTATTAAATTTTCAATCTACTAATTCCGAACAAACTATATATTATAAAAATAAAAAACCGAACAATTAAACAGAAACTTTTTTTCTGCTAAAATCAATATTATAATTATACTATATTTCTACAATAAAGTCAATGTTTGTTTTTTGTAGAAAAATGTGTTATAATGTAAAAAAAGAATTTTTGTCTATTCAAAATTTAGAAAGGCGGTAAATCATGAAACTTAAATTTCGGGTGCTGACCAAAGAACAAAATTGGGCATTGGTACACAAATATGCCGATACAAACGCTTCTATGGAGCTTGTTGCAAAACTTTTTAGTATATCTACTTCACAGGTCAGAAAGACACTTCACATTGCAATTTTAGAAAACAAAGTTGATGATTCACTTGCTCTAAAAATTGCAAAAAAGGCATCAAAAAAGAGTTCTAAGGTTAATTTCTTGCTTAATGGAAAAGGAGCTAGGATCTCGCGGTATTATAAGACACTCCTCTTAGATAGGATCTTATACAAGAAAATTTCCGAAGAAATATCTAATTTACAGGTAATCATTTTAAATAACTTGTGGAATAGAATTTTACAAGCAAATTTTGCATATGGCACCTATGAAGATTTTATCTCCTCATCCGATGAAGAAGATTATCAACTTCCTGAAATTGATGAACTCACAACTGAGTTCAAAAAACTCAAGAAAAATGATTTTTCCTCAAATATCGACCTTATGCTCCTGGCAGAAGAAATAGCTGGTCTCAGAAAAAAGTACGCATAACGTATGAAACAGAACTAAATTAATAATTTAGTTCTGTTTTTGTTGATTTTAATAGTAATCTATAGTATAATTAACGAAAATATTTTTTAATTTCACATAATTATTGTGAATTGTTTTCTTATTTTGAAAGGAGTTTTTTATATGGAAAGAAAATACAGTACAAACTGTATAGCGCCTTATCGCTACTTACGTACAAAACTGGAAATTAATGTAATTAACCAGTACTCAACTGCTATGACAATGGATGACATTGCAAAAAAGCACAAAATTACTACAAGTGATGTTCGGCATATTCTTTACAGAGCAATTTTAACTGTCAAATCATCCTCATGGGCAAAAAACATTTGGAGCAAATTATCAAAAGAAGAGAGTCTGCACTCATGTACTGACGAGCAAGTTGAGTATCCTTACTATTTATTAACTCAAGTAAGACCTGAATATATTAAGGCCTGCAGGAATTTTGACAGAGAAAAGTTACGCACTCTTGAAGATGCGAAAAAACATTATGACCGTTATAGTAAAGAAATACCTTGCCTTGAGAGTTATTGCAAAACAAATGACGCTACTAAGTGTCCTCAAAAATTCTCATTCTTAGTTGATGATTTCCAAAAAATAGAGGAAATGGAAAACAATTTTATTTTCTGATATTAGGCCCCTAGTGGGCCTAATTATTCACACAATTTTAGATTTTGGACACAAAAATAACGACAATAGGAGGAAAAATGACACCAAATACTAATTCAGAGTTTGTTATACCTAGTGCCTGGAAACCATGCCGACACGAATTAACAGATAAGGAAAAGCAAATAATATCACTGCTTGAAAATGATACTATAAGTGATATTGCTACAAATCTTAACATTTCACTAAAAGAAGTACTACATGCAATATTTATTGCCATAATATCGGTTGATAATTACAATGAGGCTGCCAAAATAGCCAAATTGGCTCAAGAGTCTTACCCTCTAAAATATAAAAAGAATGTAGACTACTATTCTTATATGTTATTTCAAAAGCGCGTACAATACATCAACATGTGCAATAAATTTGAAAAGAACAAGTTAGATGAATTATACCTCTTAAGAGATTCTTCAAGAATAAGATTTTTAATATTCGTACATGCTTTTACACATAATGACTTTTCATCCTGTGAAGATAAACTCAAATATCTTGACTTTGAATTTAAAAAAATAAGATCTTTTGAAAATACATTTAAGTATATATAAAAAAATAACCTACGCCAAATTAGCGTAGGTTATTTTTTTTAAAACTTTCTTTATAACATTTTCTACACAATGATATATAAGATTCATTTCCACCTATCAATATTTTTTCTCCTTTATTTACAGGCTTTCCATCTACTAGTCTCATATTGTAAGTTGCTTTTTTGCCACATTTACATATAGTTTTTATTTCTTCTATTTTATCTGCAATAGCTAGTAATTCTTTTGATCCTTCAAATAATTCTCCTCTAAAATCAGTTCTTAGTCCATAACATATAACTGGAACATTTAGATAATCTACTATGTCTCCAATTTGTGATACTTGTTCTTTTGTTAAAAACTGTGATTCATCTATTAATATACAATCCGGTTTATATTCCAATGCTTTTACACTATCTAAAATATTCGTATCCTTAGAAAACACTATTGCTTCCTTATTTATACCAATTCTTGTAGTTATTATACCTGTTCCATACCTTGTGTCTATCGCTGCTGTGTATAAAACTACTTTACCATCTCTTTCTTCATAATTATAAGCAACTTTCAATAGGTCAATGCTTTTTCCAGAGCCCATTGCACCATATCTAAAATATAACTTTGCCATATTTCCTCCTTTGAGCACTACTTTTTAAGATAAACTGTTTGTGTTGGATATGCTAATTCTATCTTTTCTTTATTTACTACATTTAAAACTGTATAATTTATTTTTTCTTTCATATCCAGAAATTCTTCATAATTTTTTGCTTTAACAAATGTATAACAATATAGATTTATACAATCCCCTTTTAATTGCTCTACATGTATACTAACATCTTCTTCCCTTCCACTTATCGCAGTTGTAATTTCAAATTTTAGAGTTTCAACAAATTTATTTAATTTTATAAGTGGTGTTTCTAATGTAACCCCAATGTCAAATTCATATCTTCTTACTCCACCTGTTCTTGCCCAATTTAAAATATATGATTCAGCAGCCTTTGAACTTGGTATTGATACTACCGACTTATCATTTGTCCTTATAACTACACTTCTAAATGTAACATCTTCAACAGTTCCTTTAAAATTATCTATTTCAATAAAATCCCCTATTTCAAAAGGTTTTTCTGTTATTATTACAAAGCTACCAATCAAACTTTTTACAACATCTTGTGCAGCGAGAGCAATTACAGCACTTCCAATTCCAAGTCCTGCAACAAGACCATTCAAGTCATACCCTAACTCATAAATTATCAAAAATCCTGCTATTACATAAGTTATGCACGCAATTATTTTTTCAAAAAAACCTGCAAAACTTTTTCCGTTACCATATTTAACAGTTTTTAAGTATTTAAATTTTTGCCTTGATGTCAAAATTTTAACCAACACTTTAGCAACAAACACTATGCAAATAATTTTAAATATTTTGGCTATTATCAGATGTACTTCAGTAGAAAAATTTAATAAAAAAGTCGACAAAAATACTCCTAAAATATAAAAGAATGCATTAAGAGTTTTATACATTAAATTCTTACTAGCTTTTTGATTTTCCTTTGTTATACTTTGTATAATCTTTATTATAATTTTCGAAAATATTGGAGATAATATTAAAAATACTAATATTACAGTAAAAAAACTGATTAATACAGTTACATCATAATTAAATAATAATTTTATACTCTCTATGATATTTCCTACAAATTCCATAACATCACCTCTTTTTTAGTATATTTTATCATTTATATTTATTTATATCAAGAAAGAAAAAGAATCTCATAAAATTAAATGAGATTCCTTTTTTATAAAAACTAATATTCTATTCCGTCTTCTATTTCTTTTTGTTCTTTACCTATTTCCTGTAGATTTTGCTCAGCTTCATTAAGTTTTTTATTGATAACTTCGTTATATCCTGCAATATCTTCCGCTGTTAATTTTATACCAATATCTTCTAATTGCTTTGTTGATTTAATACCTCTATCTTTCATTAGCATTTCAAGTGATAAAGATGCTACAAATGGTGAAACTCTATATCTATCGCTTGCTTCTCTTGTAACATATTTTGATTGTAATCCATATGAGCCTACTCCATTATCTACCAATTTTTTTGCTTCATCTGTTAGATTTTCATATGATTCTTCTAAAGCTGCTTTACTTGCTTTAACCTGTGCTTCTTCTCCTTTAAGTCTATTATCTGAAATAGAACATACAGATTTACTTCTGCTTTGAACATATTCATGCATATCAGAATGACCATATGTTAAAAATTCTTCCATAGAATCATTTGATTTTCTATCCCTATTAAGATCATTTTGAGCTAAAAATATATATTTACCATAAGTTGGTAACTTCATTAGTTTAAATTTATGTTCATCTTCATTTATCATTTTTAATTTAGTATCAAATGCTGCTACGTCATGTTCTAATTTATCTCTTTGAATTTGTTCTTTTTTCGTTTTTCCTGTTATTTTACCTATGAGCCTTGTAAATGCATTAGTTTTAGCTGGTAATTGAAATTTCCTTAAGTTCTCTTGTGCTTCTTTTTTATCATGTCTTAAAGTTCCAACTTCTCTAATTAATTTTTCTACATCTAAACATGTACTATCAGGAGAACTTAACATTTCATCAAAATCTTTTATTTCTTGATTTTCTTTTTCTGCTTCTCTTAGAGATTTTTCATCACCTTTGGCTGCAGCTAGTAATTTGTCATGTCCTTCCAATTCTTTTATTAATTCTGGATCTCTAATTAATTTTAAGAATCCATCAATTGCCTTTGGATTTGGAACATACCCTTTCATAGGACTTATACTATCTTTATCATCTACTCTAGTAAATAATGGATTATTGCCATAGTATTCCATATCCATGTATCCATTTGCCATATTAGTTGCACATATATCAATTAATCTATTATATTCTTCCTTATCGTTTTGAGTTAATACTTCACCTATAAATTTTTCTGGATCATCTAACTTAGTAGAAAGTTTTTCTAATCTTTCAATAGAACTTTTTAATGCTTCTATTTTTTGTTGGATAATAGGTTTGTCATTATATTCAAACTCGAATTTAGCAGCATCATAGTTTTTTCTTTCATTTTTTTGAGCCTCTTCATATAAAGAATCTAATACTCCATCTTCTTTTGCTTTTTCCTCATGTTCAGGGTAATCTAATTTTCCTTCATTTTCCTCAATATTCTTAGAAATTTCCTCAATCTTGGCTCTTATTGAATCTTGTGCATCAGCAATTTTTGATTTCAAATCTTCATTTCCTAGAACAGATTGTTCTATAATTTGTTGTTGAGCATGCAATTTTAAAAAACTTAGAGTATCTTTTAATGTTTTAAGATCATCATCAGCAAGATTTAAATTTTCAAAATTATCTAATATATATTGCACATTTGCTCTATAATCAATTTTTCCCATTTTTCTCCTCCTTGTTTTTTATAAGTTCTTGAATAGTTTCTATATTGGCTAAAACTTCAAATAAGTTTTCTTCATTACTTTTCATACAAATTCCTCCTAATGATAATTTTATTATACTATAATTTCAAAAAATGAAACAATGTTTAAATACATTTCATTATATTTTTATGTTTTTTTAATATTTTTGTAATTTTGTTGAAAAAAAAGTGAAATTTTAATAATACAATAAAAATAGTTAAAAAAAGAAAGAGCCACTAGTGACTCTTTCAAAATAAAAATATTATTTAATTAACAATTATTTTAAATTAAAGAAAACATCTTTTCCATTAAATTCAGAAACTGAACCAAGTTCTTCTTCAATTCTTAATAATTGATTATATTTACATACTCTATCTGTTCTTGATGGAGCACCTGTTTTAATTTGACCAGCATTTAAACCAACAACAAGATCTGCTATTGTTGTATCTTCTGTCTCACCAGAACGATGTGAAACAATTGCTGTATAACCAGCTCTATTAGCCATCTTGATAGCATCTAGAGTTTCAGTTAATGTACCGATTTGGTTAACTTTTATAAGTATTGCATTTGCAACTCCCATATCAATACCTTTTTTAAGTCTCTTTGTATTTGTAACAAATAGATCATCACCAACAAGTTGAATTTTATTACCAAGTCTTTCAGTAAGTTTTTTCCAACCTTCCCAGTCTTCTTCAGCTAGACCATCTTCAAGTGATATAATTGGATATTTAGAAACTAAATCTTCCCAATATGCAATCATTTCATCACAAGTAAACATCTTATCTGATTTCCAGAAGTAATAGCATCCTTCCCTTCCTTTTTTCTTTGCTTCATCATACATTTCTGTTGCAGCAGCATCAATTGCTATTTTAAAATCTTCTCCTGGTTTAAATCCAGCTTTTTTAATTGCTTCAACAATAACTTGAAGTGCTTCTTCGTCTTCTTTTAAGTTTGGAGCAAATCCACCTTCATCACCAACAGATGTTGCAAGACCTTTTTCTTTTAAAACAGATTTTAAGTTATGGAAAACTTCAGCACACATTCTTAAGCATTCTCTAAAACTTGTAGCACCAACTGGCATAATCATAAATTCTTGGATATTTACACTATTATCTGCGTGTTTTCCTCCATTTAATATATTCATCATTGGAACTGGAAGTTCTTTTGCATTAATTCCGCCAAAATAATTATATAGACTTACACCTAAAGCTTCAGCAGCAGCACGAGCTACAGCCATAGAAACACCAAGTATTGCATTTGCTCCTAATTTTCCTTTATTTTCAGTACCATCAAGAGCTATCATAGCTTCATCTATTGCAACTTGATCTAAGGCATTCATTCCTTCAATTTCTGGTGCTATAATATCGTTTACATTATTTACTGCATTTAGAGTTCCTTTTCCAAGGTATCTAGATTTATCACCATCACGAAGTTCAACAGCTTCAAAAGCACCTGTTGATGCTCCAGAAGGTACAGCTGCACGTCCAACAAATCCTCCTTCTACTTCTGCTTCAACTTCAACAGTTGGATTTCCACGAGAATCTAATATCTCTCTTGCATAAATAGATAAAATTTCTAAATATTGTTTCATAATAATTCCTCCTATACTTTAAAAATTTTAAATCTTATATTAACTACTAGCATAAAATATATGTTGTAGAAAATAGCTATTGTTTTTTTATATCTTTTTTTAATTGATCTTTAAAAGTTCTAAATATTCTGTTTTGTTCTTCTTCATTTATTCTCTCAATTGCTCTTTTTTCTCTTTCATTTGACTTTTCTTGTAATTTCATAAGAACATCTTGTTTCGCCTCAATACTTTTTTTCTTTCTTTTTAGCTCTTCTAATCTATCACTATCTTGTTCTACTTCCATAGAACCGCTTAACAATATATTATATTCTTCAAGATAAATAGAATCTTTTTCTTCATTATAAGTATTTGCAATTGAATCTAATTTTTCATCTAGTATTTCACAATCATATTTTTTTTCTAAATTAGCTTTTGCAGTACTTAATGAATAATCTCTAAACTTCTTCCAATCAAATTTTTTACCTATATCAGAAGAATAATAGTCAAATTGATTTCCTATTAATTTTATCATTAAAATTATATAACGTTCATCTGATATCTTACCATCATTTAAATAATCTGTAAGATCACTGTTTACCTTATTTAAATCTATTTCTATTCTAGATAATATCTTTTTTATTTGATAGTCAGTAAGCTTACTATTACCATTTCTTTCTTTTTTCTTTTTCTCTTTTTCTAGTTCTTTTTTTCTTTCTCCCGTAATTGCCCTAAATTTAAATTTTCCACATTTACATTTTACACGTAAATTATATGGAAGTGTAATATCTGGTTTAGTAATATTCTCATCAATTATTTGTCCACAATTCATACATTGCAAAATAAGATAAGGATACTCTTTTTTTTCTTCCCTTTCCTCTTCTAATCTATCAAACTCCTCTTTATGTATAATCCTATAAGTCCAATAATCAGATTCTGTTTTACCTTCTGACAGAAAATCTTGCAAAGTTTTTAATTTTTCTTGTTCCATATATTTACTCCTTTAGCTACTTTTTATAGTTCAATTACACTTTCTCCCGTCATTTCTTTTGGTTTTTCTATTCCCATTAAATGACACATTGTTGGGGCAAGATCACATAGTCTACCTGGATGTATATTTTTTACTCTATTTGATACAACAATAATTGGTACATCAAATGTAGAGTGAGATGTTATTGGTTCTCCAGTTTTTAAATCAAGCATATATTCACAATTACCATGATCTGCTGTTATTATTCCTTCTCCGCCTTTTTCTTCAAGTAACCCAATTACCTTTCCAACGCACGTATCTACAGCTTCTACAGCCTCAATAGCTTTTTCTATATTTCCTGTATGGCCTACCATATCACCGTTTGCATAATTTACTATTATTACATTGTATTTTTCTTCTTTTATTGCTTCAAGTAGTTTGTCTGTAACTTCATATGCCGACATTTCAGGTTTTAAATCATATGTTGCCACCTTAGGAGATGGAACTAATATTCTTTCTTCACCATTATATACCTCTTCACGTCCTCCATTAAAGAAGAATGTTACATGAGCATATTTTTCTGTTTCAGCTATACGTAATTGCTTCATACCTAATCTACTAATATATTCACCAAATGTATTTACTAAAACTTGAGGCTTGTAAGCAATAAGTACATTTTTTAGTGATTCATCATATTTTGTCATTGTAACGAATACCAAATTTTCATACTTTTTAGTTTCAAATTCATTAAATTCTTCATCAGTAAATATTCTTGCAAGTTGTCTTGCTCTATCTGGTCTAAAGTTAAAGAATATAACAGAGTCATTATTTTCAACTTTTGATACGGGTTCTCCATTATCATCAACTATTACAATAGGCTTTACAAATTCATCAAATTCCTCTGCTTCATATGAATTTTCAATTGCTTTTTCAGCATTCTTAAATTTATTTCCAATTCCATAAGCAATTGCATCATATGCAAGTTTTTCTCTTTCCCATCTTGAATCTCTATCCATTGCATAGTATCTTCCAGAAAGGGTAGATATTTTTCCTACACCAATTTCTCTTATTTTTTGATTTAGTTCCTTTATATACTCTGTTCCAGATGTTGGAGGTGTATCTCTTCCATCTAAAAATGCATGTATATATACTTTTTCTATTCCATTTTGTTTGGCAAGTTTTAGTAGTGCATATAAATGAGAATTATGTGAATGAACTCCACCATCTGACAAAAGTCCCATTAGATGTAAAGAAGAGTTATTCTCTTTTACATTTTTTATTGCTTTTACTAATTCTTCATTTTTGAAAAATTCTCCCTCTTCAATTTCTTTTGAAATTCTTGTTAATTCTTGATAACAAATTCTTCCAGCTCCAATATTAGTATGTCCTACTTCAGAATTTCCCATTTGTCCTTCTGGTAAACCTACTGCAAGTCCACTTGTTGCTATATGAGAATTTGCATATTTTGATATATATTTATCTATATTTGGAGTTGATGCAAGTTTAAAAGCATTTCCCTTTTCTTCATCTGAAAGTCCAACCCCATCTAATATCATTAAAATGTATTGTTTTTTTGCCATAATAATCATCCTTTTCTTTTGTTACAGTCCTTTGTAACTTCATTATTATATCACTATTTCTAGTAATTTACAATAGCTACAAAGTCTTCTGTTAAACTCGCTCCACCAACTAAAGCACCATCTATATTTTCCATTGATAATATTTCTCTTGCATTTTTTGGTTTTACACTACCACCATATAGTATCCTAATAGTATTTGATACACTTTGACCATATTTTTCATTTATAATATCACGTATATACTTGCAAATTTCTTCGGCTTGTTCACTTGTAGCAGTTTTGCCAGTACCTATAGCCCAAATTGGTTCATATGCAATAGTAATATTTCTTGCTACTTGTGAGCCGTCTATATTGCTTAAGGCTAAATCAATTTGATTTTTAATATGTTCCTTATAAACATTACCCTCTCTTTGCTTTAATGTTTCTCCAACGCAAAGTATTGGATATAAGTCTTTTTGCAATAGTGCCTTTAGCTTCAAATTTACAATTTCGTCTGTTTCAGAAAAGATTTCACGACGTTCACTATGTCCTACTATACAATATTTCACACCTGCTGCTACAAGCATATCTACAGATGTTTCGCCAGTGTATGCACCTTTTTCCTCATAATAAACATTTTGTGCTCCAAGGGATATGTTAGTATCTTCTATTATGTTTTGAACTCTATCTAGTGCTACAAAATTAGGACATATTGCAACATCCACCTCGTCTGTATTTATTCTATCTTTGATACTCTCCACAAAATTCTCTGCTTGTATTAATGTATAATTCATCTTATAATTTCCTACTATAAGTTTTTTTCTCATAAATTCACCTCTAATTTAAATCAATTTTTTCTAATACGTCACTATCTTTTACCCAACTAGGCTCGATATCTTTATTAGAGAAAGAAAATTTTAGGATTCCTTCTTCTGTTACAAACCATTCGCCATTCCAAGAAGTCGGCTTGTTTTGTATTTCTCCAAGATTCCATGTATCTTTCTTTAATTCTTTATTTATATTTGCTATCAAAATTGAAAAGGAGTTACTATCCATTGTTGAATTATTCATAATATATATTCCAATATTATTTTGTAAAACAGTGTAATCACTCAAAAACAATTTTTTCATTTCAACTGTATCATATTTTTTTTGTAATTGGCTAGAATTTTTTTTAGGATTTATTTTAGAAAGGTTACTATCACTATCTGCTCCTATATTAACACATAGAATAATAACAATTAATATAAAAAAAGATATAATTAGCATTGATGTAATGAATCTCTTTTTATCTTTTATAACTAACTTTGTTTTTCTTACTTTTTTTTGTTTTTCCATCTAACTTTCCTTCATGACTTATTCTTTATCTTCAAGTGCCTCAATTCCAGGAAGTTTCTTTCCTTCCATAAGTTCAAGCGATGCTCCCCCACCTGTAGAAACATGTGACATTTGTTTTTCAAGTCCAAATTTTTCTACGGCTGCTGCACTATCACCACCGCCAATAATAGTTATAGCATCAGACTCTGCCATTGCTTGTGCTATTTTTTTAGTTCCTTCTGCAAATTTTTCTATTTCAAACATTCCAACTGGTCCATTCCAAACCACAGTACCTGCTTGTTTTATTTCTTTTACAAACATTGCTATAGTTTTAGGCCCAATATCTAGTCCCATATATTCGTCTTCAATTTCAGATATGCTAACAACCTTAGAATCAGAATTTTCGTCTGGTTCTTTTGCAACTACAGTATCTACTGGAAGTATAAAATTAACATTTTTTTCTTCAGCAAGTTTTAATATTTGGTTTGCAACGTCTATTTTATCATCTTCTACTAAGGATTTTCCAACGTTTCCACCTTGGGCTTTTATAAATGTATATGTCATAGCTCCACCTATTAAAATTGTGTCAACTTTTTCCATAAGTTTAGTTAAAACTCCTATTTTACTAGAAACTTTAGCTCCACCTATTATAGCTATAAGTGGTCTTTTAGGTTCATTAATTCCTCTGTCTAGTGCATCTAGTTCTTTTTCAATTAAGAACCCTGCAACAGATGGCAAGTACTTAGTAACGCCCACTGTAGAGCTATGTGCTCTATGTGCAGTTCCAAAAGCATCATTTACAAAGATTTCTCCAAATGATGCAAGTCTTTTTGAAAGCTCATCATCATTTTTTTCTTCCCCTTCATACATTCTAGTATTTTCTAGTAAAACCACATCTGAATCATTCATTTTAGATACTATTTCATATGCTTCCTTAGAATATATATCTTTTATTAAAGGCACTTCTACCTCAAGTAACTCCGATAATCTTTTTGCAACTGGTGCAAGGCTTAAATTCTGCCCTGTTTTTCCTAAATGAGAACAAATAATAACTTTTGCTCCTGCATTCATAAGATATTTTATTGTTTTTAATGACTCTACTATTCTCTTATCACTAGTTATTACATTTTTATCATCTTTAGAAAGTGGTACATTTAGATCACATCTTAGTAGCACTCTCTTTGATGACACTGAAACGTCCCTTACTGTCTTTTTATTTAACATACTGTATACCTCCATATTTGAATAATAGCAGATTATATATGACTTATATGATCTGCTATTTCTATCTCTATTTAAAAAGTGAAGCTAGGTCAACTTTTTTATTTCTTCTTTGTAATTACTTATTTATTATCTACTTCGTACATATGGCGTATTAAATCAACTACTTTATTAGAGTAACCCCATTCATTATCATACCAAGATACAAGTTTTACAAAATTATCATTTAATGCAATTCCTGCTTTTACATCAAATATTGATGTATGTGGGTCGTGTATGAAGTCTGTAGAAACTAGTGCTTCATCAGTCCATGACATTATTCCTTTAAGTTCATTTTCACAAGCATATTTTACAGCTGCTACTATTTCTTCATAACTTGCGCCTTTTTCTAATCTACAAGTAAGATCAACTACAGAAACATCAAGAGTTGGTACTCTAAAGCTCATTCCTGTTAATTTTCCATCTAGAGATGGTATAACTTTACCTACTGCCTTTGCAGCACCAGTTGAAGATGGAATTATATTTCCAGATGCAGCTCTTCCACCTCTCCAATCTTTTTTAGATGGTCCATCAACTGTTTTTTGAGTTGCAGTTGTAGAGTGAACTGTAGTCATAAGACCTTCTATAATACCAAATTTATCATTTATTACTTTTGCAAGTGGTGCTAAACAATTTGTAGTACATGATGCGTTTGAAACTATTTGCATATCTTTTGT